>R22__coassemble_687_pt1 | contig 20151 bp, 19 predicted proteins | sample R22__metabat2_high_PE_038 | metagenome-assembled genome bin R22
GCTGCGCACAGATGATCGGCTTTGCCGTCATCTCCTTCCGTGAAAACCGCTGGGGCGGGCTTATTTCACAGGGGCTCGGGACTTCCATGCTGCAGATGCCCAATATCGTCAAAAACCCGAAGATATGGATCGCCCCCACGCTTGCCTCCGCCATAACGGGTCCCATTGCGACCTGCCTGTTCCGTCTGGAAATGAACGGCGCGCCCATCAACTCCGGCATGGGAACCTGCGGCATGTGCGGACCCATCGGTGTCATCACCGGCTGGATATCCCCCTCCGAAACGGCACTGTCCAGAGGGGCTTCCGTGCTTCAGGCGGGATCCATGGACTGGATCGGTCTCGCGCTGATCGCCATCGTCCTTCCGGCGGTCCTCTCTCTGCTTTTCAATACTGTTCTGCGTAAGATGAACTGGGTCAAAGACGGCGACATGAAACTCAGCTGATCGGAAAGGAAACGGATATGCATCAGATCATTACTAGTCTTCTCGAAACGGATGCCTATAAATTCTCCATGGGACAGGGCATCTATCATCAGTTCAGCGGGTACAAAACCACCTGGTCGTTCCGCTGCAGGAACACGGATGTGCATTTTACCCCCGCCATGGTACGTGAGATCAAACGGCAGCTGAAACTGTACTGCAAACTCCGGTTCACGGAGGAAGAACTGGAATACCTGAATTCCATCCGCTGGATCAAAGGCTCCTATGTGGATTTTCTGCGCCTCTGGTCTCCGAGGTATGAGGATTTCACCATTGATACGAAGGATCCCTGCGGACTCCGGCTGCAGGCACAGGGCACCTGGCTCAATACCTCCATGTATGAGATTCCCACGCTTGCCATCGTCAACGAGGTCTATTTCCGCATGGCGTACGATTACGACGAACTGCTGGAAAGTTTCAAGTCCCGTCTGGATGAAAAGATCGCGGGCCTTGAATCCGGCAAGTTTGAGATCGGTTCCTTCAGTGAGTTCGGCATCCGCAGGCGACTGTCCGCGGAAGCGCAGGACCTGGCTGTCAGAAAGCTGAAGAGCGGGAAATACCGCAACTCCGTGTTCGCCGGAACATCCAACGTTTATCTGGCCAAAAAACACAAAGTCACTCCCGTGGGAACCATGGCGCACGAATGGATCATGTGCGTCGGACAGGGCAATCCCCGTCACAATCCGGCATATTCCAACTGGTATGCCCTGGATGCCTGGGTCAAAGAGTACGGCGTCCTCAACGGGACCGCTCTGACGGATACGATCACCACCGACTGTTTCCTGAAGGATTTCCAGCTGACCTATTCGACCCTGTTCAGCGGGGTCCGGCATGACAGTGCGGATCCCATCGCCTGGGGAGAAAAAATGATCGCTCATTACCAGTCCCTCGGCATTGATCCGGCGACAAAGATGCTTCTCTTCAGCGACAGTCTGAATTTTGAAAAGGCAACCGAGATTTTCCGCCACTTCCAGGGACGATGCCGTCTCGCTTTCGGAATAGGGACCTATCTGGCGAACGACACAAAAGTTCCTCCGCTGAATATCGTCATGAAGACCACCCGCTGCAACGGAACGGACGTGGCGAAAATATCAGACGTTGCCGGAAAGGGCATGTGCAACAACGATGAATACATCCAGTATCTGAACCGTTGTATCGACTGGCGGATGACCCATTCCCTGAACGAAAACAATTCCCTGCATGTTTGATAGGAGATTGATATGAACGATAAACTGAAAGAATTCATTGACAGTCAGGATTACAACGCGATCACGGACGGCGCGATCCGGTGGATCCGCGACTGGTTCTCCAGAAACGGCTCTCCGGAGACCCCGGCAGTCATCGGCATCTCCGGGGGAAAAGACTCCACCGTCGTAGCGGCGCTCCTGAAGGAGGCCCTGGGCAGCGAACGGGTCTACGGTGTGATGATGCCGAACAAAGTGCAGCCGGACATTGACGCTTCCAAGCGGGTCGTTTCCCTGCTGGGGATCCGTGCCGCGGAGGTCAACATCCGGGAAGGATACGACGGTGTCCTGAACGGGATCGGTTCCGCCGTCTACTACGGTCCCGAGCATCCGGCCCTGTCCGTCTCTTCCAGATCCCTGATCAACCTGGCGCCCCGGATCCGCATGGCGACGTTGTACGCCATCTCCCAGAGTCTGGACGGACGGGTATCCAATAACGGAAACCGGTCCGAAAAATATGTGGGATACTTTACGATCTACGGAGACGGAGCCGGGGATTTCGCGCCCCTTTCGAACCTGACGGTTACGGAGGTCCGTCTTGTGGGAGCCTGTCTGGGCCTTCCAAAGGACCTGGTCCAGAAGCCGCCGTCCGACGGGCTGACTGGCAATACCGATGAAGACAATCTCGGCTTTACATACGAGGATCTGGACACCTTCCTGCTCACCGGCTACTGTCCGGACGAAGCCGTCCGGGAAAAAATCGAAAGGAAGCACGCCGCCAACCTTTTCAAGCTGAATCCCATGGCGTCGTACACTTTCCGATGAAGACCGCGATCTACGGAGGCACTTTCAATCCTCCCCATCTGGGACATACCCATGTTATCGAAGAGGTCATTGCGGCAATCCGTCCGGACCGTTTTCTGGTCATCCCGGCCGCCATCCCCCCGCACAAGGAAATTGCCGAAAACAGTCCCTCCTTTGAACCTCGGATGGAGATGTGCCGTCTGGCGTTTTCCGGGATCCCCGGGGTCGAGATCTCGGACATGGAAAGCCGCAGGGAAGGAAAAAGCTATACGGTCGATACACTCCGGCAACTGAAGAAAGAATACGGGGAGGATACGGACTTCTATCTGGTCATTGGGACCGATCAGCTCCTTGCCCTCCGGACCTGGTACTGTTTCCGGGACCTTCTGCGTCTCTGCACTCCGGTGGTCGTGCCCAGGGATTCGGAGCATACGGAAGAATTACGCAGAGAAGCGGATTCTCTTGCGGCGGAATTCAATGCCAGCCTGATCCTTCTGGACTGCGCTCCGCTTGCCGTCAGTTCCACGCAAGTCCGCAGCGACCCGGAAGGAAGCAGTTTCCTCTGTCCGGCCGTCCGGGACTATATCCGGAATAACGGGTTCTATCGCACAGACGAGACCCGGTGAGGTCTCTCGCAAACAGTCATAATCAGTTTTCCTTGGAAAGGGGGCAAGCGCGGCAGGAGATTCCCGCCGCTCCGGGTGAATGAAAAAGCTTTTCACCGTTGATGACCTTCTGGTGTGTCTCTGCTCAGCCGTCGGATACGGCCTGGGTTACAACCTTCCGATGACTTTCGGATGCAGCGTCCTTATCTCGCTGCTGATCTGTCTTGTCGCCGGCGCACTTTTCGATTATGCCGCCAATGCACTGATCAAGAAACAGATCTTTCAGAAAACTCCCGCTTTAAAGTTTTTGCTCGGAACTGTTTTTCTTGCGGTATATCTGGTTGGGGATTCCGTATCCGTCAGGATCGCAGGCAGAAGCCTGTTCTCCTCCTATCTGGAGGAACTTTTCTACGTTGTCGGAATTCCGGTTCTGGGCTTCGTTTTTTCTCTGATTGCCAACCAGTACAAAAAAAAGAAAATCCGGGAGAGATACGGCACCGGAGAAGCCGGATTTGTGTCGGATAAGGATACAGTCTCTTATTTTCAGGACATGAACGGGGTCAACCGGGAGATCACGGACAAGTACGACGAGGCTCTTTCCGTCCGTACGAAAACAGGCGTCTATGTCGGCGCTAAGGAAAAGAACGTTCTCCGTTTTCTGGGTATTCCGTACGCGGATGCGCCCAGATTTCTTGCTCCGGTCCCCCGGGAAAGTTCCGGCCGGGTCTATGAAGCGAAATTCAACGGACCGTCTCCGATCCAGCCGATCAACGAACGCAATGTCATCGGATACCACCGTCAGGACGAAAACTGTCTCACACTGGACATCACTGTCCCGGCAAAGAAAAAAAAGAGTTCCTCTCCAAAAAGCGTTATCGTTTCCCCGATGATCTCCGATTTTAATTGCGGCGGCATCGTTTCCCCCGTTCTCGACGGCAGGAACCTGGTCAAAGAGAGCGGCGATATCGTCTATGTCGCCGTGAATCACAGGATCGGACCTTTCGGTTTTCTGGATCTTTCTGCCCTTCCGGACGGAGACCGGTATCCGGACGCTCCGAATCTGGGTCTATTGGACATTATCTGTGCTCTTCGCTGGATCAGGGAAAATATTGAGGCTTTCGGCGGAGACCCGCACAATATCACCGTACCCGGTACGGGTTCCGGCGGCTTGGCTTCGGTGGTCCTTTCCAGAAATCCCGAATTCAGATCCCTTTTCAGCAAAGCCTTCATCCTGTCCGACTACACCGGAATGCTCTGCACCCGGAAAGACCTGCAAAACGAAGCAGAGGCGCTGCGGAAACATTTGAATGTGCAAACGGCTTCCGAAATCGCCGCGGCGGATGTTTCTTCCATCCGCGATTTCTCGGCAGACCCGAACAATTTCATCGGCGGGATCTGCAGCGGGGTCTATCCCGTTCCGGAGGACCTCTTTGCTGCGCCACCGGATGCAAAGGACGGCAAGTTGTCTGTCGTATTGTGCAGCGCAAAATCCCAGACCGGAGAATGGATCCTGTGGGACGGTCTGGAGAACTCCGTCCGTTACGGTTTTTCCGGTCTGAGCGATGCTCTCCGGAAAACAAATCCTCCCGCAGGTGCTCTGCTGGACCGTCTGGACAGCATGGAAAAGAAGGTTGATCTGATCGAAAATGTCCTGTTCCACGGCCGGACCCTGAAGCTGGCGGAATCTTTCCTTGAATCAGGGGACAAAGTCTATGTCTTCTGTTCGGATACAACGCCGGAAGTGGCCATGTTCGGTTCCAATTCCGTTGAAACAGCGTGTTCCTTCCTTGGAAACACGAATACCGCGGAAGAACTGGGTGTCCTGATCGACAAAAGTTCCAGTCAGATCCTCCAAACAATGCTGTGTAATTTCGTCCGGACCTCCGATCCTTCCATTGACTATAACGATGTGAAAAACACGGATCCTATTCCGTGGCCGCTCTTTGACGGAACAGACGGTTCCGTCATGACCGCGACCGATTTCGGAATCAGGGCAGGAACCGGCACCTTCGTGGCGGACACAAAAAAAGCGGAAGCACTCCAGGAGTGATTCCGCTGTCCGTTCTGTCATCCCGCGATCATTCGTAGAATGTGTTCCCTCCGATAAACTCACGGATAATGGCTGTCGGGGGGATTTCTTTTTCCACATCCGCCTCAAGGAAATAGTTCAGGAACTTCACGATGCCGTGTACTTCCTCGTAGTATTCGCTGTCCGGCCGGACACGCATCAAAAGAGGATAGATATGTTTACGGAGGACCGCAGGCTCATAGGCCGTGGTTGAATTGAAGATATCGTCCGCCTCCTCCTGATACGGGAAGATCCATCTTTCTTCTCCCGCGCGGACACTGTTCCACATGGAAATGGTCTGCTCGATGGACGCGCCTCTGGTCTCGTAATCCCGGACGATCCTGCGCAGGAGACGGATATCCGTCGTCTTGATCCTGTTGTGGTCATCCAGGTTCAATGTCGTCAGAGCGGAAACATAGAGCTTGAAGATCTTTTCCCTGCTGACCCCTTCCGGATGCATCATCGGATTCAACGCGTGCAGCCCTTCAATGATCAGGATGGATTTGTCTTCCAGTTTCATTTTCCTGGTTCCGTCCATAACGCGTTTCTGCGAAACAAAGTCAAATCTCGGAAGTTCGACTTCCTTTCCGGCGATCAGGTCTTTCAAATTCTGTTTGAACAGATCGATGTCCAGGCATTTGATATGTTCCAGATCGACGGAACCGTCCGGCTCTTTTTCTATTTTGTCGCGGTCGATGTAGTAATCGTCCAGAGAAATCATCGCCGGAATCTTTCCCAGAGTCCTCAGCTGCACCGAAAGCCTGTTGGCCGAAGTCGTCTTTCCGGAACTGGACGGTCCCGCCAGCATGACGGCTTTGGCGCCCTGCTCCACGATCCTGCTGGCGATCCTTCCGAACTCTCTTTCATGAAAAGCTTCACTGACGCGGACGACTTCCCGGATCTTTCCGGTCCGGACAAGATCATTCAGATCCGCGGCAACAGAGCAGCCCAGAGTCTCTCCCCATTTTGCGCCTTTTTTGAACCCGCTGTTCAGAAGCGGGAGATCCTTGTACCGGGCCGGCCGGTCCGGATCCTCTCTGTCCGGGAACAGAAGCGCGACGCCGTTTTCGATCTTTTTCAGATCAAAGACGTTCGCATAACCCGTTGACGGCGCCATTTCTCCGTAGAAATAGTCCATGTAGTCGTCATGTCTGTACACATCAAAATAAGAGAACATCCGCCATTCCAGAAGACGGACCTTGTCCATCTGTCCGTCCTGCCGGAAACGTTCCACGGCTTCATCAACATCCATACGGATCCTTTTCAAAGGATAATCCTCGTTTACGATCCGTCTGCATTCCTTCCGGAGCGCTTCCGCGTCCTCTTCGGTTATCGCGGGATCCTTGGTCACGGTAATATACAGGCCTTCCGCCACCGCGTAGTCAACATGCGCGTGCGCTTCAGGAAACAGATTCCGTACGGCGAGCAGGAAAACGAACAGCAGCGTTCTTTCGTAAACGGCCTTTCCCCTGGAATCCTCATAACGGATCAACCCGATTTTTCCGTTGGATGCTTTGACTGCCCAGCGCATGGAACGGAGTTCTCTTTCCTCTGAGTCTCTGCGGACCGGTCTGTACCCCAGCGTAAATGTCTCTCCGGCAAATCTTGCCGCAAGAGGTCTGGTCCTCAAAGAATCTGAATCCAGTCCCAGCCGCCGGATAGCGCTCTGCAGCGTTTCGCCCTCCTGAATGTCGATCTTATGTCCTTCAATTTCAATGATCATATCTTTACCTCGAAAAAATAGATTCTGAGCCAATACAAGTATTGTATATAATCCTTTGCCTCAAAACAAGAAGTTTGGTTGTTTCCGTTATCCTGTGCTATACTTGATTGAAATTTATTCGGGGTTATTTAAAATGAAGAAATTATCCGTTGCTTTTGCGACTATCGGTTCCATGATTCTGATTTTTATCCTGTTTTTCACGGCGGTTGAATTCGGGATCAGCGATAAAACTTTTATCAACAATGAGTATACGCATCTTGGCCTTTCCAAGACCATGGGCATGAACAACGCGGATCTAGTAGCCTCCTGCACCCGTCTGGTGGACTACATGAAGGGGACTGTTGACGATATTGATATCACGGTAACCATCAACGGGGAAAAGACGCTGATGTTCGACCAGGAGCAGGAAGTCGTTCATATGAAAGACGTGCGCCTGCTTTATTCCAGATTCAAAAACTACAGAAACGTCGGCTGCATCGCCGTCCTTGTGCTGTATCTTCTTTCGGCGATCTGTTCCTTCCGGTCATCGCTTCATTCCATTGCCAAAGGCTATATCCTCGGGACTGTTGTCATGTCCTTTGGGATCGGCTTCATCGGAACCTGGGCCGCCCTTGATTTTTCCAGTTTCTGGACCGCATTTCACCAGACGCTGTTCTGGAACGAATTATGGCTGTTCGATGTCAATACCAGCCGGATGATCAATATCCTTCCCCAGGAGTTCTTTAAAGATCTCGTTCTGCGGATCGTCCTGTACGCTGCCGTGGCTATCATAATTCTGCTGGTCATTGCCATCATCATCGTAGTTTCCCATAACAAAAAAGAGGCGAAAAAGGAAGAAGCCGCCAGACGCGCCGCGATCCGCAGAAAGAAACTCGCCGAGAAAAAAGCCAAGGAAAAAGCCGCGGCGGAAAAGAAACCGGAAGAGCAGGAAGAGCAGCCGGAAGACAATGCCTGATCACAGGCCATTCTTGAAGGTTATATGAGCGCAGAATCAAAATACCAGCATATTCTAGAAACAAAAAAAGCTGTCCTCCTCAGCATTGAATCCAGCTGTGACGAGACCGCTGCGGCAGTTGTCGAAAACGGAAGGACCGTCCTTTCCAATGTCGTTCACACACAGATCCCTCTGCATCAGGAATTCGGCGGGGTCGTTCCGGAGATCGCTTCCAGAAACCATGTGGAAATGATCACCCCGGTCGTCAGCCGCGCCCTGGAAGAAGCCCATTTGAAGCTTGAGGATCTGGACGGGATCGCGGTCACCCACGGTCCGGGGCTGGTCGGTTCCCTGCTGATCGGTCTGACTTTCGCGAAATCACTGGCATTCGCGGCAGATCTTCCTCTTGCCTGCGTCAATCACCTCGCTTCCCATATTGCGGCCAACTACCTGACCTTTCCGGATCTGGAACCGCCCTTTACCTGTCTGATCGTTTCAGGCGGGCACAGCGATCTGGTCCGGATCGACTCCTACAACCGTTTCACTCCCATCGGCTCCACCCGGGATGACGCAGCGGGAGAAGCTTTCGACAAGATCGCCCGTGTTCTGGGTTTGCCGTATCCCGGCGGTCCGGAAATGGAAAAACTTGCCAAAGAAGGAGATCCCAGGGCGATCCGCTTCCATTCCGCCTTCAACGAAAGCGACACTTTCGATTTCAGTTTTTCCGGTCTGAAGACCGCGGCAATTCACGAGCTGCATGTCCTGGAGGAAAAGGGCGAAACGGCAAAGAAGGCGGACATCGCCGCCTCCTTCCAGTATACTTTGGTAAAAATCCTTTCCGAAAAAGCCCTCCGTGCCGTGCTGGAAAACGGGGACAGCACCCTTGCTCTCGCCGGCGGAGTATCCGCAAACAAAGCCCTCCGGGAAACACTGGCGGAGAAATGCTCAAAGAACGGGATCCGCTTCTGCTGTCCTGATTTCAAATACTGCACCGACAACGCGGCCATGGTGGGAAGCGCCGGTTTCTACCGTCTCCTGGATGCGCCGCCGGACAGCCTTTCCATCAATGCCTATCCGAACCTGGAACTCTGTTGATCATCCGTCCAGGTCTTCTTCCGAAAGAAGCTCCAGCACTCCAGACAGCACCTCTCCTATCGGCCGGTGGATTGACAGCGCCGCGCCGGTATCACGCATGGTATTGGACAGATTGATGACCACGATATTGTGTCCCCGGAAATAATCGCACAGCCCCGCAGCCGGATATACCGCTAGAGAAGTCCCTCCAATGATCATCAGATCCGCGTTCTGGATCTGATATACCGAATCCATCAGGACCTGCTGGTCAAGTCCTTCCTCGTATAAAACCACGTCCGGCTTGATGATTCCCCCGCAGGAACATCTCGGAACACCGTCTTCATTCTCTTCCCTTAACGCAAGCATCTCCTGAAGCGTATAAGACTTTCCGCAGTCCATGCAGAAATTTCTGTATACGGATCCGTGAAGCTCCAGAACATTTTTGCTTCCCGCCTGCTGATGCAGGTCATCAATATTCTGTGTAACGATCGCTTTCAGTTTTCCCCTCGGTTTGGCATTCTCCTGTCCGAAAGCGCTTCCCCACTCCATTCTGGCAAGAGCATGATGTGCCGGGTTCGGCTCCGCCTGGGGATAGATCAGGTATTTCGTGTAATACTGATAAAAAACAGAGGTCTTCTGCATGAAAAAAGTATGTGAGATCAGTTTTTCCGGAGGATAACCGAATTCCTGGATCGCCTGATAGATCCCGTTCTGCGAGCGGAAGTCCGGAATTCCGCTTTCCGTCGATACCCCGGCGCCCCCGAGAAAAACGATCCTTTTTGCTTCGCGGATCTTTTCTGCCAGCAGTCCTATTTGATTCTCTTCCACAGCATTTCCCTCCTTGTTGCTTTTCTCTCTTTTCATTATAATGAATTTATGGCTAGTTATCGTTTTTTTAATGCAAAAATCATGCAGTTTTCCTCCCCGGAAAACCTGCCTTCCCTTATGGAAGGAGAACTCTGGACAAAAGAGGACAAGATCGTTTATGTCGGCCCGCCGAAGAAGACAAAAGCTTCCTTTGACCGGATGATCGACTGCCACGGAAATCTTCTGATGCCCGGTTTCAAGAACGCCCATGCGCATACCGCCATGACATTCCTGCGCTCCCATGCGGACGACATGGTCCTGCAGGACTGGCTGACCAACCAGGTCTTTCCGTATGAGGCCCTTCTGACCCCGGAGGATATCTATACTCTGGTGCAGCTGGGTATTCTGGAATATCTTGCGTCCGGTATTACCAGCGCCTTTGACATGTACTTTTTCCGGGAAGCGGCCGCCCAGGCCTGCATCGATGCAGGGTTCCGCCTGGTATTCTGCTGTGTCGGCGGCGACGCAAAGATTGCGGAAAAGGAGTACAACACGCTCAACCGTTTGGACCCGCTGATTTCCTACCGGTTCGGAACACACGCCCAGTACACCGCCACGGAAGAACAGCTGAAACCGCTGATTGAACTGGCGCACCATTATAAGGAACCCTTCTGTACGCATCTGCATGAGACCAGAAAAGAAGTGGATGACTGTATCCGGCAGACCGGAAAGACCGCCCTCGGATATCTGGATTCCCTCGGTGCTTTTGAATACGGCGGGACGGGTTATCATCTGGTCCACATGACGGACGATGATATGCGGATCATGGCGGATCACGGCATGTTTGCCGTTTCCTGTCCCTGCAGCAACCTGAAACTGTCTTCCGGGATCGCTCCGCTTGACAAAATGTCGGAAAGAGGGATCCGTTTGGCCCTCGGCACGGACGGTTCTGCCAGCAACAATGCCCTGGACATGTTCCGTGAAATGATGCTTGCTTCATTCCTGCAGAAATACAGTGTGGGTCCCACAGCGGGAGATCCCCTGAAGATGCTTTCCATGGCCTGCTCTTCGGGAGCCAGAGCCATGTATCTGGAGGACTGCGACGATCTCGCGAAAGGAAAGCAGGCGGATATCATCCTTCTGGATCTGAGCCAGCCCAATATGCAGCCGGTCAACAATATTCTGAAAAATGTGGTATATGCCGGCGGAAAACAGAATGTCATTATGACAATGATCGCCGGAAACATTCTGTATGAGAAAGGGAACTATCTGAACGGTCTGGATGTGGAGGAGATCTCACGGAAAGCGAACGGGATCATCCGGAGAATGGATAAAACCATCCATAATCAGTAAAAGAGATTCATTTTATCAAAAGGATACACGCGGAAACGCATTATCCCGCAGATATCATCATACGGAATACAGTCGATATCAAAGGTTCTGCTGTCATTTCCGAATGCCCTGTTGTCTGACAGAACGAAATATCTGCCTTCCGGAACCGTGACAGCCGGCATGTTGCCGGCTTTTTCCGCGTTGCACACATATGCGCTTTCATCCAGAGCATAGCCCCCGATAAAAACCACTCCGTCCATGATCTTGACCGTTTCTCCCGGCAGCGCCACCACGCGTTTGATCATCAGTTCTTTCGTCAACGGGTTGATAAAAGCAACCGCGTCTCCCCGAACGGGGCTTTTTACATATTTCGCGACCCGGTCCAGCAGAACAATGTCTCCCTTCTTTATGACCGGGTTCATGCTTTCCCCGTCCACTCTGAAAGGTTTCATCCATACAAAAAACAGCAGGTATAACACGATTCCCGCTGCAAGCACACTCAGGAAAAGATTAAACGCGGCATTTCTCGCGTTCCTTTTCTGATTGATCTCCTGTCTTTTTTTCAAGCTCAAGAATAGTCTACTCCATGGATCAAACGGATATTTTTCAGGGGCAGCATTACTCCCCTTACCCTTCCGATGATCTTCTCCATCGGTATGCAGCCGACGCTGGCGCTACGGCTGTCCTTGCTCGCATTCCGGTTATCTCCCATTACGAAATAATGGTTCTCCGGAACTGTAATTGTCTCAAAATCATCGTCAATGAAATCGGTCCAGTAATCGGTCTCTTCCAGAGCTGAGCCGTTGACAAAAACCTGACCGTTCTTCACTGCAACCGTTTCTCCCGGAAGGCCGATGACCCGCTTGACGCAGCTCTCCTTGTAGCCGGGGTAATAACAGATCACGATATTCCCTCTCTCAGGGCTTTTGAACCAGAAGGAGACTTTTTCGACCATCATGTGCTCCTTGTGGATCAAAGTGGGATACATGGAATCTCCCTCCACCCGAATCGGTTCAAAAATCAGACACCTGATCGATAAAGCGAGCATTATGACCACCAGAAGATAGACCACCGTATCAAGAATACGCCAGTAATGCGCGCCTTTCATTTTTTCTACTTCGTCTTCTGCTATATTTTGAAGAATCCGTAATTGTTTTGCGGAAAACCCCTGTTTTCTAACCAATGACCTGTCCTACTGTTCCTTCTCTTCAGAAAGATCGCCTTTATTCAATATTTTCTTGCATGCCCTGATAAATTCCTGCCGCTCCATCATTACGATCCGTCCGCAGGCAATACATTTTATCTTGACGTCCGCACCGGTACGTATGACAGTCCACTCGTTCGTTCCGCAGGCATGCGGTTTTCGCATTGCGACAGTATCGTGCAGAGAAAAATTCTCTATCATTCTTCCTTCTCTTCTCCCGGACCATCTTCTTCCAAAGGGGTCTCCGAATCTTCTTCCGGGTTTTCTTCTTCCAAAGGCATCCCCGGATCCTCCTCCGGAATTTCCTCTTCCTCCGGCGTTTCAGGCGGACGGAACTGCTCCATTGTTTCTTCCGCATAATAACCGCCATGCATTTCCGGCTGGTAGTAGTAATCTATCGGTGACGGAATATAGCTCAGTATGACCTGAAACAGTTTCTCAGGCGCATCTTCCTGAACGATATGCCCCGCATTTCTTACAAGAAAATATCTTCCGTTTTGAAGGACCTTCTGGAAGAACACGCTTGTATTCGGATTATGCCATTTATCTTCCTTTCCCCAGAGGAGAAGGATCTCATGATCATTGTCCTTCAATGTGTCGGTAACATAGGAATAGTCAAAATTCTGAACGGCGTACATTAAAGCTTCTCTTGAAAGTCCGTCAGAGATCGGTTCGTAATACTGTCTGACCATTCTCTCGTCCAAGATCGTCTGGTTATACAGGCATTCCTGCAGACATTTCTTCACATCACCCATAGAAAACAGGTTCCGTGAAAAGATCGCTTTCAAGGGGCTTTTCAGACTTCTGATAATGGAGGGCATCTTATTGGATATCCCGCCAGGAGAAATTGCGATGCAGTTCGCGATGGAATCCGGATATTTGGAAAGGACCCGCATCATATAAAGGGATCCTGTGGAAAAACCGATCATATGCGCGGACTGGATTTCCTTTTCGTCCATAAAAAACTTTATGGCATCTGCCATTTCATCCATGGAATAGCAGAAATGGTCCGGTCTGCCGGAATAACCGTGTCCGGGCAGATCGATTGCAATGACGCGGTAACATTCGGAAAGTTCCGCGAAAAGATAGCGCCATGTATACAGGGACTGCCCGATCCCGTGAATCAGGATCAGCGGTTCTCCGATCCCCGCTTCCAGATAATGGATACGGATCGTCTCCTCGGGCTTATTTTCCGTCGAAGGCATCACGATTTCCACATAATCCCCGATCATTTCCGAGTTGATAAAAAGTCTTCCGCTCAATGACTCTTCCATCTTTTACCCCCGAAACTGCATATTTATATATTTTGATTGTAGAATCTGTTTTTTCCTTTTTCAATGAAGTGAGATTCAATGTAACAGTTTGTTTACGCTGAAGGGTCTCCCGGACCAAAATCAGCGTTGTTTTCTTGCAGATTCAGTTCGGTTTTGTTATTATAAATTGATGAAATGGGGAGTTATGACCTATGGTGTTGAAGGATGTATGGAACAAAACTTGTGAAACCATCAGACCGCAAATGACGGGGCTGAGTTTTCATGCCTGGATCGAATGCATTGAGCCTTTGATTTTGAAAAACGGGATCCTTGTTCTGGAGATTCCAAACAGGGATATTTTAAAGACGCTCAATGATTTCTACTTTGATTACCTTGTGGATGCGGCAAAAAAGGCGGATCCGGAAGTGAAAAATGTGCTTCTTGTTCTGCCGGAAGACAGAGAAAAATATATTGAGACCGCAAATATTCAGGAAAAAGAAGAATCTTCTTTGAATCCGAAATATACTTTTGAGAGTTTTGTCGTCGGTTCTTCCAACCATTTCCCTCATGCGGCTGCTTTGGCCGTTGCTCAGAATCCCGGAACATCTTACAACCCGCTTTTCCTGTACGGCGGCGTCGGACTCGGAAAAACGCATCTGATGCAGGCCATAGGACATTATGTAAAGGAAAACAATAAAAACGCGAATGTCCTATATGTCACAAGCGAAACTTTTACAAATGAGCTGATCAATGCCATTCAGCAGGATAAACGTCAGGAATTCAGAAACCGCTACAGAAATGTAGACGTTTTAATGATCGATGATGTGCAGTTTATCAGTAAGAGCCAGGCAACACAGGAGGAATTTTTCAACACCTTCAATACGCTGCACAACGCAAACAAGCAGATCGTCATCAGTTCAGACAGACCCCCGAAAGAAATTCCGAAACTGGAAGAACGGTTATGTTCCCGTTTTGAATGGGGTCTGATCGCGGATATTCAGCCGCCGGATATTGAAACCAGGATAGCGATTTTAAGAAACCGCGCGAGAAACAGTAACATCAGTGTCAGCGACGATATTATTTCCTATATTGCCGAGCATGTGTCCAGCAACATCCGGGAACTGGAAGGGTGTCTCACAAGAGTAGTGGCGTATGCCCAGCTTCACAGGGAGCCCTTGACTCTGGAGATGTGTGCCGAAGCTTTGAAGGATATCCTTCCCGATGTGGAATCAAAGGATATCACTCCGGCTCTGATCATGGAAACAGTTGCGGACTACTATTCCATTTCCGTGGAAAATATGAATTCCCAGCGCAGGGACAAACAGATAGTTGTTCCCAGACAGGTCGCAATGCATCTCTGTCACAGCCTGCTCAGCATGCCGTATCAGAGAATCAGTGATCTGTTTGAAAGAAATGACCATACAACTGCGATCAACGCCTGCAGGAGAGTTGAAGAAATGCTCCGTAAGGATTCTTCTTTCGCTTCTGAGGTAAATGATATTATTCAGAAACTGAAATAGTTATCCACTTTTGTGTACAATTTTCAGTTTTTGAATGTGGAAGATGTCAATAATTTGGAAAACGTGGAAAAGCCGGTTCTTTTTCCACAGGGAAAACACATTGTTATCAACACAGAATTTAAACTGACTGCCGTAAATTTTCCCCTTTTCCACAATATCCCTCTTACTGCTACAACTTCTACTATTTTAAATAATTAAAAATAAATTGTTTATATCCTGTTATTGTGGATAGTTTTCAAAAAAGGAGGCATACCATGTTATTCCATGTCAATAAAAAAGATTTTTCTGCAGCGATCATTTCAGTTATCAAAGCTTTACCCACAAGAACCACACTTCCAAGTTTGGAAGGAATTTTCTTTGATGCCAAAAAGGATGGTCTTCATTTAAAATGCTCCGATCTGATGCTTCAGAAGGAGTGCATTGTCCCCTGTATGGTGGAAGAAGAAGGACAGTCCATCATTCCCGGTAAATTTTTCTCCGAACTCGTCAGAAAATTGCCGGAAGGAGATGTTACTGTTTCCATTAGTGGAAAGGATATCAATATCGTCTGCGGCAGGGTAAACACCGTTTTGCAGACGATGGATTTTGATGAGTTTCCTGAAATGCGGTTCGATGATAATTCCTTCTCTGTGAAAATGAAGAATGAGGAATGTAAATCGATTATTAATCATACTGTTTTTGCAACATCCATTGATGACAGTAAACCGATTCTCACAGGTGTGCTTTTTGAGATCAATGACGGAAATATCACAGCGGTTGCTACGGATGCCTATCAGTTTGCGATGAGAAAACAGAAAGTTGAACAAAGCACAAAAGAAAAACAGCAGATCGTGATTCCAGGCAAAGCATTGACCGAGATTTCCCATATGATGGATGAAACCGAAAATGATGCGGAACTTACTTTCTCCAGGACGCATATAAGAGTTGATATAGGGAATACGATTCTGACAGCAAGATTGCTGGACGGAACATATATTGACTATAAGAGAATCATTCCTCAGGAATATAAGACGAGGATACTGATCAATAAGAACAGTTTAATTGAGAGTATTGAAAGAGCGCAGCTTGTTTCAAGAGAAGGCGGAAATAATGTAATTCTTCACTTTACGGACAATATGCTCAGGATTTCCTCCACAAGTCTGGTCGGAACTTTTGAAGAGAATATTGATGCGCAGATTAACGGTGAGGATATTGATATAGCATTCAATCCGAAATATCTTTTGAATGTTCTTAAAAACGCGGATGACGAGACGGTTTGTATAGATCTTGTTTCTGAGATCAGTCCATGCGTTGTAAAACCTTTGCAGGGAGACGGATACTATTATTTGGTAGTTCCGGTCAGAATTTACTCTTAAAGGATGGGGAAGATTTTTATGAAGAAATTATGTTTTGTTCTGATTGCCGTTTCTTTCTTAATGATTTTCGTTTCCTGCGGAAAGAAAGAAGAGCCCGAAGCTGTTGAACCGGAAGAAACTGCTACTCCGGAACCGACTGTTCAGATCATTGATATGGAAGCCGCGGAACCTACACCTTCGCCGGAACCCGTTTATTATGAAGAGCCAAAAGATGATGAAACCGTTATGACTTCATATATCATGAGTGATGCGGATATGGATATAGCTTTGTGTGATGAACTCGGATCAAAAGACGGAATATCTGTTGTAAGCAATGAGTTTGAAGGACAGATCATTTATTACATTATTCCGGAAAATGATTCCACCGATGTGAATAAGGCCATCGGAAACGTTATTGTTACAATGGATGAAAACTGTATTACCGAAGCAAGATGCAGCGTATTTATGAATGATATGGGAAAAAACAAGGAAAAGTTCAAAACGGTGTTTGAGTTTTTCCGTGATGAATTTCCGTTAACCGCTGTTTGCAATATAGGGGAAACCGTATGGAACAAAGTAAAAGAAGAAGTCCCGATGGATTTCGATGATGCTTGCTCCAAAGTTTCCACAGGAATAATCGATGAAACCAAAGAAGTTGAAGAAGAGGAAGAAAACGTACTTTCTTTCGGAAAATTTTCTTATTCAACCAACAGGGATTCCGCAACTTTCACATTTAAAGCTTAATAGCTGTTTAAAAAATGTTTCACGTGAAACATTTTAAACTCAACGGAGGTTTTATGGCAAAAATTGTAGCGATCGCAAATCAAAAGGGAGGAGTGGGAAAGACCACCACTGCGGTGAATCTGTCTGCCTGTATGGCGGAATGCAATAAAAAAGTTCTCCTGGTAGATGCGGATCCTCAGGGAAATTCCACCAGCGGTCTCGGGTTTGACAAGTCTGCTGATAAGGAATCCATTTATGATGTTATTATCAATGAAACGCCGATTAAAAATGTTATTCTTTCCACGGCCCTTCCGACACTGCATCTTGTTCCTTCCAATATAGAACTGGCCGGAGCGGAGATAGAGCTTGTCGGAAAAATGGCAAGGGAACAGATTTTAAAAAACGCGTTTTCCGAAATTCGGGACGAATACGATTACATCTTTATAGATTGTCCTCCTTCTCTGGGATTGATCACATTGAATGCTTTAACAGCGGCGGATACTCTTCTTGTTCCGATCCAGTGTGAATTCTATGCTCTTGAAGGACTGTCCCAGTTGATGAATACGGTAAAACTTGTCCGCAAGAATCTGAACTCAAATCTGGATGTGGAAGGCGTCGTTCTCACCATGTTTGACGCGAGAACAAACTTATCCGTACAGGTCGTGGAAGAAGTAAAGAAATTTTTCAAAAACAAAGTTTATGACACGATCATTCCCAGAAGCGTAAGATTAAGTGAAGCTCCTTCCTACGGACTGCCGATCAACCTGTACGCGAAAAACAGTTCCGGTGCGATTGCCTACCAGAATCTTGCCAATGAAATGATCAGTAAGGAGGGCATGTAATGGCGGCCGTAAAGAAGAGAGGCCTCGGAAGAGGACTGGATGCTCTGCTTGATCCGTATGTTGAACTGGAAGTTGAAAAGAAAGACAGCATCCGTGAAATCGATATCAATCTCATAGATACGAACGATCTTCAGCCAAGAAAATCCTTTGACGAGGAATCTCTGAAGGAACTGGCTGATTCTATAAAAAAACACGGCATCATTCAGCCCCTGATCGTAAAGGAAAAAGACGGAAGATTTCTGATCGTTGCCGGAGAAAGAAGATACCGTGCGGCAAGGATCGCAAAAATAAAAAAGATTCCTGTCCTCACCGTAGAGTATGATGATCAGACGATGCAGGAAGTCGCTCTGATCGAAAATATCCAGAGGGAAAATCTGAATCCGGTCGAGGAAGCTTCCGCGATCCGTTTTCTGATGCAGCAGCATGATCTGACACAGGAAGAGGTTTCTGACAGGATCGGAAAAAGCCGTCCTGTAGTCGCAAATTCTCTCAGACTTCTGCAGCTTCCGGAACCAGTTCTTGAGATGATCAAGGAAGGAAAACTGTCTGCGGGTCACGGAAGAACGATCGCCGGGGTAAAGGATGCAAAAAATCAAACTGCTCTGGCTGAGGAATGCGTTCAGTACGGGTATTCCGTAAGAGAGCTGGAAAACAGGATCAAAAAGAACGCTTCCGGAAAAGAAAAGAAGAAAACCGAAAAAAAATGCGGTTTATCCGGAGATATGAAACAAATGGAAGATCTCTTCCGGGAAAAGCTGGGCGCAAAAATCAAACTGACCGGAAACGAGGAAAAAGGGAAAATTATTTTGGAATACGCGACCAGAGAACAACTTCAGCAAATTTACGACTGTATTACAAAATAAAAATGTTTCACGTGAAACAATATGGGCCGTTCCGATTCGGAACGGCCTTTTTCAATACAAAAAAAGCGCGGTCAGAGCCGCGCCGGAAAACAGATCATTACAGGAAATCAGTTCATATCTGCCTGATCGGGACCATCGGGATCTGCTGCAGGGGATGATTCCGTTTCTTCTTCCGGAATATTCTCAGCAGTTTCTGATTTATCCTCCGGTGAATCATCGACGGTTTCAGAACAGGTTTCTTCCGGGACATCATCCTCTTGTTTGTCTTCGGAAGAACCTTCACAGACAGCAGGTTCTCTCTGGATCAGCGGCATTTTTTTCAGAAAGACCAGAAGAAGGATTCCGAGGAGTGCGGTGAAAATACTGATGAACTGGGAGGTGGAAAGAGTCCCGACAGTTCCTCTTTCATCGTAACGGAAGAATTCAATGACAAATCTCCAAATGCTGTAAAGTACACAGTAAAACCCGAGCGTTGTTCCCAGCCGTGTTTCTTTGATATATACGGAGGAAAGAAAAGCAGCCAAGATTAAACAGAATGCGCTTTCGTACAACTGCGTCGGGATCAAAGGAATACCGGCAGGCGCTGCGGAGCCTATACCAGCAGGAAAAACCACGGAGCAGGCGGAATCCGTGGGAGCACCGTAACAGCATCCCGCAAGGAAGCAGCCGATTCTTCCGAAACCCTGGCCGAGTGCGATTCCGGGGCAATACAGATCCATGTAGTCAAAGAAGGACTGTTTTTTGATCTTTGTAAAAACAAAAACACCGATCAGAGCACCGATAAAAGCACCGTAGTAAACAAATCCGGATGTCAGGGATTCCTTCAGAAAAGAAGGGTCCTTGATGATAGTATCGAGTTCTACGATCCAGAAGAGGAGTTTGCTTCCGGCAAGACCGGAAAGAAGTATGACGATCATTGCGGAATAATGATCATCTTCCGAGATGGAGCTGTGCTTTCTTAAAAAGTGGTAAAGCAGAAAGGCGCTTAAAATACCTACCGTCAGCATGAAGCCATATGCCGGAAGTTTCAGACCGAACAAAGAAAAATAAGGATGCATACAATACCTCGAATATTAATTCTGGAAAATCGTGTTGAAAAAACCGGAGTTCTGGATGATGCCTATGGCAAACAGAATCAAAACGACAAAAACGGTCAGATAAAGAACAAACAAAATACTTCCGATCACGATTCCCGCGATTCCGCACCATTTTCCTGCGATGTTCATGCCGCTTTCCTTGATTCCGTTGGAAATAGCGAATTCGTGGTTGCGGTTGGATTTGATCAATGCTATGACAGAAAGAACCAGGCCGGCGAAACCGATCAGGGGATACCACACAAAGACATCTTCGATGATTCCAAGCACCATGGAGGTGGAGGCATCCTTTTTATGTTCTGTTTCTT
>R22__coassemble_748_pt1 | contig 18986 bp, 15 predicted proteins | sample R22__metabat2_high_PE_038 | metagenome-assembled genome bin R22
CGGCGCGGGCGACCGGGACAAAGTCCCCGATCATGGCGGCGATGTCGTCACAGGTCCCGACAGGATACTCCGGGATATAGCCGCTGAGTTTCCGCATTCCGAGGTTGTAGGAACAGTTCAGCATGCCGCAGAAAGCATCTCCGCGTCCGTTGATGAGGTCTCCGTCTCCTTCGGCGGCACCAACGAACATGCAGGGGCCGTCAAAATACTTGGCGATCAGAGTCTCCGGTGTCTCCGGACCGAAGTTGCCGAGAAAAACAACGAGGGCATTGCATCCGGCGGCTTTGACATTGTCAACGGCTTTCAACACGTCCTTTTCGTTTTCCACGGTGACAGGGCACTCGTACAAATCGCCCTTAAAGGCCTTGACAATGGCACTGCGACGCTTTTCCGAAAGAGTGATCGGGAAGCAGTCACGGGAAACGGCAATGATGCCGAGTTTGATTTCTGGAATGTTGCTCATGATAATGGCCTCCTGTTTTGATAAATTTGATAAATAAGTTCAGGTAATATTGGTACCGGTTATACCCGGATAGGTACCGTCTTCTGCCCTGAAGAAGCCGGGAAATGCCGGAAGCATTTCTCTTGCTACTTCAGTTTGGGAAACACTTCTTTCAATGCAGGATAGATCTGTTTGAATTTATTATACTGCTTATCGTATCTGGATGCGATATCCGGATCCGGGTGGACCGTGGCACGTGTGCGGATTAACGCATTGGAGACAGCGCCCACACTTTCATATTCTCCGCATCCCACCATGGAGAGCATGGCGGCTCCGTATCCCGGACCTTCCTCGGACTGAGGCAAATCAATGTCAATGTTCAGGATATTGGCGATCATTTTCTGCCAGAGCGGGGATTTGGCACCGCCGCCGCAGAGCTTGCTGCGGGTGATCTGGATCCCGAGGCTCTTTGCAACTTCAAAACTGTCGCGGATGGCGAAGGTGACTCCTTCAAGAACGGCCTGCACAAGGTCGGATCGTGTGGAATCCATACTCATGCCTGTAAAAGTGCCGCGGGCATCCGTGTCGTTGATGGGACTCCGTTCACCCATGAGATACGGCAGGAAGAAAACATTGTTGCATCCCATCCGCTCATCTGTGATGCCGGCCTGCTCGGCGGCAAAATCATCTGTTTTCAGGATCTCTTCGCAGAACCATTTGTTGCAGGATGCGGCGGAAAGCATGCACCCCATCAGGTGATAGCGCCCGTCTGCGTGGGCAAAGGCATGGAGCGCATTGTTGGGATCGACTCCGAATTTCTCTGAAGAAATGAAGATCGTGCCGGAGGTTCCGAGGGAGATATTGCAGTTTCCGTCTCCGACGGTTCCCGTTCCGATGGCTGCTGCGGCATTATCACCGGCTCCGGCCACTACCCGAATTGTGGGCTCCAGACCGAGAAGCGACGCAATATCCGGCTTCAGTGTACCCACCACTTCAAAACTTTCAAACAGTTTCGGCATCTGCTCCGGATGCACATCGCAGATTTTAAGCATCTCTTCGGACCAGCAGCGGTTCTGTACATCCAGAAGGAGCATTCCGGAAGCATCCGAATAATCGCAGCAGTGCACGCCGGTCAGCATGTAGTTGATGTAATCCTTCGGGAGCATGATTTTGGAGATTCTTTTGAAATTGTCCGGTTCATTTTTCTTTACCCACAGTATTTTCGGTGCGGTAAAACCGGCAAACGCAATGTTGGCGGTCATGTCAGAGAGACGCTTTTTACCGATCTCGCCGTTGAGATAATCCACTTCTGCGCTTGTTCTGCCGTCATTCCAGAGAATAGCGGGACGGATCACGCGGTCCTGCGAATCCAGAATTACCAGACCGTGCATCTGTCCGCCACAGCCGATGCCGGAGATTTCTTTCGGGTCTGTGCCCGCGATCAGTTCGCGGATACCGGCTACAACAGCATCCCACCAATCTTCAGGGGACTGCTCCGACCATCCGGGATGGGGAAACACGACTGGGTATTCTTTGGAGACAGTGTTCAGAATCGTGCCGTCGGAATTGACAAGAAGCAGTTTGACGGCGGAAGTACCAAGATCTATGCCGATATGATGCATACAAACCTCCCTTTGAACAGTTAGTCAGGAATGCAAAGTGCCGAGAATATTTACGAATTCGTTTAAGTAAACTTGTGTTTAAATTATACAATAAAACAATGTTTGGGGAAAGAAAAACATAGGAAAATATGGAAACAAATATTCGATTACACTAAAAAATCCAGATAAACAGGGCGTTCCAGGACAAAATGAAAAATAGATGGCAGAATATACTTGCACTTTGGAAGAACATGGTATATTTTAGAAATACAGATAACGATTAAGGAGTTGATCTGATGGTTTCCATGAAAGACATCGCGAATGCATGCGGCGTTTCAGTGGCTTCCGTCAGCAAAGCTCTCGGAGGGCAGAAGGATATCAGCGCCGAAACAAGGGAGCTGATAACGCAGAAAGCCAGAGAAATGGGTTATCTAGCAAATTCTGCCGCACGCGCATTGAAAACGAATCGGACCAATAATATCGGAGTCGTTTTTGAAGATCTTGGAATGCGCGGTCTCACACACGAATTCTTTGCGGCCGTGCTGAACAGCTTCCGGGTCACGGTGGAACAGCACGGATACGATATGACTTTTATCAACCGGAACGTTTTGGACATGTCTTCGACTTATCTGCAGCATTGCAGATACAGGGGCGTAGACGGAGTAGCGGTCATCTGTGCCGACTTCTACGGCACGGAGATCCAGGAACTGGTCCTTTCGGGACTTCCCGTTGTAACCGTGGATCATACGTTCAACAACAGGAACTCGGTCATTTCCGACAATATTGGAGGGATGGAAAGTCTGGTCCGGTTCGCTTACAGCAAGGGACATAGGAAAATCGCTTACATCCACGGGGACATGACCGCGGTCACCGAAAAACGTATTACGGGATTCTACAGAGCTTGTGAGGAACTGGGTGTTCCGGTTCCGGACGGATATATAAGAAAAAGCAAATATTACGATGCGGATGGGGCCTATGAGGAGACGCTCAAGCTTCTGAACTTAACGGACTGTCCCACATGCATCATTTTTCCGGATGATTTTTCCCTGATCGGAGGGACGAGAGCGATCCGGGATTCCGGACTTCGGATTCCGGAGGACATTTCCGTGATAGGGTATGACGGAATCGTCGTTTCACAGGTCATGAGTCCGAAGATAACGACTTTCCGGCAGGACGCGGAAGGAATCGGCAGAAGGGCGGCCGAGAGACTGATTGAAAGCATTAAGCATCCGAGAACGGCAGTTCCTTCCGAAGAAGTGATTCCCGGCGAGGTTATGGAAGGGGAATCCGTAGCAGAGATACCGGCAGTTTGAAATCGGATGTCAAATCGGTATCGAAAAGTGCTATACTTGAACAAAGGTTGACTGATGCGTAAAATGCGCATCTGAAAAAAACAAATAAAAACAGGAGGAAAAAACAAGAAAAAGATCATTGCTCTTGCTCTGGCTCTTGCCATGGTGTTTGCATTCGTAGCATGCGATGCAAATGGCAATATTGACCAGGCAGCGGTCGAAGCAGCTGTAAACGAAGCTGTAGCAGCCGCTCAGCAGCCTGCAGCGGAACCCGCAGCGGAACCCGCCGCAGAACCGGCGGCGAACAAGATCCCGCTGAACATTATGTCCTTCACAGACGAAGTTCCCGGAATGGTAACCAAATTCATGGAAGCTCATCCGGAATACGCTGAGAAGTTCGAGCCTGTTGTAACAATCGTTGCGACAACAGACCAGCTCTATCAGCCGGCACTTGACCAGCAGTTGGCCGCTCAGGATGAGAACTCTCCTGACATCTACTGCGCAGAGTCTGCTTTCGTTCTGAAATACTGCCAGGGCGATGCATGCGAGTTTGCTGCTCCCTATGAAGCTCTCGGAATCGATGTAGCGGCTGAGACAGCAGCTTCCGAAATCGCTCAGTACACCATCGATATCGGAACCCGTCCGAGTGACGGAAAACTCGTTGGTCTTGGCTATCAGGCAACCGGCGGTGCTTTCATCTATCGTCGTTCCATCGCTGAGGCGGTATGGGGATCATCTGATCCCGCAGTTGTAGCAGAGAAGATCGGTTCCGGCACAAACAGCTGGGATAAATTCTTTGAAGCAGCGGCTGAGCTGAAAGAAAAAGGCTACAAGATCGTTTCCGGCGACGGTGACATCTGGCACGCAGTTGAGAACAGCTCTCCGACAGGCTGGATCGTTGACGGCAAGCTCAACATTGACCCGGCCCGTGAAGCGTTCCTCGATCTTTCCAAACAGCTGAAAGACAATGATTATCACAATGATACCCGTGACTGGCAAGAAGGTTGGTTCGCCGATATGAAGAAGAGCGGAAACGTTCTGGGATTCTATGGTCCTGCCTGGCTGATCAACTACACCATCGGCTCTAACTGCGGCAAGGACACAGATGATGATTCCAGCGGTGACTGGGGAGTTTGCGCTCCGAACATCGGCTTCTTCTGGGGCGGCACATGGGTACTCGCCGGCAAGACAGTCGTCGGTTCCGAGAAACAGGATGTCGTCCGTGACATCATCCGCTGGATCACTCTGGATTCTTCCGACACAGGTCTCCAGTACTACTGGGCAAACGGCACTCTGTACGGCGAAGGCGGAACAAAAGACTCCGTTGCATCCGGAACAGTCATGGCCAAGTCCAATGGCGAAATGGATTTCCTCGCCGGACAGAACATGTTTGACGTATTCGTACCGGCCAACCAGTACGCAAACGGCAAGAACCTGACACAGTATGACGAAGCAATCAACGGATACTTCCGTGATGCGGTCCGTTCGTACACAGGCGGAGACATGACCCGTGATGATGCGATTGCGTGGTTCAAACAGCAGGTTGCTGATAACCTCGATGTTGTTGTTGAGTAATCCGCTTCTTGAAACGTTGTAAGTTGAGCGGAGGGGAATAGCAGCCGCTATTCCCCTCTTTTTTCACAGGAAAGGAATATATTATTCCTGCAATAATGACGATACAAAGGAGCGTGCTGAGAATGCCAAAAAAACGAAACTTCAGCTATGCGAAGTACGGCTATCTTTTCTCCATTCCGTTCGTACTTGCCTTCCTTGCCTTTCATTTATATCCAACGATCAGAACGGTCCTGCTTGCCTTTACGGACTGTAAAGGACTCGGCAATACGTCCCTGCATTTCTTGACCAGTGACATTTTCAGGAATTTTAAGACCGTTTTGGCCAATGAGTCTTTCAAAACGTCCCTGAAAAATACGGCCGTGATCTGGATCGTAAACTTTATTCCACAGATTTTCTTCGCGCTTCTGTTCACTGCCTGGTTTACAAGCAGAAGGAACAAGATCAGAGGGCAGGGCTTTTTTAAAGTTGTATTTTATATGCCGAACATAATCACCGCGGCGACGATCGCGATTCTGTTCAACTGTCTGTTCGGCTACCCGAAGGGACCGATCAATGATATCCTTGTATCCCTTGGGATGAGAAGTAAGTCATTTTACTTCCTGCAAAGCCCGACCGCATCGAAACTGATTGTCTCTTTCATTCAGTTCTGGATGTGGTATGGCTATACCATGATTATTCTGATTTCCGGTGTTCTTGGCATCAATCCGGAGATCTTTGAGGCGGCGGAAATAGACGGGGCCAGCGGATGGCAGACTTTCTGGCATATTACCATGCCAAGTCTCCGGTCCATTCTGACATATACTTTGATAACAAGTCTGATCGGCGGTTTGAGCATGTATGATATTCCAAAAATGTTCAATAACGGCGGTCCTACCAACGCAACATTAACGACAAGCGTTTTCATTTATAATCAGGCTTTTTCCGGGAGTTATCTGTATGCCAGGGCCGCTGCCGCGTCAATGCTTTTGTTCCTGCTGATCGCTGTCTGCTCCATCTTTGTGTTTATTATGATGAGAGACAGAAAGGCCTGAGGAGGTGCGGACATGAAGAGTTTAAACAGACGAGACGGAAATCTGCTGGCAAAGGTGCTGATCTATGTTGTGTGTATTTTCTTTGTGATTCTTTGCCTTTGGCCGTTCTTTATTATGGTCATCAACTCCACAAGAAGTACGTTCCAGATCCAGTCGCATGCGGTATCTTTTCTGCCATCGAAGTATTTAATGAACAACTGGAAAGTGTTTGACGGAAAAACGTTCAATGTTTTCTCCGGTTTGAGAAACTCGTTCCTCATTTCCGCCGGATCAACGATCCTGACAATCTACTTCTCCACGTTGACGGCATATGCGCTGGTCGCGTACGAGTGGAAACTTCGCCAGCCGTTTTTCACCTTTATTCTGTGCATTATGATGATTCCGGGAACCATTGTTGCCATCGGAACATATCAGTTCATGTACCAGATTCATTTGGTCAATAGTCTGCTCGCACTGATTCTTCCGGCCATTGCTGCGCCGCCGGCCGTGTTCTTTATGCGGCAGTTCATGGTTGCTTCATTCCCGCTGGAACTGCTGGATTCCGCGCGTATCGACGGATCACGGGAATTTCATACTTTCAACACGATCGCTTTGCCGATCATGAAGCCGGCTATGGCAACGCAAGGTATCTTCTCTTTTGTAAACAACTGGAACCAGATTTTCCTTCCCAGTATTTTGCTTACAAAAAATGAGCTGTATACACTGCCGGTCATGGTATCTCAGTTGAAAGGTGATATCTACAAAGTAGAATACGGCGCGGTCTATCTTGGACTGACTATCACAGTACTGCCGTTGTTTATCATCTACTTTGCGCTTTCCAAATACATTGTTGCGGGCGTTGCCCTGGGCAGTGTTAAAGGATAAGGAATGACAAAATGGAAAAGAGCAGTAATCTCAAAAGCTCTTTGGGCAAGTTGCTGACGGCTCTTTTTGACCTGATGCTCCTGAATCTTCTGTGGATTATCTGCTCGATTCCGTTGCTGACAATGGGCACGGCTACCAGTGCCCTTTTTTCAGTCATGCTGAAGGTGGCGAGAAGCGAGCAGGTCTCGACGCTGACGGATTTTTTCAAGGCTTTCAAAAACAATTTCAAACAGTCTTTTGTGCTGGGGCTGATCGGTTTCGCCGGGGCGTTTGTTGCTTATATGGATATTTCCTACGGTCTGTCTCAGACAGGGACTCAGAAGATCCTGTTTTTGATCGTCGGAGGGATCGTGGCGGCCATATGGCTGATTTTCACGACATATGTTTACCCGCTGCAGGGAAGATTCGAAAACACGGTCAAGGGGCATATCAAGAACGCGTTTGCACTGGCGGTCTGTAATCCGGGAAAGACGATCCTGATGGGGTTCGTTACTCTTGTCCCATGGATTCTCTTTCTGTTCCTGCCTTGGATAGCCGTGGCTTATATCGGATGGGCTTATCTGCTGTTTGCTATAAGCGCCCCCGCATATTTTAACTGCAAGACACTGCGCTTGATTTTCGACAAGATGACTGTTTCGACAGTTCCGACAGGAGACAAAAACGATGAAACGTGAAGAGGCCAGAAAACAAGCTGAAGAACTTGTAAACAGAATGACGATGGAAGAGCGGGCATCCCAGCTCCGTTTTGATGCGCCCGCGATCGAGCGGCTCGGTATTCCGGAATACAACTGGTGGAATGAGGCACTGCACGGACTGGCCAGAGGCGGTACGGCAACAAGCTTTCCCCAGGCGATCGGAATGGCCGCTATGTTTGATGACGAACTTCTGGAGCGGCTTGGAGACGTCGCGGCAACGGAAGCCCGGGCAAAATACAACGCACTGTCCGAAAAAGGGGACAGGGACATCTATAAGGGACTTACAATCTGGTCTCCCAATATCAATATTTTCCGCGACCCGAGATGGGGACGGGGACATGAGACTTACGGAGAGGATCCATACCTGACAGGCCGTCTTGGCCGGGCATACGTCCGGGGGCTGCAGGGAAAGGGAGAAACACTGAAAACAGCTGCCTGCGCGAAGCATTTCTGCGCACACAGCGGTCCGGAAGGCGTTCGCCACGGGTTTAACGCGGAGGTATCGCCAAAAGACCTGTCGGAGACCTATCTGCCCGCGTTCAAAGAGCTTGTGGATGAGGGCGTTGAAAGCGTGATGGGCGCGTATAACCGGATCAACGGAGAGCCCTGCTGCGGGACAGAGATGATCCGGAAAACGATCCGCGAAGAGTGGGGATTTCAGGGACATGTGGTCTCGGACTGCTGGGCGGTAAGGGATTTCCACGAAGCGCATAAAGTAACATACGAGCCTGCGGAGTCCGTGACAATGGCGCTGACCGCGGGATGTGACCTGAACTGCGGATGTACGTATCAGCATATTATGGACGCATACAACAGGGGCATGCTGCCCGGTGAATATATAACGGAATCAGCGATCCGTGTTTTTACAACAAGATTTCTCCTCGGAATCATGGGAAACGGGTCGGAATACGACAGCATCCCGTATTCGGAGGTCGAAAAAACGGAACATCTGCAGCTGGCGCATAAGGCGTCTCTGGAATCCTGTGTGCTTTTGAAAAATGACGGGATTCTTCCGCTGGATCCTGCCGCATGCGGCACTGTCGGCGTCATCGGCCCCAACGCAAACAGCCGTGTCGCCCTGGTCGGGAATTATCACGGAACATCCTCGAGATATATTACGGTTCTGGAAGGCATTCAGGATTATCTGGAAGCATACGGAAACAGGGTTCTGTATTCCGAAGGCTGCGCACTGGATGGCGACCGGATCGAAAACCTTGCCAGACCGAATGACCGTCTGGCGGAAGCGGTGGTCACGGCGGAGCAAAGCGATACCGTGTTCCTTGTGTTGGGACTGGACGAGACACTGGAAGGCGAACAGGGGGATACGGGCAACAGCAGCAACTCGGGAGACAAGGCGGATCTTCTTTTGCCTGAGTGTCAGAGACTTCTGCTTGACGCGGTTCTGTCCGTCGGAAAACCCACCGTGGTGATCCTGATGGCGGGAAGCTCCATTGACCTGACCGAGGCGGAACAACACGCAAACGGGATCCTGACGGTATGGTATCCGGGAGCCAGAGGAGGAAAGGCTGTTGCCGAGATTCTGTTCGGAGAGGTTTCTCCTTCCGGGAAACTGCCCGTGACATTCTACAAAAACGAGGCACTGGAGGAAATGCCGTCCTTTACGGATTACAGCATGCGGAACCGGACCTACCGGTATTATACAGGGAAGCCCCTGTATCCTTTCGGATACGGGCTGACATACGGGGACTGCCGGATCGAGAGTTTTGAAATCGACAAAGAGAAACTGTCAGCAGACGTGACAGTCAGGAATTACGGTTCCCGTGCGACCGGAGACGTCATTGAAGTTTTCTGCAAAGACAATGCTTCGGAATTCGCACCCGTCAATCCGTGTCTCTGCGGCTTCCAGAGGATCTATCTGGAGAGCGGTGAGACCGGAACATTCAGGCTGGAGCTCAGCCCGAAAACGTGTACCGTTGTGAATGACAGGGGAGAAAGAACGGAAGGTTCCGGAGACTATACTTTTACTGTGAATCTCGGTCGATAAACCAGAGACTGTCAAACCCGATCCCCGCAAGACGGGGAAGATCTTTCACCTGAACTGCTTTTGAGGTGTCCACCACTTCGGTGGCGCTTTTGAACGCGTCCAGATCCTCAATCAGCAGGATGGAACTGATCTTGTTTCCCAGATCCAGATCAAGTTTGGAAAGGACGACTTCATCCTGGTTGAGATCCCCGAGAGATACGGTATATGTGTTCAGATTGATGTTCCCGTATTCGGCGGAGAGGGCATTCTTCAGGGAATCCACCTGCTCCGGAGGGAAGGCGGTCGGAGAGATCAGGGCGATTTCGCGGTCGTAATGGTCGTCCAGCGGAGTGGTGATCAGAATATCCAGACCGATGATGACGATTACCAGCAGGATCAGGATCGGAACTTTATAGTGAAACCAGAGGTTCTCAATTTTCTTTTTAAAATTTTCCATTGAAATTAGAATAACCGCTGGTGAGCGGCAATGTCAATGACCGGAGGGATCAGAAATGCAGTACGGTACTTTTGATAACGACAGGTATGAGTATGTGATCACGGATGCGCATACGCCGGCACCGTGGGTCAACTATCTGGGCTCAACGGAATACGGGGCCATTGTTTCCAACAATGCGGGCGGATACAGTTTCGTCAAGTCCGGGGCGAACGGAAGGATCCTGCGGTATCATTTCAACGGTTCCGACACACCGGGAAGGTATATCTATCTGCGGAACAGGAAGAAAGGACACCAACGGCTGCTGACAAGATTTCCGGATGTCTGCAGACACGGGACCGGCTATACGGTCATGGAAGCGGAATTCGAGGGGATCAAAGCGGAGATCACATTCTATGTCCCGGAAGGCGGAAGGCATGAGGTATGGGCTGTCCGTCTGAAAAACAGTTCCGGAGACAAGGCTTCTTTTTCCGTAACGGGATACGCGGAATTGACGAATAATTCCAACTATGAGCAGGATACGGTAAATCTGCAGTATTCCCAGTTTATTACAAGGACAGAATTCAAAGGAAACCGGATCCGGCAGATGCTTCACGCGAATCTGGACGGAACGTCCCTGGCGACGGAGCATTCCCTGGAGGAGAGGATGTTTGCCCTCTGCGGCGCGAAGATATCCTCCTACTGCGGTGACAGAACGGAATTTTTGGGTGTCTGGGGAGATTACACCGATCCGGAAGGACTGAAGGACGGAAAACTTCCGGGAACGCTGAACTATGGGGAAAACTCCTGCGGCGCGCTGATGACGGACATCGATCTCAAGCCGGGGGAGGAGACTTTCCTTGCTTTCCTTCTGGCACAGGCGGACAATTCAGAAGCGGAAAAGATCTGCGCCGGCTATGAGAAGGACTGCGCAAAGGTCTGTGAGCGGGAACTGGAAGAAATACGGCGTGTACGGCACGGGATTTTTTCCAACCTGCAGGTCAGAACCCCCAGCCCGGAATTCAATACCATGGTCAATATCTGGAATGCCTACAACTGCATGATCACATTTGACTGGTCCAGAGCGGCATCCTTCTTCTACTGCGGACTGCGGAACGGGTACGGATACAGGGATACCGTGCAGGATATCCAGGGGATCATCCATCTGGAACCCGAAAAGGCGAGAGAACGGATCGATTTCATGCTTTCCGCCCAGGCGGCGAACGGCGGGGGACTTCCTCTGGTCAAATTTACCCATACCCCGGGCAAGGAGGATACCCCGGACGAAGAATCCTACCGGCAGGAAACGGGGCATCCGGCCTGGCGTGCGGATGACGCGCTCTGGCTGTTCCCCACGGTACATAAATATATCTGCGAGACAGGGAATACGGGATATCTGGACAGGGAGATCCTGTTTGCCGACAAAGAGAGCGGAACGGTGTACGAGCATCTGAAACGTGCACTGCAGTTCACAAAGGAACGGCAGGGAAAGCACGGAATGCCGGCCGGCCTGCATGCGGACTGGAACGATTGTCTGCGTCTCGGAGCAAAAGGAGAATCCGTTTTTGTGGCATTCCAGTACTATCTGGCACTGAAGATCATGTCCGGATATGCAGAGTTGAAGAAGGATACAGAGTACTTTAGACTGCTGGAGCAGGAAAAGGACAGAATGGAACAGGTCCTTGAGACGGAGTGTTACGACGGAGACAGGTACATCCGCGGCTTTGCGGAAGACGGGGAAGTCATCGGAGCGGCGGCCGCCCCGGAAGCGAATCTGTGGCTGAATCCGCAGAGCTGGTCTGTGATCAGCGGAATGCCGGATGAGGAGAAGGGGAAGACTGCCCTGGACAATGTTCTCAAAACCCTGAATACGGAATACGGGGCCATGCTCATGATGCCGCCATTCAAGGATAAGGCTTTTGACGGGGCTATCTCGATCATCTACAATCCGGGCATGAAGGAGAATTCGGCGGTCTTTTCCCAGAGCCAGGGCTGGCTGATTCTGGCGGAGGCACTGCTCGGGCGGGGAGACAGGGCGTTCCTGTATTACATGGAGAACTGCCCGGCGAATCAGAACGACAGGGCGGAGATCCGCGTTATGGAACCGTATGTGTACGGACAGTTTACGGAAGGACAGATGAGTCCTCACAGAGGGAGATCCCATGTCCACTGGCTGACGGGGACAGCTTCCACCATGATGGTGGCGTCTGTGGAAGGGATCCTGGGAATCCGGCCGGATGTATCCGGGCTGCTTTTGAAACCTGCTTTTCCGGCAGAGTGGGACAGAGTGGAGATCAGAAAGAAATTCCGCGGGAAAGATCTGAAGATCACCGTCCTGAATCCGGGGCACGCGGAGTCCGGATTCGTTTCCATGCGCGTGAACGGAAAAGAAGTACCGGAACCGTATGTTCCGGAAGAAATGATGACAGAGAAAACGGAGATCGAACTGAAGATCAGCTGAAAATAAGATTGCGGGGGGCAGAAACATGAACGGACAGATCAGAGATTTCGGAAAAACAGCGGAAGGGATTCCGGTCAAAGAAATCACCTTGGACAACGGGATCCTCTCATGCAGCGTGCTGACATACGGGGCGGTATTGCGGACACTGTTCGTGAAGGACAGGGACGGAAAGAAGACGGATATCGTACTTGGATATGAGTCCTTGGAAGAATACCGTACACAGGGCGGATATCTGGGTGCGGTCGTGGGAAGATACGCAAACAGGATCGCGGGATCATCGTTTGAGCTGAATGGCGTGAAGTATATGCTGGAAGAAAACGACAGGGGGAATCACCTGCACAGCGCGTCTGCCGGTTTTTCTTCCAGGATATGGGAGATCGAGGAAGCGGAGAAGGACAGGGTTTGCCTGAGCCTGGTGAGCGAAGACGGAGACGGCGGCTATCCCGGCACGCTGCGCGTGCGGATGACCTACGCTCTGAAAGACAACGCTTTGGAAATGCTCTATCAGGCGACCTCCGACAGCGATACGGTCTGCAACCTGACGAATCATGCCTATTACAATCTCGCGGGACAGGGCAGCGGAGACGTTCTGGAACAGTGGCTGCAGATCGAGGCGGATGCCTTTACGCCTTCTGATGCGCAGGACATCCCCTTTGGTACGCTGGAACCGGTTGAAGGTACGCCCATGGATTTCCGGGAAAAGCACACGATTGGGGAAAGGATCCGCGATCAGTACATTCAGCTGATCCAGGCGGGCGGATACGACCATAATTTCGTGCTCCGCGGAGAAGCCGGAAAACTGCGCCGGGTCGCACGAGCAGGGTCGGACAGGACCGGGATCCGCATGACTGTGGAGTCAACGCTCCCCGGCATGCAACTGTATACAGCCAACGGATTTGCGGAGCGGAACGGAAAGAACGGCGAACATTACGGAAATAATGCCGGCTTCTGCCTGGAGACACAGTATTATCCGGACTCTCCGAACAAACCGGAGTTTCCGTCCTGCATTCTGAAAAAGGGAGAGGAATACGAGCAGAAGACCGTTTTCAGATTTGACACGGTCTGACTGAACACCGGAATTAATCCCAGGCGGAACGGCCGTCGGAGGATCCTGAAGTGAGATGTCTCAGGCGGAGATAATTGGCAATGCTCCGGAGGAGTTCGTCCGCGACCACCACTATCAGCAGAGGGATCAGACCCGTATGGAAAACCATAACCATTATCGCCGAAAGGGAAATGACAAAAATGGTTCCGAAGATCTGGGTCAGGAGCATCCATCCGGTGTTTCCGTATCCGCGGATACCGGAGCCGATCACGATATTTCCGCTTTTCGGGAACAAGTCTATTCCGATGATCGCCAGATAAATGCCTGCGCTTGCCAGAATGGTCTTATCGGTGGTGAACAGACCAAGTACGAACTGCGGGAACAGGATAAATAACAGCAGGGCTGCAAGCGAAACAATAAAACAGCAGATCAGGGCGGTTTTTACGACATCCATTATTTTGGAGACGGAGGAACGGCCCTTTTCCTGTCCGGAAAGAGTCAGGGAACCCTGTCCGATCCCGGAGATCGCCACAAGGGGAAGAAGCTCCACGCTGAAAATGATCGTATAGATGCCCGCCGCGGTATCGCTGATCAGGTTTAAAAAGACAGTGATCATCAGGTTGCCGATATTCCAGGCAAAATCTTCCAACGCGGTGGGAATGCCGAGCTTGACCGCGTTCAGGAAAGGCCTGAACCGGGCGGGGAGAATGTCCCTGAATTTGGGCAGGGTGACCAGCTTTTTATCCCGCAGGACAAGGATAAGAAGCACTACTCCTCCGGCGTATTCGGCAATCGTGGTTGCGATCGCGGCGCCTTTGACACCCATGGCGGGGAAACCGGCTTTTCCGAAAATGAGGATCCAGTCCAGAACAATGTTCAGTCCGGAACGTACCACAGAGGAGGCGAAAAGCGCTTTTGTGCGTTCGGAGGTCTGGAGCAGGGAATCAATGGAGGCGCCCACACCTGTCAGCAGAAAGACCGGGGAATAGTATTTCGCATAGCAGACAGCGAGATCAAACGCTGCTTCCGGAACTTTCATCAGACGGAAAATCACGCGCGGGAAAAGGATCCAGACCAGAAAAAGTATAAACCCGATGAACGTATTGTATTTAAAAAGGGAACAGGTCTGCATATAGGCCGCTTCCCGGTCACCTTTTCCAACGGCCTGACTGATCAGGATCGTTGAACCGATGGTAAGCGAAAATAGAAAGCTAATGGTGACCCATATAGGGGTCGTGGCATTGCCGACAGCGGTCATGTTGATGATATCAAGGCGGCCGAGAAAGATCCTGTCGATCAGCATCTGAAGCTGGGCAACCAGATTGCTCAGAATGATGGGCAGAGAAATGTGCAGTATTCTTTTTGCGTAGCCCCTGTCAAAAATCATGTATGGGCAGATCCTTTCCGCTGTTTCCGGCATCTGTTTCCGGCGTCACAATGTGCATATTACATGTGAAAAATTTATAAGTCAAGAAAGCAAAACAAGCTGGATTTTCATAGTCCAAAAACGGCGGAAAACATAAAAAATGCATCTACCGTAATCCTGCATTTGGCATTATGATATACTCTAACGGCGTAAAACCGTTCGAATACTACCTGGTTGACAAGGACTGCATACCGCATGGAAGCGATGGAAACAAACTTACAGGAAAACAATCTGACGGAAGGCGTTATCTGGAAGCAGCTTCTGAAGTTCTTCTTTCCGATCCTGCTCGGAACGCTTTTTCAGCAATTATATAACACCGTTGACGCGATCATCGTCGGGAATTACGTAGGGGCAACTGCACTTGCGGCGGTCGGCGGAAGCCCGTCGCAGATATCCAACCTTCTGGTAGGCTTTTTCGTCGGGCTTGCTTCCGGTGCCATGATCATCATATCCCATTATTACGGTGCTGGTGACAAACAGCGCCTTCAGGAGACTGTGCATACGGCGATCGCGTTCAGTCTGATCACCGGAGCTGTTCTGACTGTTTTCGGCTTTTTCCTGACACCCTGGATGCTGGAAGTCATGCGTACTCCGGCGGATATCATTGAGGACTCCGCGGTATATCTGCGGATATTCTTTTTGGGGACCGTCCCTCTCATGGTATTTAATACCGGCTCCGGGATCCTCCGTGCGGTGGGCGATTCCAAACGTCCGCTGTATTATCTGATCGTCTGCTGCGTACTGAACATCATTCTGGATATCGTCTTTGTGACGGTTTTCCACCTTGGGGTGGCGGGAGTGGCATGGGCGACCATTATCTCTCTTACGGTCAGCGCGGGTCTGACCGTCTGGAGCCTTTGCGTGACGACTGCGGCTTACCAGCTCAGTTTCCGTAGGATCCGGATCTACAGGGAAACCCTGGGAAGAGTCCTGTATATCGGAATTCCCGCGGGGATCGAAAGCGCGTTGTATTCCATTTCAAACCTTATCATTCAGGTCGCAGTGAATGAACTGGGAAGCACGGTATCCGCGGCTTGGACGGCAACGGGGAAATGGGACGGTGTGTTCTGGTCTGTCAGCAATTCCTTCGGCGTGGCGATCTCTGCTTTCGTCGGGCAGGCGTTCGGCGCGAAAAAATACGACAGGATGAAGAAATCGGTTCGGATCTGTCTTCTGATGGCCCTGGGCACATCTGCAGTGCTGAGCGTTCTGCTGCTGGCACTCGGGAAATACGGGCTTCGGATCTTCACTTCGGATGAGATTGTTATTGAGAAGGCGATTGAGATCATCTGGTACTTTATCCCGTTTTATGTCATCTGGACATTTATTGAGATCCTTGCAAATGTTCTGCGGGGGGCCGGGGATTCCATCCGCCCCATGATCATTTCTCTGGTGGGCATTTGCGGATTCCGTCTGCTCTGGTGTATTTTTGTCCTGCCCGGAAGGAACAGCATCATGACTGTCAGCATCTGTTATCCGATCTCCTGGGCACTGACTGCCGCCGCCTTTGTTATTTATTACCGCAAAAGCGACTGGCTTGCCAGATGCATCAAACTGGCGGAGCACAAACCCGGATTCGATAAGGAGCGGGCTGGATGATGCGTGTTCTGGATATTGATCTGGACTTTTTTCTGGAGGACTGCTGCCCGCTTGCCGAATACGGAAGCAGACCGGACGCTGTGGGACATGCGCCGTGGACAGAGGAGCGGGTCCGGGAATTTCTGGAGAAGAATTGCGGACTGAACAGAAAGCATAAAGCGCCGGGAGCCATTTTTGAGACCCATGATGAAGCGTTGCTGTTCTGGGACAGACTGATTCGCGAGAAGAAGCTGACGGTTCCGTTCCATGTCACACATGTAGACGCGCACAGCGATCTGGGAATCGGAAAACCGGGACCGGGGTATGTTCTGGACTGTGTTCTTGCCCAGCAGACGGAGATCCGCAGGGATATCCGCAGGCATTACGATATGCATCAACTGGACGAGGCGAATTATCTTCTGTTCGCAGTTGCTTTCCGCTGGATCGGATCTTTGGACAATATCCGAAATCCAAGGTCCAGACCGGATATTCCGGAAAGGATTCTTTCCGGGGAGAACGGTGAAGAAATCCGCCTGCAGTCTTTTTCTTCCCGTCTCATGGAGGCGAGGAACGGCGCGGAGCCGGTGGTTCCGTTCCGTGTTTTTGCGGATTATGAAGCATTCCGTGCAGAGGAGGGCTATGACTATGTCACACTTGCGTGGTCACCGAGGTATTCTCCGGAAGAGGCGGACCGGTTGATTCCGGTCATTTCAAGTTATATTGACGCAGAATGAAACGGGCAGGGAAGACAGAGCAAAAGACGCGATTCACTCCGGCAGGGAAAATAATATATAATTTTTCATTGACAATGTCAGACAATTAGGGTAATATACAACAAAAGTGAGGAAAGGAGAGCTGTGACATGCGGCATACGGAAGTAGGGATCATGATGATGAGCATGTGCATGCGCCTTCGGACGCATTCTGACAGCTCGTCTTTGTAACAGTCCTTACAGTCAGGAGAAATTCTGAAGGCGTGGAGCAAAACGAGCCCCACGCCTTTTTTAGTAACTAATGGAGGAACAGGAACTGCATGATTGAGATCATCGGTTTGAACAAGACTTTCGAAACGGCAAACGGCCCCCTGGAGGTTCTCCGGGACATCAACCTCAAGATCAATGATGGAGAGATCTTCGGGATCATCGGACTGTCAGGCGCCGGAAAGAGCACCCTCGTGCGATGCATTAACCAGCTGGAGAGGCCGACCACGGGAACCGTCCTGATCGACGGCAAGGACATGACAAAACTTCCCCAGAAGGAGCTTCTGGAGGCCCGCAGATCCATTGGCATGATCTTCCAGAGTTTCAACCTGCTGGAGCAGAGAGATGTTCTGAAGAATGTATGCTTCCCTCTAGAGATTTCCGGGGTGAAAAAGGACGAGGCCGTGGCAAGGGCAAAGGAACTGATCGAGATGGTCGGTCTGTCGGACAGGATCCATTCCTACCCGTCCCAGCTGTCCGGCGGCCAGAAACAGAGGGTCGCGATTGCCAGAGCAATGGCGACCAGACCCAGGTATCTTCTTTGCGATGAGGCTACCAGTGCGTTGGATACGGCAACGACCCAGTCCATACTGGACATTCTGAAGGATATTAACGAGAAGACCGGGGTCACGGTGGTCGTGATCACCCACGAGATGAAGGTCATTGACCAGATCTGCGACCGGGTAGCGGTCATCGACAGCAGCCGGATCGTGGAGATCGGTGAGGTCAGCGAAGTGTTCACGAATCCGAAATCCGATATTGCCAAGGAACTGATCCTTCCGCAGGCAAAGGCAATGGAATCACTGACGGAGGGTGAACGGATCAGGATCGTGTTTAACGGCGAGGAATCCTCAAGACCCATTATCTCCAACCTGGTACTGGAGTGCCAGACGCCCGTGAACATCCTGTTCGCGGATACGAAGATCATTGATGACAAGACCTACGGCCACATGCTGATCCAGCTTCCGGACAACGGCAGGCAGGCGGAACGTGCCAGAGCGTATCTTGAAAGCAATCATATTGATTTCACGAGGGAGGACTGACACCATGTCTGAAATGCTGAAAAAACTCTGGGACAACGGGATCCTTCAGCTCGGGATCTGGGAAACAGTCTATATGACACTTATTTCGACAGCGTTCGCCTATCTGATCGGGCTTCCGCTGGGCGTGCTTCTCGAGGTAACGGACAAGGACGGGATCGCGCCGAAGCCGGTTCTCGACAAGATCGTCGGCGTCATCCAGATCCGCCACTATTTCAACGATTTTCTTGAAAAATACGCCGGGCACATCGGCTACTCCGTCTGCCCGAGCGAGCGAAGAAAGGGCTATGCGACGCAGATGCTGAGACTTGTCCTTCCTGAATGCAAGCGGCTGGGGATCGATAAGGTGCTGATATGCTGCGTTCAGGGAAACGAAGGAAGCAGGCGAACGATCCTGAACAACGGCGGGAAATACGAATCGACCGTGTATCTGAAAGAAGAGGACGAATATCTGGAGCGATACTGGATCGATCTGTCGGACCAGCCGCAAACATGACGCTTTCCGGGCCGGAGGCCAGACAGAAACAAAAAACGCCCCCG
>R22__coassemble_755_pt1 | contig 18764 bp, 13 predicted proteins | sample R22__metabat2_high_PE_038 | metagenome-assembled genome bin R22
ATTATCGTTCAGACTGATCTGCTGTCCGGCTTTGCCCCGGAATGTAACAAGCTTTTCCTGAAAAATGGAAGGATCCGCAGAGCGGAAACGGTAAATGGATTGTTTGACGTCGCCTACGAGGAAAAGATTTTCCTTGCGGCGGATACATTCTATCAGGGCGTCCTGTACCCCGTTGCTGTCCTGATATTCATCTATGGCGATGTATTTGAATTTTTCCCTGTATTCGTCGGCGATCCGTTTATCGGAAAGGATTTTCAGAGCGTAGTGCTCCGCGTCGGAAAAATCTATCAGTCCGTTCTTCTTTTTCAGTTTGTCCAGATTTTCTCTGAAGCGGTTGGTCAAATCGACCAGGGAATGAACATAGGTAAAACACTGCTGCAGAAAACTAAATTCCTCTTCAGGGGTATTCCGAAAGTTTTTCATGCAATTCTGCACACATGCTTTTAGTTCGTTTCGCGCATTCTGAATGGGTTTCTTGACGGATTCATCTGTTCCGCGGGGAAAACGCATGGTGGCGAAATTTCCCGCGCTGTCCAGATACTCCCGGAAGGAACTGTAACCGGCAACTTTTAAGAGAGGTCTGCATCGCAGAAGGTCCTCATCCACGACAGCAAGGACGGAATCGTAACAGGAAGGGAGCGCGTCGCGTTCTTTCGACAGTTTATCCATGCACGCTTCCAGATCCATTTTCATGTTCCCGATCAGACATTCCAGAAGTTCACGGAGATATTGGTCAGAATTGCAGCCGGTCAGGACATCCTCTGTCCATTGTTCCGGATAGGGCTGGGTATTGAGAAATTCGTTCAGTTCAAGTATGGCATTCCAGACATTTTCTTCTGAACGGAAGGCGGAAAGAAGCGTGTGATAGTGCTCATCCCCGGTCGCGGACAGTTCTGTCAGGTAAGATTCCCTGATCTTATCCGAAAGAACGGAGAGCTGGACATCATCGGCGATCTGTATGGTGCTTTCCAGATCTACTGCATGACCGTGGCGGCGAAGGATCCTGACACAGAAAGAGTCAATGGTGGAAATGCTCGCGCTGTTTACGGCAACTGCCTGGGAAAGGAGAAACGCGCGCTGGGAATCATCGCAGGTCTCAACATATTCCTGAAGACGTTTCTGGATGCGGCCCTTCATCTCTGCCGCGGCGGCACGGGTGAAAGTCAACACAAGGATCTGCTCGATCGGGGTGCCGTCCAGAACGCATTTGCAGATACGCTCCGTTAATACCGACGTTTTTCCCGCACCGGCTCCTGCCGAAACGATCAGGTTTCCCGATTCGGTAATTGCTTTTATTTGATCTCCCGTAAATTTCTTTTCCATCAGATGTCCTTTCAAATCTGTCTGAAGAAGTCATCATTTTCAACTTTGCGGATCTTCTTTTTTCGGCAGGTCCCAAGTCTTGGATCATATCTGCATACGCTTTTGAAATCGCAGAACGTGCAGGAACTCTCATAGGGAGAGACAGCGATCTGACCGGAAAACATGGATTTTCCGGTTTCCTCGGATATTTGCACAGCTTTTCGCAGAAGATGTTCCATCTGTTCGGAGGAGCAGAGATTTCCTTTCAGAGTTCCGTCCGCGTTTCTTCTTAAACTTTTAACGATGGAAGATTGTCCCTTCAGATCCGCGTCGGTGCTGTCCACGACAAACGGATCGGAGACGGTGATCCCTTTCAGCCTGACCATTTCTTCTGTGTTTTCGACGGGATCTTTGGAGGAACCGTATTCCGGCGTGATCCGCATGTAGTAACTTCCGCCGGGGATAAGCGTCTTCTTAAGATCCCCGGCAGATATTTTGGAAAGACCTATGACCGCATTCAGATAGATCGGAAGCTGAAGAGAAATGCCCGCCAGTATTTCGCCGTATTTGAAATCCTTGCCGTTTGTTTTGTAATCGATCACACGCGCATATTCAATATCACCGTCCGAAACGGAATCCACGCGGTCGATAATCCCGGACAGCATACCCGTGTGTCCGTCCCCAAAATCGAGGGGAATCGCCGGGAAAACACATCCGTTTCCGAAACGGATCTCAGCCCCCATGGGCTCGAACATTCCGCTGCGGCATTGCTCAACAAGGGCTGAAATGCTTTGCCTGGAGTTCTCCAGCATCAGAAACAGTGTTGCCTGTACGCGGTCGTTTTCTTCAAAATTACCGATTGTGTGGCTGCTGATGATAATTGGTGCGATATCGTTGAAGATCATGTCAGTCTGTTCTTCAGTGATAGTCTTCAGATTGATTCTCTGAGTTTTGCATTCATTGATAAATGCTTCAAGCATGGTGTGGTAGAAATTTCCTATTTTCAGAGCATCTTCCTTGGCTTCCGGACGGACTCTGGCATGAAGACCATCTTGCATGAAATGTCGGAACGGACACTGGTTGAAGCGTTCCAGACGGGTGGCGCTGAGTTCCAAAGTGGAACCGTACAGTTTTTCTGCAATTTTTCCCGACAGGGGAGAAGGCGAAATCAGACCCAGAGCGGACTGCTCCATTTCCGAGGCAACGGGAAAGAAAGCGGGCTCTTTTTTGTAGTAGTCCAAGAGAAATGAGGTCAGCCCGGTACGCATTCCGGATTTTACGTCGTTCCTAATAGCCCCGGACAGGACCCGCAGTCCTGTACGAAGACAAACCGGGTCGCGGCTGATTCGGTCTGCGGGCTGCACCGGGATGCCGAACATTTCTTTCGCTCTATTGATAAAGCATGATGGCGCGGCTTCGGAACCGTCAAAGTTTTGACTGTAACTCATGATCAGATCCGTGCTCGGGGAGGAGAACAATTGATACAGCCTGTATATCTCATAAGTGGAGGCCTGTGAACTTCGCTGCCAGACCTTCAAACCGTTCTTTTCAAGAAGATCCAGTTCTCCGTCGTTGATGATGCTGTCATCATATACACTTTTTGGAAGAAGTCCGGCATTCGCCCCGATAACGAACAGCACCTTTATGTTGTCGGGGAGTATTGTCCGAAAGGTATCTCCAATCAGAACACGGTCGGCGGTATCGGGAATCGCGCCCATTGTTACACCAGAGAGCCCTTCCTGCAGAAGGAAAAAGAAATCGTCCCGTTTCATGGGAGTATCCCCCAGGATAATATAGAGCTGATCAAACAGATCCATCATCAGCTTCCAGAGTTCTGCATGCTCGGCTGCTTCCCTGGGGTGTCCGCTCTCGATCAGTTCGGAAGCTTTTTTCTCCAGCTGTTCTGGAAGCCGGATGTCGGTCAGGTATGTATACAGAGCGGTGAGTTTTTCATTTACAGTCCGGCCGTGCAGACCTTCCCGGAGTTTTAACAGAGGCGGGACCAGCTTGGTCCGTGCCGACTCGGCGGAAGCGGGCTGTTCACCGAATTTAAACGGCTGAATGACGCGTCCGCTTCGAATCCCGTATTGGATAATATAATTTTCAAAGTCCTCAGACTCCTCCTGCGTAACGCCGGTATATCCGGATTTGGCGAGCTGGATCAGTTCCGATGGGGAGAAATTCTCCGTAACTGCGGCAAGCGCATTCAGGACAAGTTCCGCGGCTGGGTAGGAGAGGGCAGGCTTTTTCTCATCCAGAAAATACGGAATCTCACGAAGTTCCAGACTTCGTTTCAATACGATGCGGTAAGCATCCGGATTGGATACCGCAATGGCGATATCGCGAAAACGCATGCCGTTCTTCACATAACCGATCAGTTTGTCGCAGACCGCGTCCGTTTCCGTTTGTATGGTGGAAGCCTCAATCAGCTGGACATGATCCGTTCCTTCCGGAAGAATCCTGTAGGGATAGCGGAAGAAATTTCTTTCCAAATGCTTGATGGCTCTATTGTGCCTTTGGGAATCAAAAAGACTGTTTTCCGGGGAATCGGGATCACTGACAAGTTTCGGGAAACCGTTAAAATATTCATAAAACACCTTGGCTTTGGCGTTTTTTGCCTTGGTTGAAAGTTCTTCCCTTGCACGACGTACCGGCCCGAAAATGTTCTCGTCTTCTCCGTTGGGATCATCGGTAATTCCAATGGTCACATCGGCGGCAACGGGCAGTAGGGAAAGAATGAAATCATAAAAGCGGGGTGTCATTTCAGGCAGTTCGTCAAAATACACATGAGCCCCTGCCAGGAAGGAACTGCTCAGATTCTGGACGGCTGCTTTCATTCTGTCATCAAGGGACAGAAAGCGGGAAGCCAGATACTCGCTGGATTCTTTGTACAGAAGCGCAATATCATGCAGCTTGTCCTTCAGAAGGGTACGCTCCGGAAGTTTCTCCAGAGCTTCCTGCAGTTTGTCAGGGGTAATGCCGGACTGCTTCATGAGAGACACGATTTCAGCGACATCTGAGCAGAAACCCTGCTTGTGAACCACACCTGCAAAGGCCAGAAGATCTTTTTCGCGTAGTTCTGCGATACGTCTGACCGTCATGGACATACCAAGTTCAGAAAGATAGGGGAGCGTGTTATTGGCATTTGACAGGATCGCATCACAGAGGAACTCCATGGACATGACACTCACCCCTAGCATGCCGCCTCCGGCCATGGACGAAAGACGAGCTTCCGCGGCGAATGTAGCCTGTTTGGAAACGATCAGATAGGTTGGATCGCCATTCCTCATGTGAGTAAGGATATCCCCATATAGGGTCTCCGTTTTATCGGTGTTCGCCCGGCCGATATAGAAGTTGAGGATATTCACGTTTAAAAACTCTCCTTATAGACTGGCGTGTATTGCATTCTTCCGTTGTAATTCTTGCTTTCGTAAAGAACGATGCTGTTGGCTGTAAAAGCTTCCTTCCGGGAGAAGGAGAAACCCTCGTCACCGGTGATGTTTCTTCCTATGGTGATATGTGGGATCAACCTGGAGTGGTTTTTTGAGAAGCCATGGTCCCACAGAGCCTGCTCCAGGGATTCGTACAACTGCTTGAGTTCTCCTGTCTCATCCAGAACGCTGATATATCCGGTGTTTCCGGCCTTGGAGGGGAAGACACCGTAATCGGAAAGTCGCAGCAAAAAAGGTCTGGCATCTCTAGCGGCTTCTGAAACGGAATCCACGATGTCGGATAAAGCATCGCTTTCTCCAATAAAATGCATTGTAATATGATAGTTGCTTTCCGGAACAAAGCGACCTGCCCCTCCGTATTTCTGCAGACGCACGCAGGAATCCGTGACTGCCCTTCGGATATCAGGAGGCAGAGGAATGGCTATAAACAAGCGCATATACAACCCTCGCGGAATAAATTGTACGCATGGATACGCACTGTTTAATTATAACATGTGAAGGGGTTTCTGAAAAAGAATTCACGGGTTACGGAACCTGGTACCGTAACCCGTGAAAAGTTGCAGTTCCTGGACAAAAATGACAGACCAGGCTAAGAATTTGGTTGCATAACAGCATCCAATGAAAACTCTAATTGTACGGATATCCCATGCTGTACGCGTTCTGATAGCAGGTGTCGCAAACAGAATAAGGGGAACCAATTGGGAGGATCGCACCGCACAATTTGCACGTCCGTATGAATCCGGATTTATCTTTTTTCAGGAAGGCATTGATCTTCTGACAAAGAATTGTCTTTTCTCTTTCGCAGTTTTCTTCGATTCCGATTCTTCTTAGCAGCTGGTGATGGATGTCATATGCACTGTACTGAGTTTCGCATTTTTCCAGGGTGGAAGAACCAAAGGGAGGGAGCGGCGGCTTTTGCCCGTTCAGGATTTTTTTGCAGCAGGAAAGCCAGTATTGCACAAGCTGGTCGGACTTCAGATTCACGGGACACGTGATCAGGTCATAAACCAGTTTTTTGTCTGTATCTTCGGGAATGGAGGGCTGAAGCACCTTGTATAGATAAAGCGCATCACGCACATCCTCTCGTTCAAAAGCGGAGACCGGAGGGAGCGAATTCCAGGTGTCGAGAAGAGATTTCAGGTCGTGTTCCGTATCAAGGATTTCCTTTGGGAAAGGGATTCTGAAGCGTTTCAGGGCCGGAACAGGCTGTTCCATGCCTCTTTTGATCTGTTTTGCGTTAGATGTGGTCAGGACTTCGCCGAGATCAAACATTCCGAATCTGCCTGCACGTCCGGCGATCTGTTTGATTTCCGAAAACAACAATGGTCTGCGCTGAACACCGTCGAATTTGGTCGTTTCAGCAAAGATGATTCTGCGGATCGGAAGAGAGATTCCCATGCCGATCGCATCTGTTGCAACAACCACGGTCGTTTCTCCGGATGTGTACCGGTAAACTTCTTCCCGGCGGGCTTCCGGCGGCAGTGCGCCATAGATGACGCTGGCTCTTTTTCCGCTTTTTTCCAGAAGGGCGGCAATACTGAGAACACTTTTTCGGGAAAATGTGATCAAAGCGTCCCCGTCTTTCACGTCATTCAGACTGTCACAGATTCCGGAGAACTGAAGAGGAACCAGACGTTTATGACGGACAATGGAAAACGGTGATTTCATATCCGTCAAAAGCTTAACCATCAGTTCTTCTGCTTCCGGAGCACAGCAGATATGTATCTCTTTTGCGTTCAGAAGGCAGATCGCCTTCAGCCAGTGACTTCCGCGGTCCGGATCGCTTACCATTTGGGCCTCATCAATGACTGCGGTTTCGTACTCTTTGGAATAATTGCACATTTCTATCGTGGAGGCAGTTATTTCCGCTCCCTCGACTGTCTGCATCTCTTCTCCTGTGAGGAGATTGCACCTGATGCCGGAAGCATTCAGTCTGTCGTACATTTCAAGAGCAAGAAGGCGCAGGGGACCGAGGTAAAGGCCGGACGAAGCTTTTTTCAAGCTTTCGATTGCGTCATGGGTTTTTCCGCTGTTAGTGGGACCGGAATGAATAATAAATGTTCTCTGCAGTTTGCTTCCTTGATGGATCAGTGTTTCCGGGGTGCAGGATTCCAGAAGATTGTACAGCTGATGGGCCATTTCGGCTTTTTTCTTTTTCTCTGCGCAGATCCTCGCGAGTGCTTTTCTGACGGGTGGTGTTGCAAGCAGTTTTTTGACTTTTTCCGCGGGCCAGAAAGGTTTTACATTGGACGCGGATCCGCGGCGGGATCTTCTGAAAACAGGATCGGGGAAATAAGCATCGATGAATTCGGACGAAAAACCGTAATCCCGCTGAATGCTGTTTTTTGAAACCCAGTTGTTCCGGCTGCTACCCTGTCTGCTGTTTCTGTGTTTATTATGTGTTGAGTGTTTATTATCTCGCAAAGTCTTGTCATCCTTATGCTTTGTATCATTTTACCATAGGTTATTGCTTTCCGGTTCTTATTACATGTTTTTACGACATATATAATGCATAAATATAATGGACAGACGCTAGAATATGAATGAGGAACGAGGTGAACTGACATGGCAGTGGATTACAGTTCGGAACCATTATTGAAAGTTGAGAACCTGAAGCAGTACTTCAAGATAGGAAGGGAATTCACTGTCAAGGCTGTTGACGGGGTTTGTTTTGTGATTTATCCAGGTGAGGTTTATGGACTGGTCGGTGATATTTCTTTGTAATGAAGGGGCACATACTTGCGGGTTCCAACCTGTTGCATTACAATTTTGGGTAGTCAGTCTGTGAAGGAGAAATATCGTGAAAGACATTCGAATTGAACAGCTTGCAGAGATGCTTCTGCGTGATTCCCTCGGCATGAAAGCCGGTGAAACTCTATTGATAAAAAGCGGAGCGGAAGCGAATCCTTTGAACAAAGCGCTGTTGCGTGCCGCAAAGAAAATGGGTTTATATCCGTTGATCAATCTGTGTGATGATGAACTGGAACGTATGTTCTATGACTGCATAGACGGAGATGACCCCGAGAAGATGAAATCCCAGATAGAGGCACATTCAAACTGGGAACTGCAGATGTGGAACAGTATTGACGCGCATGTAGATGTCGGGATAGATACGAACGATGCTGAATTGTCAGCTGTAGACAGCCGTTCATTTACATATTTCAGATCACTCCGCAAGGAGATCCAGACCGTGAAGATTGACAAGAAAAAGTGGGTATATCTTCATTGGCCGACTTATGCTGATGCGCAGAAAGCCGGGATGTGCTACGACGATTTTTTTGAATTCTTTTTGCGCGCCGCAATCGTGGACTACGAAGCGATGTCAAGATCCATGAAGCCTCTTGTTGCGCTGATGGAAAAAACGGACCGTGTTGAAATCAAAGGACCTGGAACGGATATTTCGTTCTCCATTAAGGGGATTCCGGTCGTACCTTGCGACGGTCATATGAACATTCCGGACGGAGAGGTATATACAGCGCCTGTGAAAGACAGCGTGAACGGTGTGATCCAGTACAATACACCTGCCTGCCGCTACGGAAAACGGTTTCTGAATCCTCGTCTTGTTTTTAAGGACGGCAGGATCATTGAGGCATCCTGTGATAACGATACGGCAGGATTCAACGAAATGCTGAACGCGGACGAAGGGGCAAGATATCTCGGTGAGTTCGCTATCGGGGTGAATAATGCCGTTACCGTGCCTGTTGGGAATACTTTATATGATGAAAAGATCGGTGGATCCTTCCATCTGACACCCGGATGCAGTTATGAAGACGCCTATAACGGCAATACTTCCCAGTTGCATTTGGATATCGTATGCATTCAGACCGCTCCTTTCGGAGGCGGGGAAATGTTCTTTGACGGGAAGTTGATCCGGAAAGACGGTTTGTTCGTTACGGATGATCTAAAGGGGCTGAATCCGTGAATAAAGATAAAGCGAAAGAATTTGCTCTGGATATTCTGATAGCGGTTCTCGGAGGCGCATTTGTCGCTGCCGGAATTGCGATGTTTACCGTTCCGAATGACATTGCACCGGGCGGTGTATCCGGTTTTGCTACGGCCCTGTCTTATCTGCTGGAAAACAAGGTCGGCGTCGGCTTGATCACGATTCTAATGAATATCCCGCTTTTGGCGCTAGCCTTGAAATGCTTCGGAGTTCGACCCCTGATCTCCACGCTGATCGCCACGGGCGTTTCTTCCATCGGCATTGACATTTTTGCGGCATTTCTTCCTCCTTATACAAATAATCCCCTTCTGGCTGCGGTCCTGGGAGGTGTGCTCATCGGGATCGGGACAGGGATCCTTTTTGTTCGGAGTGCCTCAACAGGAGGGACGGATCTTCTCAGTCTGATAATGAAACATTATTTCCCGAATTTGGAAGCATCCAAGACACTGCTGGCAATCGACGGCTTTGTGGTCCTGTTCGCTGTAATTGTGTTTCACAATATCGATGTCGCGCTTTACTCCATAGTTACGATCTTCGTCACTTCCAAGGTTGTGGATGCCATAATGCAGGGCGTAGACCACGCGAAAGTTATTTATGTGGTTACGGAGAAGGGAGAGGAGATCAACCGCAAGTTGGCGGAGGATATTGGAAGGGGAGTAACCCTTCTTCCTGCAAAAGGCGGATACACGGGAAGAGAAAAACAGCTGCTGACCGTAATTGTCAAACGGCACGAGTTCGCTCAGACCCTGGGGACGATCAAAGGCGTGGATTCGGATGCGTTTATTTTCATAACGGACGCAACCGAAGTTCACGGGGAAGGGTTTAAGCAGGGTTGACCGTATGGTTTCCATGGTATGTCGTTTGTTTCCCGGAATTTTATATATTTTCTATTGACAAGCGGATTATCCCGGGAGTATAAATATTTTAATTAAAACCGATGAAGCGGAAATAACGGCAATGATGCCCTCCCAGAGAGCCTGCGTTGGTGAGAGACAGGCAGGAAACAAGTTGTCAAATGGCCCGCTGAGGGCGCAGTCAAATGGAGTGATCCAGAGTATTCTGCGACGTTTGGGCACACGTCAGTTGCCGGGGATATGTTCGTATCCCGGAAGAGCACAGCTCGTCTGTGAATCAAGGTGGCACCGCGGATAAATTATTATTCGTCCTTGACGGAAACTCTGTTTCTGTCAGGGGCTTTTCTTTTTCAGGCAACAGAGGAGCGGAATCAATTTTGTTTTGGAGGGTGAACAGTATGACCAAACGATGGCGAAGAGGTTCTATACACGTACAATTCTCACTTCAGCAGAGGGTAAATATTAATTTTGGAGGAAATATAAATGATATTCAATGAGGTTGATTTTGATACATATTTCAAACACTATCCTGACAAGGACGGATATTTTGGGAAATATGGCGGTTCCTACATTCCGGATGATCTCCAGGCTGCAATGAAAGAGATCAACGAGGCTTATCATACCATTTGCAAATCGGCGAAATTCATCAGCGAACTGCGGCGTATACGTAAGGAATTCCAGGGACGGCCCACTCCGATATCCCACCTTGAAAGGTTGTCCAATAAAATCGGAACGGGTGTCCAGTTATATGCGAAACGCGAGGATCTTAATCATACGGGTGCGCATAAACTCAACCATTGCATGGGTGAAGTTCTGCTTGCAAAGTACATGGGTAAAAAGAAAGTGATTGCGGAAACAGGAGCCGGACAGCACGGCGTTGCATTGGCTACTGCAGCCGCATATTTTGGCTTGGACTGCGATATATATATGGGCGCAGTGGACGTTAAGAAACAGGCACCGAATGTTGCCAGAATGAAAATTCTTGGTGCCAGGGTGATAGAGGTCACAGATGGTCTCCAGACCCTGAAGGAAGCGGTTGACGCGGCTTTTGCCGCCTATTGCGAAGAATACCGGGATTCAATCTATTGCATCGGTTCGGTGGTCGGACCACATCCGTTTCCGATGATCGTCCGCGATTTCCAAAGCGTGGTGGGTATCGAAGCCAGAGAACAATTCCTGGATATGACGGGCGAGCTTCCGGATGCCGTAGTTGGCTGTGTGGGCGGCGGATCAAATGCCATGGGAATGTTCTCCGGATTCTTGAATGATCCGGTTGAAATTTACGGAGTTGAACCAATGGGACGCGGAACGCATATGGGGGATAATGCCGCGAGCTTGTCTTTTGGTAAAGAGGGCGTGATGCATGGCTTCAATAGCATAATGCTGAAAGATGAGAACGGAGAACCTGCACCGGTCTATTCCATCGCGTCCGGTCTTGATTATCCGTCATCCGGTCCAGAGCATGCTTTTTTGCATGATATCGGGAGAGTGAAATACGTGACTGCCAATGACGAAGAAACAATCGATGCCTTTTATGAACTGTCTAGAATGGAGGGAATCATTCCGGCTCTGGAGAGTTCACATGCCGTCGCATATGGAATGAAACTCGCCAAAACAATGGGCAAAGGGTCTGTATTGATCAATCTCTCCGGAAGAGGTGACAAAGATATGGATTATGTTATAGAGAAATATGGGATCCGTCCGTAAAACGCATGCATATCTCAACACATAAAAAGAGGGTGGATCCGGAGAAATTCACTGAGGGATTTGCAGCAAAGCAAGTTTTGACGGAGTAATCTCCAATTAGTCTGGGGAAAAAACACATCACGGGTATTAAGCCTGTGTTGTGTTTTTTTCATGACCGATTTTTTGCACTCGTCTTGATTTCCCCAAATACATCCAAAGTCTGAAAATAAAAAAGTGCCGGGAATATTCTCTCGACACTTTGACTGTGAAAAGCGACTGTGCTTCAGGACAAGAGAGCGCATTTGAGGTTATTTCTTTTTTCGGGGTTTTGCAAATTTCCCACAAGTGCATTGGACACCCTGCAGATCGTAGATCTGCTGTTTTACCATGTCCATCGTGACGGGACCAGCAATAGGACCCATGCGTGAGTATATGCTGTACATGGAATTTGCCTGGTTTGCGATTATGGGATCCAGATCTGCGCCGCAGGCCGGGCAGTAATACTTGCCTCCTTTTTTTACGATGGTATCCGGATCGCCTTTTGAAAACAGTTTGGAAAACAGTCCCATAACATTATCTCCCTTCAATTTTTCTTTGAATATTCGGTGTTATTGAAAAGCAGACATCCCAAAAGGGAGGTCGGTAATTCGGCAGAAATATTCCTGCCGCAATGGCAACGGTTTCGGAAACAATTCTCTTTTGGATTATTTTAAACGTGCAAACACACGGCGTCCTTCGAAATACGTCTCATTTACGTTTATCGTGTGAATCTTGTTAAGTTCCGTCTCAAATGGATTTCCGTCAGCAAAAATGAAATCTGCATATTTACCGACTTCTATACTGCCCCGGAACGCATCGGCACTCAGACTCCAAGCACCGTTAATAGTCATCATTCTGACAGCATTTTCAACAGAAACCCATTTTTCACGTTTTGCGGGCGATGCCTTGCCTTCACGGTAATCAACACCTGTTGTCAGCATTCCGATATAATCGAATACGTCTTCGGCATAACCGTCAGCACATGGTCTGTCAGTTGACATTCCTGCTTTAACGCCGTACTCCGCCCATTTGTCAACGATATAGTAATTATGGTATCTGTCATAACCAAGGAGCTTTTCCATAATTTCATTGTCTTTTTCGGATCGCCCGATACCCCAGTTCCCGGACCCGCTGATTCCTATTTCAAGATCGGCGATTCTTTGAATATCTGTATCGGCGATATACGGAGCATGGCCAATACTGTTGCGGTATGACTGATTGTTATCTTTGTTTGATTTCTCATAGGCATCGATCGTCTGTCTTGCGGAAGCGTCTCCGTAAGCGTGGGTGTGTACAAGCAAGCCTGCTTTGTTGGCAACGGTAACAACATGGTTCATATCATCGGGAGACCAGTTGTCTGTTCCGTGAGATCCGTTGGGATACGGTTCCAGCAAATATGCGGTTCTCGTTTCTTCGGTTCCGTCAACGAAGAGTTTGATGAATTTGGGATCAAAATGGACGGTTGCTTTTTCTTTCTTTAATGAAACGGCCTTTTCGATCTCCTCATCGTATCCGGTGTAAGTGTTGACACTGTATGACGCGAAGACTACCATGTTCAGATTTCCGTTTTCGTCCGCTGCTTTGACAGCGTCATACATCGCGGATGTGCCGTCGAAATTGCTCCAGGCATCCAGAGTCATTGTATAGCCTTTACCGAGGAGGATCTTCTGCGCGTTCAGCACGGCCTTGTCATAATTGCTGATTTCACCAAACACGGCATTCCTTACATACGCACAGGCTTCATCATTGATTCTGCCTGTGGCGGTTCCGTTTTCATCACGTACGACTCCGACAGAAGGGATCTCATCGTGCAGCGCACCTGCCATTTCCAGACATTTGGTGTTGCACCAGCCGCAGTGCAGGTCACTACCGGAAATGTACACGGGAATATCACTGATATATTTATCTATCGCTTCGCGTGTCACGGTTTCACCCTGATAAGCGATTAACACTTTGTTCCAGCCATACCCGTATATACCTGTGGAATCAGGATTCGCTTTGCGGTAGGCAGCGATATCCTGAGCCAATTCATCAGTTGTCTTAGGACTGCCGTCTTTGTTGTAACTATCAATATACAGTCCCAGTTTAAAAGCTTCTTCAAGAATGTAATGAGCATGAGATTCGACAGCTGAAGGCATCACAAATCCTGCGTCAACCGTTTGAGTGTTTTTTCCAATGAAAGCCTTTGCTCCGTTTGCATCACCGACATAAATATATTTTCCGTCTTTCACGGCAAAGGCTTCTGCAAAAGTTCCCTCTTTATCTGCTGTATAGATCGTGCCGTATACAATAAGATCTGCATCGTTGTCACTTTTCTGTCCGCAGTCTGAAAGTGCGCCGGCAGGAATTGCACATTGTTTCATTGTGGTTGTTTTACAAATCTTTTTCTTCATTTTTATCTCCCGTTAATCGATTGAAACATGATATAACCCTAAGATTCGCATGTGGTTCTTGTTTTCAAGATCAGATTCAGATGTAAAAGCGTTACAAAAGGACTTCATCAGAACCCTTTTTCTATATCTAATAATAACTGAACGTCTCTTTTGATACAATATCCGCAATATTGGCAAACCGTTTTATATGATTCGCGGAAAAACACGTTGAAACAGCAAGAGTCATATCATTAAATGATATGACTCTCTGTCATTTAGTAGTTAAAAAAATGAATTACTGTAAAAATTCCGCATTATTCCGATTACTTTTTGCGTTCCGGATATGGAATCAACAGTCCGCCTGTTATATTTTCGAGCTCATCTTTCGTAAATTCGATTTGTCCGTCGACCTTTTTAGCCATTGCCCTGAACATTTCTTCTGCCTGCTTTTCGGACATTTCGACCCCATGCGCACTAAAGCACTCAATCATGGCTTTAGGAGAATCACAAACCTTGAGTTCCTCCTGAAATGCTTTATCTTCAATCAAAGCTATCATTTCTTTTTTCATTTTGAACCTCCTTCAGTATGATTTCTTCCTTATGCTTTTTTATTCGGCGGTCGATTCTGTCTGTGCTTCTTCGGGAATCAGCTCCGGGAATTCTCCGGAGAGGATGCAAGCGATCTTCAGTTCCTGGTAGAAACCGGACAGCGCAGTTTCCTTATAAGGACGTACCAGGAAAATATTAAGAATTCCGAGAGTCAAAATAGAAAGGATATCCCAACCGATGAAACTGAGATATAAAACGAAGAGCCTTCCTTTGTTTCCTTTCATCATGCGCATGGAGACTTTTAAAGCATCTCTGGCGGGAATGTTATCATATTCAGAGAGCAGATAGGGTGTCATGGCATAGGAGAAGGATTTGATGATTCCCGGAATAATGAACAGGAGGGACCAGAGGAACGTAAACAGGACGGACCAAAGGTATCCGCCGAGTTTATGACCGTAGTTCCGGATGCCTTCCGAGAACATGTAGCCGATATCTTTTTTCTCTGAATTGTAAACTGTCAAAAAGAACATTTTCTTTCCAAAAGTAAAAATCGGGATAAGGAGCAGGGAAAGCATCCCGGCTGAAGAAACGGATAATGCGGCAAGAATGGTCGCTGCGACAAAACTCGCACCGACACACGGCCAGTAATAATCAATAAACAAATCTTTTGCCTGCTGTTTCAGACTTCCAAGCGGTCTCATTATATGTTCCTCCTTATATCAAATATACACTGCAAAGTCTATTATCTGTTTGCCATTCAAACAGCAAACATATTATAACGCAACATTTGTCACAAAAGCATCAGTCGTGAAAATACAATTGCATTCTTTTAACATGAAGTTTAAATCTTCCCGGTAAGCGCATAAACACAGATTCCGACACATTCGCGCATAAAATTGTTCAGTCTTAGATACCAGACATCAGGAGCCGGAATTCCGACTGCATGGATTCCGAGCGCTTCAGCGACTTTCCCTGCCCGGAAAACATGGAAATCGGTCGTGACGAACCCTATTTTGGCATTTGTACCCACGGAATCCTGAATGATCGGCAGTGAAAACCGGAAGTTTTCCGTAGTGTTGGCGGCGTTCTCTTCCGAATATATCTTTTCGGGTGCCACACCGTGTTCAATGAGGTATTTTCTCATGGCGGAACCTTCCGTCACAGATTCTCCGGAACCCATTCCGCCGCTGACAACGCAAACGCATTTGGGATGCTGCTCCATGTATTCAATAGTTGTATTCAGACGGTTTTCCAGGACCCATGTTACCTTATCACCATGTACGGCTGCACCAAGAACGATTACGGCATCTACGTCGGAACCGGACTTCCGGTTGGCACGAACCATGCAGATTCCGCAGACTATGAAAATAACGGCGGCTAAAGAGTAGCAGATAACGGCCAGGATTTTTAAACCCTTTAAAATGCCGTGGTTCATGTGCGGAAGTAAAAACGAAATGGCGATCATCGGGGCGCCGAAGAACGCAGGGAGGATGACTCCAAGGTTATAGTTGGAAAGAGTGGAAACAATAACCGTTTCTGCGCAGAGAAGGATCCCAAGGGTAAAAAGGAAAGCCTGGAAATTTGAGAACTTTACACCGTGCTTCCGGAGGAAATGTACAAAAAGCAGGCATGCTGCCAAAAGAAGAAGGAGAACTGCGAGGATATATAATCTCCATCTGGTATACATTATTGTTTCTCCTTTTGTTTGTATTGTCTGGTTTGATCCAGGATTTTTTTGAGATACATTCCGGTATAACTGTTTTCGCATTCTGCCAGATGCTCCGGTGTTCCTTCAGCGATGAGCTGACCGCCGTTATCTCCGCCTTCGGGTCCGAGGTCAATGATATGGTCGGCGGTTTTGATGATGTCAAGGTTATGCTCAATTACGATCACGGTACTGCCGGAGTCACAGAGCCTCTGTAGTATTTCGATCAGACGTTTTACATCGTGTGCATGCAGACCTGTGGACGGCTCATCCAGAATGTACAGCGTTTTCTGGGTATCTCTTCTGGAAAGCTCCGTCGCCAGTTTGACGCGCTGCGCCTCACCGCCGGAAAGCTCGGTGGAAGGCTGTCCGAGTTTGATATACCCGAGGCCGACATCGTACATGATCTGGAGTTTTCGTTTGATTTTTGGAATGGCGGAAAAGAAGGAGAGAGCTTCTTCCACGGTCATTTCCAGCACGTCATGAATGGTTTTCCCTTTGTAACGGACTTCAAGTGTCTCCCGGTTATAACGCTTTCCGCCGCAAACCTCACAGGGGACATATACGTCTGAAAGGAAATGCATTTCGATTTTCAGGATGCCGTCTCCATGACAGGCTTCACATCTTCCGCCTTTGACATTGAATGAAAAACGGCTGCGTGTATATCCGCGCATTTTTGCGTCATTTGTCTGTGCGAATACGTCTCGGATCAAATCAAACAGACCGGTATAGGTGGCCGGGTTGCTTCGCGGAGTTCTTCCGATAGGGCTCTGATCCACATCGATTACTTTGTCAAGATGCTGGAAACCGTCCAGCCCGTCACTGTCACCGGGTTTTGTACGTGCGCGGTTCAGGATCTGAAGAAGTTCCTTTTTAATGATCTCGTTGACAAGACTTGATTTTCCGCTTCCGGACACCCCTGTGACGCAAGTAAACATTCCCAGAGGGAAGGATACGTTGATGTTTTTCAGATTGTTCGCCCGGGCTCCCTTTACTGTGAGGAAGTATCCGTTTCCTTTTCTTCGTTTGTCGGGAACAGGGATATATTCCTTTCCGGATAAATACCGGCCTGTAATGGAATTATCGTCTGCCGCAATTTCTTCGGGAGTACCTGCCGCAACGATCCTACCGCCCTTCTGGCCGGCTCCGGGACCGATGTCTACGACATAATCCGCGGCACGGATCGTCTCTTCATCATGCTCTACAACGATCAGGGTGTTTCCAAGGTCTCTCATTCGTTTTAAAGCTTCCAGAAGTTTGGCATTATCACGCTGGTGAAGTCCGATGCTAGGCTCGTCCAGCACATACAGCACGCCCATCAGTCCGCTTCCGATCTGAGTGGCAAGACGGATCCGCTGTGATTCCCCGCCGGAAAGCGTGGAGGCGGATCTGGAAAGGGTGAGATACTCCAGCCCCACATTGTTTAAAAAGGAGAGTCTGGAGGAGAGTTCTTTCATGATTTGTGCTGAGATCATTTTTTGCGTGGGTGTAAAATGCACGGAGCCTAGAAATTCTGTGGCTTTCCGGATGGACATATCGGAAAGCTCAGCAATGGATTTTTCTCCAACGGTCACGGCGAGAGATTCGGGGCGAAGACGTTTTCCTTTACATGCGGGGCAGGGTGTTTCAGCAATATACTGTTCCAGTTCATTTCGACTGTAGTCAGACTGTGTTTCGGCGTATCTTCTTTCAAGATTAGCTATGATTCCTTCAAAATTGGCCTGAAATGAACCTGCGCCGAATTCCTTTTGATAATGAATCGTGATTTTTTCGTCCTTGGTTCCGTACATGATAGCGTTCTGTACGGATTCCGGAAGATCTTTATAGGGCGTATCCATGGAAACGCCGTAATGCTCGCAGAATCCTTTAAAATACATATAGGCGATGGAGCCGGGCACGCTGCTGTTCCAACCCGGGACATTGATTGCACCCTGGGAAAGAGATAGGGAGGGATCTGGAATCACGAGAGCCGGGTCCACCTTTTTCAGAGAGCCCAGTCCTGAGCAGACAGGGCATGCACCGTATGGATTGTTGAAGGAGAACATTCTAGGTGCGGGCTCTTCCATATCAACACCGCAGTCCGGACATGCGTAGTTCTGGGAAAATACATATTCCTCACCGTTGATTACGCTGACAGAAGCGAGATTCCCTCCTAGACGGAAAGCAATCTCGAGCGAATCAGCGAGGCGGCTGTCGATACCTGGTTTTACAACGAGCCTGTCAATGACCGCGTCGATCGTATGTTTGATGTTTTTGTTCAGTGCAGGACATTCGGAAATGTCATACATTGTTCCGTCGATACGAACGCGGACATATCCGTTCCGCTTCAAATCATCAAGGGTCTTTTGGTGCTCACCCTTACGTCCACGGACACAGGGGGCGATGATCTGGATCTTTGTTCCTTCCGGGAAGGACATGACGCGGTCCACGACCTGGTCAATAGATTGCCTTTCAATGACTTTTCCGCATTTTGGACAATGCGGAGTTCCGCATCTGGCATACAGAAGTCTTAAATAATCATGAATTTCTGTGATCGTACCGACTGTGGAACGGGGGTTGTTGCTGGTGCTTTTCTGATCAATGGATATAGCCGGAGAGAGACCGTCAATGCTGTCGATATCAGGTTTATCCAGTTGCCCGAGAAACATTCTGGCATAGGAGGACAGACTTTCGACATACCTCCGTTGTCCTTCGGCATAGATCGTGTCAAATTCAAGGCTTGATTTCCCGCTGCCGGACAAACCGGTGAAAACGATCAGTTTGTCACGGGGGATAATCAGATTAATATTTTTGAGATTGTGCTCTCTGGCACCTTTGATAATTATTTCATTCATAAATCAATGGGTATTATAACAGATGTGT
>R22__coassemble_777_pt1 | contig 18280 bp, 16 predicted proteins | sample R22__metabat2_high_PE_038 | metagenome-assembled genome bin R22
ATGTGTTAGGCACGCCGCCAGCGTTCGTCCTGAGCCAGGATCAAACTCTTGAGTTTAATCTTTAACAGCATCTTACGATACTGTAGCTCACTACTTTTCGCTTGGTTCTCATTGTCATTGCGTTTAAGTTCATCTTGAATTGTCAAGATTACTGGCTTGTTTTGCATTTTTGCACTATATAGTTTTCAAGGTGCTTGCCGTCGTTTTTTGTGTCTCACTTGCGACAGCTTTTACAGTTTAACTCCCGTTCTATTGTTTGTCAACAACTTTTTTTAACTTTTTTTGATTTTTTTTTTGCACTTCTGAAATATCCCTATTTGTCTTGCTTTTTCGGCTTTCATTCATTGACAACACGCCTTGTTTTGAGTATGCTTACCTTGTTTTTATTGTTAATGATTGAGAGGTTACTATAGCACATGCGAAATCTTACTTCTACGGAACTGCGGAAACTGTTCCTTGACTTCTTTCAGACCAAGGGCCACGCAATTATCAGCAGCGCTTCCCTGATCCCGGAAAACGATCCTACGGTATTATTTACTACCGCGGGTATGCATCCTCTGGTCCCTTACCTTATGGGACAGAAACATCCGGAAGGAACCCGGCTGGCAGATGTTCAGAAATGCGTACGGACCGGCGACATCGATGACGTTGGCGATGCTTCCCACTGCACCTTCTTTGAAATGCTCGGCAACTGGTCCCTGGGCGATTACTTCAAGCACGAGGCCATCGCGTACGCGTGGGAATTCCTCACCTCCCCCGATTGGCTCGGGATTCCGGCAGAGAAACTGTTCTTTACCTGTTTTGAAGGTGACAAGGATGCTCCCCGGGATACCGTAGCGCACGACCGTTGGGTTGAGATGGGTGTGGATCCTTCTCACATCGTATACCTTCCGAAGAAACATAACTGGTGGGGACCCGCCGGGCAGACCGGTCCGTGCGGTCCTGATACGGAGATCTTCTACGATACCGGCAAACCCGCCTGCGGTCCCGATTGCCATCCCGGCTGCGACTGCGGAAAGTATCTTGAGATCTGGAACAACGTTTTCATGGAATACAACAAGGTTGCCGACGGCGTGTTCGAGCCTTTGAAACAGAAGAACGTGGATACCGGCATGGGCCTTGACCGTACGGTAGCGACGCTGCAGGGCGTGGAGAGCATCTATGACACAGACGCTTTCCAGGGCATCCTGGAGGTCATCTCCGAACTCAGCGGAAAGCAGTATAAGGATTCACCTGAAACCATCCGCGCTTTCCGAATCATTGCAGACCACATCCGCTGCGCCACGTTTATGCTTGGCGACCAGCGCGGCATCACACCGTCCAACATTGACCAGGGTTACATCCTCCGCCGTCTGATCCGGCGCTCCATCCGTTTCGCTACCCAGCTGGGTATCCCGGACGGACAGCTTTCCAAAATCGCGGAAGCGGTTTTGCGTCAGTACGGTCCTTTCTATCCCGAGCTGGAAGAAAACCGTGAAAAGATCCTGTCAGAACTGGACAAGGAGCAGCAGCGTTTTGAGAATGCCCTCAGAAACGGAACGAAGGAGTTCGGAAGACTGGTAGCCCAGTTGAAGTCCTCCCAGATCAGCGGAGAGGAAGCGTTCCACCTGTATGATACTTTCGGCTTCCCGATCGAGTTCACGGAAGAACTTGCAAAGGAGCAGGGGCTTACGGTGGACCTGGAAGGATTCAAAGCCGCTTTCGAAGCGCATCAGGCAAAATCCCATCAGGGTGCGGAACAGCGGTTCAAGAGCGGTCTTGCCGACAATTCCGAGGCAACCGTTGCCCTCCACACCGCCACGCATCTTCTGCAGGCTGGTCTCCGGAAAGTGCTGAATGACGAAAACGTCGGCCAGCGCGGCAGCAATATCACACCGGAGCGTCTCCGTTTCGACTTCAGCTTCCCGCGGAAAGTAACCCCGGAGGAGCTGAAAGCCGTTGAGGAATTCGTAAACGAAGCCATTGCCGCGGATGTTGCCGTTACCTGTGAAGAAATGACCGTGGATGAGGCAAAAGCCTCCGGAGCCATCGGACTGTTTGAAAGCCGTTACGGTGCCCGCGTCAAGGTATATACCGTTCCCGGATACAGCAAGGAGATCTGCGCCGGACCGCATGTTCAGCATACAGGCGAGCTGGGCAGGTTCCAGATCAAAAAGGAGGAAGCTTCCTCCGCCGGCGTCCGCCGCATCAAAGCAGTCCTGATCCACGACTGATCCTTATTAATAAGCAGTGCGGGAAAATTTGTCCCGCACTTTTCTTTTGCACCATTATACGCGATATGCATCGCATCAAAATGCTCTATATATATTATATGTGTGCTTTTCTGTTACTTCCCGACACAAAACCTTTCAAAAATCCTGTCGATCACATCCGCATCCACATCCGACCCGGTAATGGATCCCAGTTCATGCAGCGCTGTACGGATGTCCGTTGCAACGCAATCCAGTTCCGCGGCCTGTTCCGCCGATTCAACAGCAGCGTGAGCGCGTTCCATCGCAGAGATATGTCGTTCATTCGTCACGCAGATGTTTTCTGTTTCCGCGGGGAGTACTCTGCGGAGGATCTCCGCTTTCAGCTCTTCCATTCCCGCACCGGTTTTCGCGCTGATCAGAATGCTGCCGGGTCTGATGTTCTTCGCGGGGAGGTCCGATTTGTTGCCGACCAGAATCCAGCAACCGGTCTCCTCCCCGATCCGTTCCAGTTCATCGTCCTGGCCGGTTCCGGGTTCCGACGTATCATAGATCACAAGAACAATATCCGCCATACGGATCTCATTCATTGCGCGGTCGATTCCGATCCGTTCCACCTCATTGTTCGTATCCCGAATACCCGCAGTATCAAACAGACGCACGGAGACTCCGTCGATGGAAACGGTCTCGTCCAGAACATCTCTTGTGGTCCCGGCGATATCCGTGACGATTGCCCGGTCCCGCCCGACAAGAGCGTTCATCACAGAGGATTTGCCTGCATTCGGTCTCCCCAGTATTACCACATGTACCCCGTTCCGCAGAACCCTGCCGCTCCTTCCGTCGCTGATAAGTTTCCGGAGTTTTGCGTCCGCCTCCCTGAGTTGCTTCGGAAGGCTGTCCATTACATCCTCCTCAACCTCCTCGGGGTAATCAATGGCTGCGTCAATGGAAGAAAGCGCATCCAGGAGCGTTTCCTCCACGTCGTGAACCGCCCGGCTCACGCTTCCATGCAGTTGGTCAAGAGCAAGCTTTCTGCTTCGTTCCGCTTCCGCGGTCACGATATCCATGACTGCCTCCGCCTGAGACAGGTCCATCTTCCCGTTCATAAATGCACGGCGTGTAAACTCTCCTCCCTCAGCGGAACGGAACCCGAGCCCGGACATCAGCCCCAGAACTCTCTGAACTGTCTGCGGACCGCCATGGCAGTTAACCTCTACCATGTCCTCGCCCGTATAGCTGTGAGGCCCCGCGAAGAAGACGGCCATCGCATCATCGATGCTCTCCTCTCCGTCCATGATCCGGACAAACATCAGTCTGCCGGGGTCCGCAGTAAAATCACGGTGACAAACCTGTTTGACCCTGGCGGCCTCCGGTCCGGAAACACGGATAACGGCAATGGCGCCGCCGATCGCCGTGGAAGGCGCGAAGATCGTGTCTTGTTTGTATCCCATTTCTCGCTCCCTGACAAAAAGGCGCCGCCTGTTATGGCAGCGCCCAGTACTTCATTGGATTATTCCTCCGCCATTTCGTCATCCGACGGGATGATCACAACATGTCTGTCGAGCTCTTCGCCCTCGCTGTATGTCGTAACACCGTCTATCGTCTGGATCGTGCAGTGCAGGATCCTGCGTTCATAGGGGTTCATCGCCTCCAGAACCACAGGGCATCCTGTCTCAAGAACACGTTCGGCTTCTCTTCTGGCGAGACGTTTCAGCGTCTCTTCCCGGCGGGAACGATAGCCCTCTGTGTCCAGCGTGATGCGGACATACTCGTCTCTTCCCTGATTCGCCACCAGAGATGTCAGATACTGTAATGCATCCAGAGTCTCCCCGCGCTTTCCGATCAGCAGCCCGTCGGTATCCGTTTCAATACAGACCTTGTAACCGCCGTCGATCTCTGCAGCGGACAACTCGGCCGGAATGTTCATCTTTTCAAGAAGCCCCTTGAGAAAATCAATCCCGGGAACGCTTTTTGCCAGTTCCCTGTCATATTCCGTCGTATCCTCGCTCTTGGAGTAACGGTGTCTGCGGTCCCTCTGTCCCTGAGAACGGCCGTTCCGTTCTCTCCTGCCGCCGTCTCTTCTCTCGTTTCTTCTCTTGCCCTGACCTTCGGGCTTTTCATTGCGGATCCGTTCCATATCCATGGGAACCGCGTTTTCGCGCTCGGTCAAACGCACAACCGCCTGCCGGGCACCGATTCCGAACAGTCCTCTTGTTTCATCCTGGATCGTCTCTATTTCCACCTCGTCGATGGTTACGCCCATTTCATTGAGACCGATGAAAATTGCTTCATCAACGGATCTTCCACTGAATTCCATGCTTCTCATTTATCTGTTCCCTCCGCGCTCACAACATCGGTAGTTTTCTTGGAAAACACTTTGTTGATCAAGAAAGTCGTGACCATGGAAACCAGATTGCTGATCGTCCAGTACAGCGCAAACGCCGCGTTGGAAGTCAAGCAGAACACAAATGTCATGATGGGCATGACCCACTGCATGATCTTGGTCGTTCCCGTGGTGTCGTTTGCTTTCTGGCCACGGGTCATCAGCCATGACGAGAGCCACGTTGTTCCGCCGCAGACAAGCGGGAAAACAAACCAGCCGTTGTTCAGTCCCTCGTACAGTTTTACGCAGGGTTCAACGATTCTGTCATAGGTAGCCGTGACCTGGGCAAGAACATTGGCGTCCTTGATGTTCGCCATAGCGTATCCGGATTTAACTGTCGCATCCTTTACAAAGAATCCGAGCTGCTCAAACAGCTGGCCCGCTGCAGGATTCTCCTGGAGATAAAGAAGTTTGTTCAGATTGTTCGCTGACGCCAGGAAGTTCTGCGCCGTCGCAATGACCGGCTGCGCACCGCTGTCCGCCATCCACATGTTGTGGACCCAGAGAAAGCGGAAGTTTTTGAAAAATTCCACGCCTGCCTGTTCGTTCTCGTTCAGCAGAACGATCAACTTCACCATCATCTCATTGCCCCATTGACGGAACGCAGCAATGAAAATGAAGAACAGCGGCATCGTGAACAGCATCGGCAGACATCCGCCGAACATGGACACGTTGTTCGCCTTCATGAGCTTCTGTGTCTCACGGTTCATCTTGTCAGGGTTGCTCTCGTATTTTTTACGGACCTTATCCAGTTCAGGCTGAATCGCCTGCATCTTCATGGAAGACTGTCTGGATTTGATGTCTCCGATCAACGTCAAAGCCCTGATAATAATCGTTGAGATGACAACGGTCAGAACAATGCTCTCTCCCGTAACATTCTCATACAGCCAGCGCATTCCCAGAAATACCCACTGGGTCAAAAAGAAATCGCCTTGCAAGGTTTTCCCCCCTCTATCGAAGTAATTAAAACTTTATGGAACAGGATCGTATCCTCCCTTACAGAAAGGATTACACCTCAGGATCCTCCGGAACGCAAGCCATGCGCCCTTTCCGGCTCCGTATTTCTGGATCGCCTCGATCGCATACTGGGAGCAGGTCGGCTCAAATCTGCAGCACGGACGAAACCTGGGTGAAATATATATTTGATATCCTCTTATAACAGAAATCAGGAACTTCTTCAATCTGACTCCTTTGTTACAAACAGATCGGCTTTCCGGAGTGTTTCACGTACCGCGGCGACCAGATCCTCAAATCCGGCTTCCGCAACACCGCTCCGGACAACAAAAACAATAAACCTGCCGCTCTTCAGCTCGGGAATAAACGGCGAAATCGCTTCGCGCATCCTGCGTTTGATCCTGTTTCTCCGCACACTGTTTCCCTGTTTCTTGCTCACAGAGATCCCGATGCGGGTTCTCTCAGACCGCCTGGTTGCGATAATACACGAAAAATACTTATTCTGAACAGATCTCCCTGTACGATAAGTATACCGAAAATCTTTTTTTCTTTTTAACGAGTCTTCCCGATTCACTTCGAATCAAATCGCCGGCAAAACGACCTGTAAAAAAATAAGCGGCAAGGCAACCCCTGCCGCAAGCAAAGTCCATCTGCTTAAATGCCTGACACAAGAAAATTACGCGCTGATCTTCTTGCGTCCTTTAGCACGTCTGGGTCTCAAAACATTGCGGCCGTCAGCTGTCTGCATGCGTTTGCGGAATCCGTGCACCTTGCTGCGCTGCCGTTTTTTCGGCTGAAAAGTCCGTACCATCCCTAACACCTCACTTCTATATATTGGGGCGGACGAACCACCCTGTCGCGCAGCTGTCCGGCCACGCGTCGATAACCTTTGGTATTATAGTGGAATCATTCCGGCTGTGTCAAGCATTTTTCTGTGTTTGCAGTATTTTTTGCGGGCAAAAAGCGATCCGGCAGTTGCCGGATCGCCCTCCTGTTCATTTGTGTAGTTCCGATCCCGGTTCTATTCCTGTTCAGGCTTGGCACTGATCTTCGCGAAGATCATGCGTCCGGCGGAAGTCTGTAGAGAACTGGTCACGATGATATTCCGTTTCTCGCCGATATGTTCACGTCCGCCTTCTATGATCACCATGGTGCCGTCATCCAGATAACCGACCCCCTGACCGTTTTCCTTTCCTTCTTTCATAATGGAGATCTCCACCTCATCTCCTGGCAGGAGGACCGGCTTGACGGAATTTGCCAGATCGTTGATGTTCATGACGCTTACCTGTTGCACCGTCGCGACTTTGTTCAGATTGTAATCGTTGGTTACCAGAACGCCGCCCAGTTCCTCGGCCAGCCGGATCAGTTTCTGATCGACCTCGTCAACATCGTCGTAATCGCGTTCGATGATTTCAACACTCTGATCCAGAGAATCCTGCATAGTCTGAATGATATCAAGGCCGTAACGGCCCCTGTTCCTTCGGATGGCATCACTGCTGTCCGCGATGTGGCGCAATTCTTTCAGAACGAAGCCGGGAATCACCAGTTTCCCTTCCAGAAAGCCTGTCCTGCATACATCGCAGATTCTGCCGTCGATGATCGCGCTTGTATCAAGGACCTTCGGTCTGGCACTGTCCGCTTTCCCGCGTTTTGTTTCAGCGATAACTTCCTTTCCGCGGCTGACACCGAACCGGCATCCCAGATATCCCAACACAACACACAGGATCACCGTGAGAACGTTGGGAAGAACGGGAATGTTGATCGATTTGAAAACAAGTCCGACCAGATAGGCCAGAACCAGTCCGAGAATCAGCCCCAGCGTACCGAAAAGAATATCCAAAGCCGGCGTGTTATGCAGCCAGTTCTCCACATTCTGTTTCCGCTGTTTGAGCCAATTGAACACGGAAGGAGCGGAAAAGAAGAAAAGCGCACCGAAAGCGAGTCCGCCGACGATATACATAGCGTTCAGAGCGGATGTGACCGTTGTATATTCAATTGGGTAGCTGTAGCCGGGAAAACAAACATTGTGAGCAATCAGCGCCACGATTCCGCAACCGATTCCGATTCCGATAATGGACGCAATGATCCGAAGCGTCTTATGCATGGAACAAACGTAATCCCCCTGAAATTAACGTCCGTCCTCCAGAAGATCCAGGTAAACGGATTCATCCTTCCCTGTGATCTGTACCAGTTCGTCAATCAGGACCTTCCTGGCAGTCTGGTACATCTTTTTTTCTCCTGTAGACAGACCTTTTTCCTTATTCCTTCTATACAGGCACTTCACGACCACAGCCTCGATCAGGATGTCTCCCGTACGAAGCTTCTGCAAGTTGTCGTGATACCTTTGATTCCAATTGTCGCTTTCCTCGGGAATATCCCCTTCCCGAAGATATTCTTCCACCTGGATACACTTGTCCGGGTCCGAAAGTTGCCGCAGACCAACACTATCCGCGTTCAAAACGGGAACCATTGCCGTAACATTCCCGCTTGTGAACCGGATCACGTAATACTCTTGTTGTTCTCCCAGAATAATCTGCTGCTCAATCGACTCAATATAACCTATACCATGCATTGGGTAGCAGACCTGATCTCCAATCTGGAACACAGTGCAACACCCTTTCATGTCTTACACAGTTAGGATAGCAAATATTACAAAGCACTGTCAAACCGCGCCCCCGCACGGAGTCTTCCGGTCAGCCCGGAATAATTCCCGCATCCCCCGAAAAACAGGAAATGACGGCATTTCGCCGTCATCTCCGTAAATCTTACAGCAGTGTCTGCTGCTCCATAAAGCTCATGTCCAGAAGACGCTTGCTGGCCTGATTGTCAAACATCGTGCTCATTGGCGCCCGGTCGTGGACAATCTTGACCGCCTGGGCAAACATCGGCGCCGCGGAAATGAACCGGAGTTTAGAGCAGAGGGCCTGATCGGGACATTCCAGCGTGTCCGTGGAAAGGATGAATTCGTAAGGACTCTTCTCCAGACGTTCCAAACCTTTTTTGGACATAACGTTGTGGGAAAGCGCAGCATAGATTTTCTTGGCGCCTTTGTTCTTCAGTCCTTCGGCGATATCCACAAGCGTTCCTCCGGAAATGGAGAAGTCATCCACCACCAGACAGTTCTTTCCTTCCACTTCACCGATGATTTCAAGCACTTTCGCGTTTTCATCGTGACCGTACCTCGTCTTGTCGCCGATGGCTACCGGACATCCCAGCTCGGTCGCGTACTCACGGGCACGTTTCGCGCTTCCGGCATCCGGAGAGACAACCACAAAATCATCATCCATGATGCCCTGACGTCTGATGTACTCGCAAAGAAGAGATTTCGCATAAAGATGGTCCACAGGGATCTTGAAAAATCCCTGTACCTGCGGAGCATGAAGGTCCATCGTGATGATCCTGTCCGCACCGGTCACTTCGATACAGTCAGCACATACTCGGGCACGGATGGAAACACGCGGTTCATCCTTCTTATCGCCTTTGGCGTAAGAAAAATACGGGATGATCGCAGTGACCGAGTTCGCACTGGCGCGCTTGAACGCGTCGATCCAGAAAAGAAGTTCCACAAATTCCGTGTTCGGATCTCTGCCGATCGGCTGGACAATGTAAACATCCTTGTCCCGGATGGATTCGTTGACCCTGACAAAAATATTGCCTTCTGAGAATTTTATCGTCTCCGCATCCCCAAGCTGTGTGCCGAGATATGCGCACATCTTCTGTGCAAAAGGTCTCCCGGTACTTCCCGCATAAATCTTAATGATTCCCGCACCTGTATACACGATTCCAAACCCTCGATTCATTTTTTCTCTAATACCAATTATAGCAAACAACCCTTTGACGGGCAACAGAACTGTTCATGAAAATGCCCGAAAAAAGTAGAAAAAAAGCAATTGCGTCATCCCGGCCCGATGTGTTACTTCCCCGGTCTCACCGGGCAGATATTCTATCTTTGAAGAAACGGTAGGTCTCCAGAAGATCATCTGCCTCTCTCCAGGCGCAGCCGATCCGGACCCCCGGCCGGTTGGCACCGTGGTAATCGCTCCCGCAGGTCACCATAATACCCAGTTGCTTCGCAAGCGATCTGTATGTTTCCGTCTGTCCCGGTGTCGCTGTACGGTAATATGCCTCGATCCCGTCGAGACCCAGTCCGTAAAGTTCTCTGATCAGCCCAATACTGTCACACTTCAGATTACAAGGATGGGCAATGACGGCAACTCCGCCCGCCCCATGGATCACACGGATCGCATTCTCCGGGCTGATCCGTTCCATTGGGATAAAGCAGGGCCTGCCCGGCACAAGGTATTTTTCAAAAGCGTCGCTCACCGAATCCGCAAATCCTTTTTCGACTACCGCCCTTGCAATATCCGCCCTGGTCACAACACCGTCCAGTTTCTCCAGCACATCCCGCGTCTCGCATCCGATTTCCGCCAGCTTCTCGACCATGCGGACATTCCGCTGATCCCTTCCTTCTTTTGCCGCCTGCAGGGCGCCGGCCAGCTGTTCGCTGTGCGGATCCACATCCAGTCCCAGAATATGCAGCTCTTCCGAATAATCTGTATCCATTTCAAGAGAAGGCAGGAACAGAATCCCCTCCGTCTCCGCTGTACGGTTTGCCTCCTCCAGTCCGTCGATACAGTCGTGATCCGAAAGAGCGAGCATATCCATTCCCTCCCGGACAGCGTTCCGTACAAGTTCAGAAGGCGTGTCTTTTCCGTCCGACATGCTGCTGTGTGTGTGAAGATCCATCCTCCAGTTCATCTGTTTTCTCCTCTGCAAGTGAAAAGGGCGAATCGCATCGCCCTTTTGTGTCTCTCTATGTTTTGTTTATTCCTGCTCTTTTTCTTCCTCGAATCCGGTTTCCGGTTCTTTGGCAGGTTCCGCTTCAGACACGGTTTCCGGAGCATCCTGCTTCTTCTCTTCGGAATTCCCGAAAACAGTTTCCGGATCCTCCCCCCGGTAGATCGCCGCAAATTCCTCGCCGGTAACGCGTTCCCGCTCCATCAGCATGGCCGCGACCCGGTCAAGCGCCTCCAGGTCTTCCGAAATGGCCTCTTCTGCGCGTTGGAACTGGGTATTCAGGATCTTCTGGACTTCTTCGTCCACTCTGGCGGCCAGTGCCTCAGAATAATTCCTCTGTTGTCCCCAGTCGCGTCCGATGAACACCTCGGACTGTCCTCCAAGGAAGATCGTACCGACAGAATCGCTCATTCCGTACTCGGTAACCATTTTATGCGCCGCCTGTGTGGCGCTCTGCAGATCGCTGTATGCGCCGGTACTGATGTCATCCAGACGCAGTTTCTCTGCGACACGTCCGCCCAAAGCCATAGCGATCCCGTCCTCGATTTTTCCCTTGGTCACATAATTCTTGTCCTCGGTAGGAAGGGACATGGTATATCCTCCCGCGGAACCTCTCGGAATAATGCTGACTTCGTGAACCGGATCACAGTTCTTCATCTTGATCGCAACGATCGCGTGTCCGCACTCGTGGTATGCCGTCAGTTTTCTGTCTGCCGGTGTCACAACGCGGCTCCGCTTTTCGGGCCCCATCTGGACTCTGGTAATTGCCTCTTCAAGGTCCGTCATGTTAATGGTCTTTCTGTTCCCGCGGGCTGCCATGATCGCACCCTCGTTCAGAACATTCTCAAGATCCGCGCCCGTAAAACCGGGTGTTCTTTGAGCAAGCACCGCAAGGCTGACGGAACTGTCAAGAGGTTTATTCCTTGCATGAACCTTCAGGATCTCTTCCCTGCCCTTGATATCCGGGTAATTGACCGTGATCTGGCGGTCAAAACGTCCCGGCCGCAGAAGAGCGGGGTCCAGGATATCCGGCCGGTTCGTTGCGGCAATCACGATGATCCCCTCATTCGGGGCAAAGCCGTCCATCTCAACCAGGAGCTGGTTCAGTGTCTGCTCTCTTTCATCATGTCCTCCGCCAAGGCCGGCACCACGGTGTCTTCCGACAGCATCAATCTCATCAATAAACACCACGGCGGGCGTTGCGTGTTTCGCTGTCTGGAACAGGTCACGTACACGGGACGCACCGACACCGACGAACATCTCCACAAAATCCGATCCGGAAATGGAAAAGAACGGTACATTCGCCTCTCCGGCAACCGCCTTCGCCAGCAAAGTCTTTCCTGTTCCCGGAGGGCCTACAAGCAGAACGCCCTTCGGGATCCTGGCCCCGAGTTCGTTGAATTTGGCCGGGCTCCGCATAAAGTCGACGACTTCCTTGAGCTCTGCCTTTTCTTCATCCGCGCCGGCCACGTCCTTGAAGGTAACGCGGTTCTTTTCATCCATCTGCACACGGGCTTTGGATTTGCCGAAACTCATCATCTGCTTCCCGCCCGTCTGGGACCGGATCATAAAGAAGTAGAATACCCCGAAGACCACCATGATGATCAGGTAGGGAAGAATGACCGACCAGATGGATTCCTCAACAACCGCGGATTCATACTCAAACGGATAATCCAGAGAAGATACTTCATCAACGCTCTTGTATTTTCCCGCTTCCGCATGGTTGTATACGATTGCGGAGACATCCGAACGGAACGTCGTTTCGGACGGGATCACCGCATGAAAGTCCGCAATCTTGGAAGCATTTTTCTGAAGATCCTCGAGCTTGCTTCCGGAAGTTGTATACAATCCGTAGACATCCCTGTAGGTAATCTGAATCGCTTTGATCTGATGCGCTCCCGCCTCACTTTTCACCGTGTTCCGGACAAGACTCAGGAACTCGTTGTAATCGATCTCAGCAACCTTGTGAGACTTTCCAAGATCCATCCCACGGACCATAAGCACGATCGCGGCAAAGACGATTGCCCATATGACCAGCGTTTTAACCCATTTCTTTTTCAATAATCGTTCCTCCGAAAGATCTATCTGCCCTTATTTATATGTTTCCGGTTTCAGAACTCCAATATAAGGGAGATTTCTGTACTTTTGCTGATAATCGAGTCCATATCCGACCACGAACTCATTCGGTATTTTGAAGCCGCAGTAATCCGGCGTGATTTCGCACTCTCTCCGGTCCGGTTTGTCCAAAAGGCAGCAGACCTTCAGGGAAGCCGGTTGACGTTCGTTCAGGACGCGGCACAGATGGGAAAGCGTCAATCCGCTGTCCATGATGTCCTCGGCGATGATGACATGTTTCCCGGTAATACTGGAGTCCATATCTTTCGCGATCTTTACGATACCGGATGTCTTGACAGCATCCCCATAACTTGAAATCGCCATAAAATCCATTTTGACATGAATCTTCATAGCTCTGGCAAGGTCCGCAAAGAAGATGACGGCACCCTTCAAAATGCAGAGAAGAATCACTTCTTTCCCCTCGTAATCCTTTGACAACTTCTCGCCGAGTTCTCTGACCCGGTTCTGAATCGTCTCCTCGTCAAGCAACACGTGATCGATATCCTGCGCCATAAATTCTTTTCCGCTCAGCATTTTTCCGTCTCCTCAACAATAATATGATAAATATTTGTACTGTTCCCCCGTACCCGGACCTGTTCGGAAACCGTGTACCCGGGAACAAAAACAACCATATCCCCGTTGCAGATCAGCGGAACGCCCCGGTATTTTTCCGGGACCTTCCTGTCCGTAAAGATGTCGGAAAGAAGTTTCTGATCCTGCATCCCCAGCGGCTGGAACCGGTCTCCACGCTGTTTCGTCCTTGCAAGAAATCTCTCCGGATCCAGTCTGTCGCCGCAAATAAAAGCTTCCATGCCGTTTTCCGGTTTTCTGAAGGAATCCGTTCTTTCCAGCCGGATCCTCCACCCGCTGATGTCCACATCTTCTCCGGCGCAAAGTGAAACTTTAAACTCCGACGGCCGTGTCCTGACACCTGCAAAAAGCGTTTCTCCGTCGTTCCACGCCTCCCTGCCGCCGGACAGTTCAACCCGCCTCCCGGACTGTTTTAAAAGCAGTTCTTCCAACTTGCGGATGTCCGTCCGCTAAAAGTCGGACTCCGTCACATCGTTCAGAATCTTCCGGAGAACTCTCCGCCGGACCGCCTCCGGCTGCTCCGCGATCACATCCCGCCTGTAGCCGCCGTTCTGCTCTGCACGGCGGATCACTTCAGTGACAACAGACGAAAAATACGTCTCGTCAGTTTTCATGTCATCCGACAGTGCACACAGATGTCCGGAGATCTCAGGCTGCAGTTCCCGCAGAGACGGAATCAGACTGTTCCGGACACGGTTTCTGGAGAAAGACTCATCATAATTGCTCGCATCCACCCGGAACGTCTGTCCGTTTTTCTCCAGATATGCCACCAGTTCCCCGTGCGTTTTTTTCAACAGCGGCCGGGCGACCCATCCGGAACGGCTTTCCATGCCGCAAAGTCCACCGGGACCGCAACCGCGGATCAGGTGCTGCAGGACTGTCTCCGCCTGATCGTCCGCATGATGCGCCGTTACAACGCAGTCCGCTCCGATCTCAAGCATGATCCTGCTCAGGAAATCATATCTGAGCGTTCTTGCGGCAGCCTCCAGCCCTTTTCCCTGCTTCCTGGCAAACCCGGATACATCTCCGGAACCGGCATAAAAAGGAATGTGATGTTCCGCGCAGAACTCTTCACAAAATGCGGCATCCGATTCGGAATCCGTGCCGCGCAGTCCGTGGTTGAAATGCGCCGCGGAGACCTTTTTGATCAGACCCCGGGAAACGCAGTCCTCCATCAGAAGCATCAAAGCCGTGGAATCCGCTCCTCCCGAGAAGGCCACCAGAACGTGCGATTTCCCGCTCATCCCGCATTCCGCAAGATCCTTTTTACACAAAAGGCACATAATACCTCATTTTGTTTAATAATGTAACTATCTTACAAAGAAAAAGAAGGTTTTACAAGTGACTTGATGTAAAATCATCGTGACAAAAGGATATGACTAAAAAAAAGTCCGGCCGCGCTGAATCCGGTTCCAAATACTTTTCCCCCGGAAGCGCAGTCAAACTTTTCTCAAAAGACCCGTCCAAAAGTCCGGATCAGGAATATTTCTTCAGCGTTCTGATCAGTTCGGTAATATTGATCGGTTTTGCGATATGGTCGTTCATGCCCATTTCCACGGATTTCTGCTTGTCCTCCGCAAACGCGTTGGCAGAGATGGCGATAATGCAGACCTTGTCGCCGTCCGGCAGTTTCCGGATCTCCTTGGTAGCCTCGTATCCGTTCATGACTGGCATCTGGATATCCATCAGCACGAAATCATAATATCCGGCACCCTTTGTCCTTACCGCGTCAACCGCAAGCTTACCGTCTTCGGCAGAATCCACGGAAATACCGGCCTCCTCCAAAATCTCCCTGCCGATCTCCCGGTTCAGCTCGTTGTCTTCAACAAACAGAGCCCGTTTCCCCTCCAGTTCGATGACCTTCTCAAACTCGGGTATTTCACCGCCGAACATGAAATTCTCTTCAATTTCTTCCGCGGTCTGCACCTTCAGCCGCACTGTGACGGTAAATGTCGTTCCCTTACCCACTTCCGATACAACATCGATATCTCCGCCGCAGGCGTCCACGATCCTCTTGGCAATGGCAAGACCGAGACCTGTTCCCTGCTGTTTTGACATGGTCGATGTTTTCTCTCTGGAGAACTCCTTGTAAAGATGCTTCTCAAGAAACTCCCGGCTCATTCCGATGCCGGTATCGGAAATCGTAAACCGGTATGTGGCACAGCCGTCTTCTCCGGCCGCTTCCGTCTGCTCGATCCGGAACGTGACCTTGCCGCCGTTATCCGTATACTTTACGGAGTTGGTCAGCAGGTTCACAAGGACTCTCTCCATATGCTGCGTATCAATGTACACATACTTATCGGAAATCTGATCGACAATGTACTCGTAATTCAGGCTCTTTCCAATAGCAAGGGATTCCACCATCGGGTTGATCTCATCGGCGCAGTCCGTAATAACGGCCGGCTCCTCCATGATATCGATCTTTCCGGCTTCGATCCGGCTCATTTCCAGAATATCGTTGATCAGATTCAGAAGAAGAGATCCGGATATTTCGATCTTGTCCAGTGAATCCAGAACTCTTGTCCTGTCTTCAATATGCTTCTTTGCGATTCTGGTAAAACCGAGAATGGCATTCATAGGTGTGCGGATATCGTGGGACATGTTGAACAGGAACGATGTCTTGGCCTTGTTCTCCGCCTCTGCGACACGGAGATCCTCCGTCTGCTGTCTCTGACGGAGAACCAGGATCAGAACCACCACGGCAATGATCGCTATGACGCAGATCAGCAGAATAAAGGGCGCCATAATGGTACGCGTCTGCTGATCAAAGGCGGAAACAGGAACAGAGTTGATGAAATACCAGTCCGCGTATTCAAAGGCGGAGATGACCAGGATTTTTTCCACGCCGTCCTGCTTGTATATTACTGATTGAGCACCAGTAGTAGTAGTAGTAGTAGTACGGATCTCGTCTATGGATCGGAACCCCTCGAACTTGGCGTCCTTCAACTGGTCGAAGAAGTTGTCGAACACACCTACACTGTGGGTACGGGAAACATTGATAACATAGTTCCCCTCCGAATCGATCACGGAACTGAACCCTTCTCCTCCGTAGCTGTTGATCTTCAGCTCCTGTTCCAATAAAGAGATCGAGAACCGGCTCATAAGCCAGCTGAAATGGACGCCGTTCAGCTCATAGTCCACCGGCACCGCCATGATAAGCATTTCCTTGCGGACTTCGATCCATTTGCTATCGTTGTCATTGAAGCGTTCCACAAATTTGCCATCGTGTCCCTTCACTGACTGCGCAAGAGATTCATTCGGTGCGACGAGGCCGGTGCTCCTGTACTCCACCCCGTCATCGGTAAGCAGCATAACATAGTCCGCCGAGTTGATCAGTGATTTGATGTTCTTTAGCTCATTGCAGAGATCTTCCTCATTGCTGACTTTTTGCGTTTTTAAAATGCGGGAGGTGTTTTCAAGTTCGGCAAAGCGCAGATTCAGACTGTTCCGGACGCTGTTTTCATCATGCAGCGCCATTTCTTCCATGCTGACGACATTTGACCGGATGATCTGATTCTGCACTGCTCTGACAGCAATCAGAATCCCGGCTGACAGAACAAGGATACAACCAATAATAATAATAATAATATATTTATTGCGTCCCGCCGTATTCAGTTTGCCCTGCTTCTTTGCCATTCGTCCGTCTGTCTCCGTACTTCAGGTTCTGCTCAATCGTGCAGCTTTCTTACCACGGATTGGATCGCCTCGTTGCAGTCCGCATCCAGTCCCGCCGCGGCCTCAGCCGCCGTTTCCTCGCCGGTCAGCAGCGCATGGATATGCGGCCAGAATGCCGCTCTCACGCCTGCCCAGTTCGGGTTGTTCGCCGTAAAGTTCACCGAGTTCACATCATTCGCCGCCAGCTGTTCACCGAGAGTCATCTTTCCTGCCCACCGCTCGCTGACGCTTCTGGAGCAGGGCATCCCGCTGGTGGAAAGATCCATCAGTTCCGGTGTTTCATAAATGTATTTCAGAAAGTCTTTTACGACCTCGATCTTCTTTGCATCCCCGTTATCGAATGCCATAAAGCCGGTGATCCAGTTGCTGTTGGCGCCCGCCGGATTTGAACTCGGGAAATTGACATATCCGAGGTCATAGTCCGTGTATTGACTTGCGAGAGCGGAATTCCAGACATATATTGCGATCTGGCCGGCCAGGAACATCTCGGAGGTATCATTGATCTCCAGGTCCTCGCACCCGTTGGGATAATAATGCTTGTCGTAATTGTCCTTGATCCACTGAAGACCCGCGATCCCTTCGCTGGTGTTCAGATTGAACAGACCATCCTCGTCAAAGAACTTGGATCCCTTGCAGCGGAGCTGGACCATGGTGTGGGTATCGCCCTGATTGTTCTTCGCGTACATGACCATGGGATATTTGTTGTCCGGCAGTTTCTCGGCGAGTGTGGAAAGAACGGTCTCCCATTCATCCAGCGACCATCCCTGGATCACTTCCTCGTCGGAAATAAATTCATCCAGACCGCATTCCCGGAACAATTCCTTGTTGTAGCAGAGAATGTTCATCAGGGAGTAGAAAGGCATCAGATAGGTCTTTCCGTTGTTGCCCTTGGACAGTTCCCAGGTGGCGTCCGCGAAATCCGCGCGAATCTCGTCCGTGATGATGTCATCCAGCGGGATCATGTAACCGTCGTACATATAACATGACATGGCAAAATATCCGCCGAAGGAAAGGTCCGGACATTGGTCCGTTCCGTAAACGTCGGAAATGTTGGCGGCATACTCGGTCTGCTCAAAGTTGTACACCTGGCCGCCTTTTAAGGAAACATCGTATTTGTCATACTGGGCGGCGAACTTGTCCCACATGGCCTTGATGAAATCGGAAGATGTCGTAAACTCCGGATTGGAGACACAATCTACCGTCAGGACCGGTACATTGATGTATATCTCAACGTTCTCTTTCTTCTGCCCGCATCCGGTCAGAAGTCCTGCAAAAACGGCAACGGAAAGAACAATTGCCAGTAATTTTTTCATATTTGGAGCTCCTTTATTGTATTTTTCACACACGAAAGCAGGAATTGCACGAAAACGAAAGGTGCGGAGCGTGTCTTCCTGCCGGGAATGTCTGCTAATTACACACTTCGACCTAATTATAATATAGGAGAAAAGACCGACAGTCAATTTGCTCCCTGTTATCTTAAAAAATATATTATTTTACCGGTTCAAATCAGAGCGGAAAAGCCGCAAAGACCTGCTCTGCGGCTTGGATTCCGGTCCTTCTGTTCTGTACGATTCGG
>R22__coassemble_809_pt1 | contig 17882 bp, 14 predicted proteins | sample R22__metabat2_high_PE_038 | metagenome-assembled genome bin R22
TTCGAGGAGAAAATAAACTATACCCAACTCATAAGAAGATTCGCGGAAACAGTCGCTCCCGGTTACAGGGAGGACTGGATCGAGTTCAGCAAACCCGCGTATATGAAACAGTACATGGAAGACGCGGATCACCGGGAGTACATCTATGAGCTCCCGGAGGCGGCCGAACATCCGATGCGCAGATTCACTATTGACGTTCTTGAACGGCTTAACGGAGAGGCATCCATAGTTCTGTTTTCTTTTGTGGGAATAGATGATAAACGCGCGGCCCAGATCGAGACGGAAAACAGGGAAAAAAGAGCCATGGCGGTCATGTCATCCATGGCTGAAGATTTTGACTATATCAGCGCGGTAAACATCCGGACCGGCGAGGTCATACGTTATTTGGCGACCGAAAAGTTTTACCAGGTGGAGTCAAAGATCGACCGCAACCTGTCTGACAGGGGGCGGCTTGTCATCCTTCTGAAAAGCATTATCCATCCGGATGAATGGGAGCGCTTCAAAAAGCTTACGGACGAAAAAACCGTTGAAAGCGAACTGAAAAAGAATCCTGTTTACAAATTTGAGTGTCTGACCGTTTCCCCGGAGGGCAAGGAGGAGTGGTACCGTTTCAAATTTGCGGATATGCCCGGTGAGCCGGACCTGAGGATCATTGGCCTTTTGAATATTGACGCAAATGTCCGCAGAGAGCAGGATCTGGCGGTTGCGCAGCAGAAAGCCGAGCACGAAAAGGAAGCACAGCGGAGCTACGAACATGCGAGTTTCCGTGCAGACGCGTTGCAGTATATCGTTGACCACGAATGCACGGTCTCTGAATTTCTCGAGAATTTCGCGGCACGTCTTCTGGGGATTGCCGGTTGCGACCAGATCATATACCGCGATATCGAGGGGACGCGTTTTATCGTGAATTCCACAGATATAGGAGAAGACTTTGAGATCCCGGAAGAATACTGCGGCAAATGCGAGTATTCCAACGTTCTGAGCCCTGTTTTCAGGGACGGGGAAGCGGTCTATGATGACTGCCGCGAGGTCGGAAACGAAATAGCTCCATATGAAAAGTGCCCGATCAAATCCAAAATGACCCGTCTTGTTCATCTTGACGGAAAACCGTTCGGCTATCTGTCGGTCCATTATCTGTTAAACAAACACACTTTTTCGGAAGAAGAGAAACGGACGGCCCGGGACTTGACCAGTAATATCTCTCTTGTGATCTCCAGACTTGCGGGCAGGAAGAGAAACGCGGAACTTGAAAAGGAGACGCGCAGCCTCAGGATCATTGAGGGACTGGCTTCGGAATATACTTCTGTTTATTACGTAAATCTTGAGGATGACAGTTTCATTCCATATTCGATGAACGAAGATACGAGGTCCGAACTTGGCGAGGTATTCAGTACCGGACTGCCGTTTTCCGATGCACTCAGGCTTTATACCGAGAAGTCGGTCTTTGCTCCGGACAAGGAAATGATCCTGAAAGCGGGATCCGTTGACAATATCAAAAAGCAGCTTGAAGGGAAGAAACAGTTCCGGACGGTCTTCCGTTCTTCCTATTACGGCGATCCCGGATACCGCGAGATGACTTTTGTCAAGGTCGGTGACGAAGCGGATGAGGCAAAAGCCGCGGTTCTTGGCTTCTCGGACAAGAACAGGGAGATACTCGATCATATGATAGGCAATCTGTTGTATGACGATTTCGCAGCGCTCTTTTATGTGGACCTTGAAAATGATTATATTTCAGCCATAAAGAACCCCGGTATTTTTGATGTCTTCACCGCGGATGCAAAGAGTCACGTTTTTTCTTCCAACTACATGAAATGGGCAGATCTTGTCGATGACGATGCCAAAGATTTCTTTGCGGGATTCAATAAGCCGGGAAATGTCAGAAAGTACATGGCGGACAGCGATCATAAGGAGTACGTTTATCACTCCTCGGCTGCCGGTCATTGGTTTCGTTTTGAATGCCGGGTCTTGGAAAGAGACAGCCGAAACGGTGCATCCAAAGTCATCCTTTCGCAGCAGATCATCGACAGCGAACGCGCCGAAAAACTGGAATTACAGAAACAGGTTCTTGAACAGGCGTCCTTGACCAGGATCCTGGTTTCCGACTATGAGCGTGCCCTGTATGTGCGTACCGGCGAGACCGTTGAGGACGACAGATCGACCGTGCTGATCAGCAGTGAGTTTCTTACATCCACCATACCGGGATTCAGCAATGATATCCCGTTTGGAAAGCAGCTGGATCTTTACATTGACCATATCATCCATCCGGATGACAGAGAAATGGTCCGGGAGGAAACAGAGCGCGGAAAGGTGCTCAAAGGGATACATGAGAATCTTTTCTATTCTGTTGATTTCAGAACGTTCGAAAAAGGAGAACCGCATTTTGCCCAACTGAGGTTTGCGAATGTCGGAGACGGAGAAACAGATTACGGATTTGTCATCGGACTCAGAAGAACGGACGAGGAGAAACAGGCGGAGGAAACGCTTAAGGAGGCCCTTGCCATGGCACAGTCCGCGAACAGGGCCAAGACTACCTTCCTGAACAACATGTCCCATGATATCCGTACGCCTATGAACGCCATCATTGGGTACACGGGACTTGCGGCAAGTCATATTGACAACAAAGCCCAGGTTCAGGAGTATCTCAGCAAGATCGGCCAGTCCTCCGATCATCTGCTGAGCCTGATCAACGATGTCCTGGACATGAGCCGGATCGAATCCGGCAAGATGAACCTGGATGAGAAGGAAGAAAACCTTTCGGATATCATCCATACGCTCCGGGATATCGTGCAGGCGGATATCCGGGCCAAGCAGCTCAATTTCTTTGTGGATGCCGTGGACGTGAACGATGAAAACATTGTCTGCGACAAGCTGAGGCTCAACCAGGTGCTTTTGAACGTTCTGTCCAATTCCATTAAATACACTGCTCCAGGAGGCACAGTAACGATGCGTGTCAGGGAGAAGACCGTGAAGCCAAACGGATACGCCTCCTTTGAATTCACCGTTAAGGACAACGGGATGGGAATGGACAAGGAGTTTCTGACAACGATCTTCGATCCGTTTACCAGAGTAAAATCTTCCACGGTCTCCGGGATCCAGGGAACCGGGCTCGGAATGGCGATCACAAAGAACATCATTGACATGATGGGCGGTAAGATCGAAATAGACAGCGAACTCGGCAAGGGAACCGAAACGGTCATTTCCTTTGATTTCATGCTGCAGAACGCTCCGAAGGAACCGGAGGAGATCCCGGAACTGAAAGGCGTCAGGGGACTGGTGGTGGATGATGACCTGAATACATGTCTCTCCATTTCCAATATGCTTGAGGATATCGGGATGCGCAGCGAGTGGTGCACGTCCGGAAAAGAGGCTGTTTTCAGGGCGGAGGCCGCCTGCCAGAGAGGAGATCTGTTCAGGGTCTATATCCTTGACTGGCTGATGCCGGATATGAACGGCATCGAGACCGCAAGAAGGATCCGTAAAGTCATCGGGGACGATGCTCCCATCATAGTGCTCACGGCATATGACTGGTCAGACATCGAGGAAGAGGCAAAGGAGGCCGGCGTTACGGCGTTTGTATCCAAACCGCTGTTCCCGTCCGACTTGCACAAAGTGCTCAGTAAATGTATCGGCAGGATAGCCGAGAACGAGGACGTCGGTGCGTCCGATTACGATTTCACCGGCAGGAAGGTTCTCCTTGTGGAGGATAATGAACTGAACCGTGAGATCGCGATGGAGATCCTCAGCGAAGACGGATTCGTCATCGAAACCGCGGAGGATGGGCACATTGCGGTCGAAAAGATGAAGACCGCGAAAGCAGGGGACTACGATATTATTCTGATGGATGTGCAGATGCCGACCATGGACGGCTATGAGGCGACAAAACTGATCCGTGAATTGAAAAACGGAGTCCAGAACATTCCGATCATCGCTATGACCGCGAATGCCTTTGAAGAAGACCGCAGGGCTGCTCTGGAAGCCGGAATGAACGAACATATTGCCAAGCCGATCGATGTCCGGAAACTGAAAGAGACCCTGTCAAGGTTCCTCTGATCATTTCAGGGAATATGTACTGTTTTCAGCACTGATCCGGGATCAGGATCCGATAACGGGACCTGATCCCTTTTGCACCGTCGCCCGGCCGGTACGGTTGGGGTTGCGAACGGAAAAACTGTTCAGTATAATGATAGTCGAAAAAAATCGTACATTATTGGGGGTTAACAAATGAGTAAATATCAGAATGATGTTGGGGTACTGGTTCCAAAGGTAATGCTTCCCGACGGGAACGCCGATTTTTATAAATGGGCAGTGGTCGCCTGCGATCAGTTCACTTCTCAGCCGGAGTACTGGGAGAACGCGCGTAAGATCATCGGTGACGCGCCTTCCACGCTGGATCTGTTCCTGCCCGAAGCTTTCCTTGGAAAAGAGGATGAGGCAGAAAGGATCGAGAAGATCCGCAAAAATATGCGTGAGTATGTTCAGAAGGGAATCTTAAAGGAACGGGAGCAGGGATTCGTTCTGGTAACGAGAACAGTGGCCGGAAACACGAGATACGGTCTTGTGCTGGCGCTGGATCTTGAAACATATGACTATCATAAGGGATCAGAGACGTTGATCCGTGCAACGGAAGGAACCATTGAGTCAAGGATCCCTCCGCGCCTCAGGATCCGTGAAGGAGCACCGCTGGAACTCCCGCACATTCTTGTTTTGATAGATGATCCCGAAAGAACGGTCATTGAGCCGCTGGTGGATGAAGAGGAAGAACTTCCTTTACTGTATGATACGGACCTTATGCTGGACGGCGGACATATCACCGGCCGCATGGTCAGCGATGAAAGCAAGATCAACCGTGTTCTGGATGCCCTCAAAGCACTGAAGGATCCGGAAGCCTTCAAGGCAAAATACGGGGATCATGCGCCGCTGCTTTTCGCGATGGGTGACGGAAACCACAGCTTTGCTACAGCCAAGGCAAACTGGGAAAAGATCAAATCCGGGCTGTCCGAAGCGGAAAAAGAAACACATCCTGCGCGGTATGCACTTGTGGAGATCGAAAACGTGCATGACCGCGGCATCATTTTTGAGCCGATCCACAGGGTGGTCTTCGGAATCAACGGCAAGGATGCCATCGCGGCACTGGAGAAACATCTCGGTGAGCAGAATCAGGGTGTTGAAGTGGCAGACGAACTGTATCAGCCGGTGGGCGGCAAGAAGCATGTGATTCCGTTCTTTACCAAAGAACGGTCCGGCAGTTTCATCGTCAGCGGCTGCTCACAGCAGCTGGCCGTGGGAACGCTCCAGAATGCCATCGATGCAACGCTGAAGGATTTTGAAGGAAGCGAAGTGGACTATATCCACGGAGACGCGGTCGTAAGGCAGCTTTCCGAACGCGACAATACGATAGGATTCCTGCTTCCGGCAATGGAAAAATCCGAGCTTTTCCCGACAGTCGTGTACGACGGGGCTCTTCCGAGGAAGACCTTCTCCATGGGCGAGGCGAACGAAAAACGTTATTACATGGAATGCAGAAATATCGAGGCGTAAGGGCATAGGAATATATGGCGGTCAAAATGACGAAATTCGGCGGGAGTTCTCTTTCGGAAGCCTGCCAGTTTCAGAAAGTTAAGAAAATCATTGACAGTGATCCGACGAGACTGTTTGTCGTTCCTTCCGCTCCCGGAAAACGGTTTGCGGGGGATGACAAGATAACGGATCTTTTGTATCTGCTGTACGAGCAGTATACCTCCGACGCGGATTATTCTTATACGTTTCAGAAGATCCGCGACAGATATACGGACATCGAGTCTGAACTCGGGCTGCATACGGGGATCGGGGATGAAATCGACGCGATCCTCAAGAACATTGAGAACGGTTCCTCGGAGGATTACGTTGCGAGCCGCGGAGAATATCTGAACGCGCTGCTGCTGGCGGACTATCTCGGATTTACGTTCATAGACGCGTCGGAACTCATTTGTTTCCATTCCGACGGTACTTATGACGATGAGACGACTCTGAAATGGACACAGAAACTTGAGAACATGAAACGGGTCGTCGTTCCGGGTTTTTACGGAAGGAAACGGGACGGAAGCATCAAGACTTTTTCCCGGGGCGGATCCGATATTACCGGCGCCATTATCGCCAGAGCGGTACATGCAGACATCTATGAGAACTGGACGGATGTACCGGGCTTTATGATGGCTGATCCGCGAATCGTGGACCATCCGAAGGTCATCAGCACCGTTTCCTATTCGGAACTGCGCGAACTTTCCTACATGGGCGCGACGGTCCTGCATGAGGACTCCATCTTTCCCGTCAGGAAAGCGCATATCCCGATCAATGTCCGTAACACGAACGATCCTGACCAGGAAGGGACCATGGTCGTTCCTGACAGCTATCTGAAATATTACAAACGCTCGGGCATATTGACCGGTGTTGCCGGACATACGGGCTTTACCGTCATTACCGTTTACAAGGACAACATGCACAACGAGGTCGGATTCGGATACCGGCTGTTAAGGATCCTGGACAGGCATAACATCTCCTTTGAACATGTGCCATCCGGAATCGACACCATGTCTCTGGTGATTGCCGACGCGAATTTGAAGGATCATCTGGAGGAGATCCTCCGGGAGATCAAAAGGGACTGTGAACCGAAATCTGTAGAGGTACAGTCCAACATGGCACTGATCGCGACAGTTGGTAAGGGAATGGTCAGGAGCATCGGTACAGCGGCAAAACTGTTCAATGCTCTTTACAATTCCGGTGTCAACATCCGGATGATCGACCAGGGTTCCTCGGAGATGAACATCATTGTCGGAGTTGAGAATGATGACTTTGAGAAGGCCGTACGGGCGATCTACCTTGCTTTCGCCTGATCAGACCGTATTGTTTGCCAGTAACGGACCGATGCAAAAAACAGCGCCGGTCCGTTTTCTTTATCGGACATTTCCGGGGGTTGTTTTGCGGCTTTTCTCCAGGACCGGGAAAACGAAAAAAAGTCTTTTCCGGAGACAAATAACGTGCTATAAAGAAACTGCCGGACGGAAGTTTTCCGGTCCGGAAGAAATCAAACAGAAGGAGATATTTATCATGGAAATGAAATTCTATCGCTGTGAGACCTGCGGACAGATCATCGCGATTGTGAAAAAGACGGGTGTTCCGGTCATGTGCTGCGGAAAGCCCATGAAAGAGATCATTCCCGGATCGACGGATGCCGCCGTTGAGAAACATGTTCCCGTGTTTGAGGTCAAAGAGAACAAGGTCATTGTTTCCGTCGGAGCGGTACCGCATCCCATGAACGATGACCATTACATCGAGTGGGTATCCCTGAAAACAAAATTCGGAAATCAGAGAAAGTCCCTGCAGCCCGGAGACGAACCGAAGGTCTGCTTCTCCGTTTGCGACGGAGATTCCGTGGAGGCGGTGTTTGCCTACTGCAATCTGCACGGACTCTGGAAAGCCGAATGAGGGTGGTATCTGTTGACCGAAGAGAAGACAGGGGGATAACATGGTAACATTGAACCCGGACCAGGACATTGTCAAAATGGTCAAAGAAGGTTTGGAGAGGACAGGCGGGTACTGCCCCTGCCGTCTGGAACGGATTCCGGAGAACAAGTGCATGTGCCAGGAATTCCGGGACCAGGTGAAAGATCCCGAGTTTGAGGGATTCTGCCACTGTATGCTGTATTACAAATCCAAATAACAGGGAGGAATAAGATGGCTGAGATCACCATTACAACGGAGAATTTCCAGAAGGAAGTTATACAGAGCGACAAACCCGTGCTGATCGATTTCTGGGCGAGCTGGTGCGCACCTTGCCGGATGCTGGCACCGGTCATCGAGGAATTGGCCGAGGAGTATGCGGACCGCGTTAAAGTGGGGAAGGTCAATGTGGATGAGCAACCGGACCTGGCGGAGGCATTTAAAGTATCCAGCATTCCCCTTGTTGTGCTGATCAGGGACGGAAAAGTCACGGCCTCTTCCCTTGGGTATGTCCCAAAGGAAAAAATCGAAGCGATGCTGAAATAGAACACCGGTCATTAATTCCGAAAAAGACACTCCACCGAGGTGGAGTGTTGTTTATTCAGGATCAGAGAAGATTCAGTGCAAAGGAAAAGGCTTCTTCCGAAAGCGGCTTTTTGGATTCAGCCACAATGAATGAATCGGAATCGATGAAAAACACCGCGGGTTCATTCTGAACACCGTAAATTTTTGCGGCTTCGCCGGAACCGTCGGAATAGAAAGGGATACTGATTTTATCAGGATTAAAATCTTCCGAAAGAGTATCCTTCCCCACGGGGGAAAGCAGGAAGAAATGGATATCATCTTTGCGGGTTTGATAAAAAGATTCTATTGTTTCAAGATCATTCATCGCGTTTTCGTGATCGGGATTCCAGAACTTTAAAACGATCGGTTTTCCGAAATAATCCGATAGTTGGTAAAGTTTTCCGGAGGGATCCGAGAATGAGATATCGGATGCTCCGGATTCCGTGTAGGCTGCCGTTACCGTTGGCGGAACAGTGACGTCCGCACGGTGTTTGAGTTCGGAGGAACACCCCATAATGAACGCAAGAGGAAAGATGACAAGAAAAAGCAGTTTTTTCATTAATAAACTCCTATTCTGTGACTGGGAGATCCTGGTCAATATATGAAACCCGGACGCCTTTTTCCGGCGTGAAATTGAGTTCACCCAGAATGGACACGGAACCGTCTTCGTGAACAAACAGAACACCATCCGGACGCTCCTGCGCCGGCATGGACCGGCAAATGCGAACGGATTCTTCTTTGCCAAGGACATAGAATGCGGTTGCCAGTGCGTCGGCAGCGGCACCTGATCCGGAGATCACGGTGACAGACAGCAGACCGCTGTCAGCCGGGTAACCTGTTTTCGGGTCCAGAATATGGGAATACCGGATTCCGTCCTGTTCATAATACCGCTGATAGCCCCCGGATGTCACGGCGTTTGTGCTTTCCAGTTCCAGAACGCCGAGGTAAGCCTCGGAAGAGACCGGGTCCTGAACGGCGATGCGCCAAAGCGAACCGTCCGGCTTTTTCCCCACTACGGTGATGTTTCCTCCCAGGGAGAGACACGCGGATCTGATTCCTCCGGATACCAGGATATCCTTAAGACAGTCGGAACAGTATCCCTTGGCTATGGCACCCATGTGCAGGGAACAGCCGTCAGGAACGGTTACGGTATTTCCGTCAACGCGGATCAGGCCGGTATCAAGAACCGGAAGACATTCTTTGATTCCGGAAGGATCCGGAACGGAGGGTGTATCCGTCTCAAATCCCCAGAGCCGGATCAGATCCCCGACAGCCGTGTTGAATGCACCCCCGGTCAGGAGCGCATAGCGCTGTGCGGAGCGAATGACTTCCGCTGTATCCCCGTGGACAGTGACGGGAGTGCCCTTGGAATGATTCAGCAGATACAGATCGCTTTCTGTACTGTTGTAATCCAGAAGCTGTTCCAGCAGCACTACTTTTTCTCTGCATTTCTTGAGTAGTTCAGCTCCGTTATCTCCGTAGCAGGTTAGATCCATGTAGGTATCCATCGCAAAAAAATGCTCCTCCGCGCCGGAAGAAAGCGCGGGTTCTCCGGTACAGCCGGAAAGAAGCATTAAGAAGAGAACGGAAATAACGAACAGTGTCTTTCGCATGAAAACAGTATATAACAAACAGATTTGGATATATAGATATTTCTGCGGAACAGACCGGACCGGCCGGGAACGGCGGACCGCACAGCAACGACGGTTTGTTTCTCAAATTTGTTGCAAATTTTCCCTTTGTACAACTTGCGATAAGTTTGAGAATTAAGCCATAAGATCCGGAAAGCAGTTTAGGCAGGAATAAAGTTTACGAAAACAGACACGTATGGTAAAATAATATATTAAATTGCAGAAGGAGGATGATGCGGATGGAAAATAGTCTCAATTCTCAAACGGACAGTAGACCGGAAACGAAGCAGAAGATATTCTGGATCATTGGCGCTGCTTTGGTGGTGATCGCCTTGGTAGCTTTTTTGATTATCCGCTCCAGTTCCGTCACACCGATCCGTGAACAGGCGGAGGAGTATGCAAAGATGGCGGAAGATGCCATGTCCGGCGGAGAAACGGAAACCGCTTTTTCTGAGCAGAAACTTATTTCAGCAGACGTATCCGCTCCGGGCAGCAAAGAAGATTGGAAAACCCGCACGGAGAGGAAGTACAGTGCTTCCGACAAGGAACTTTTGAATACGTATGTTTATGACGCACAGGGTAACATTGTTCAGGAACCCGTCAACAGTGTTTATCACGTGTATGTCCGGAATGCTGACGGAAAGGTCATCCGTCAGGACGAGTATTCCAAAGAAACCGACGAAATCAGCAACACGATTGTCTATTCTTATAACGGAGACGGGAACGAGGTTGACAAGGTCACGTATTTCTACGGAGAAGAGGACAAACTTCCCTATATTAAGAGATGGGCAAAGACAGAATACGATGAAAACGGTGAGATGACGAAATGCGTCGTGTCCGGAAAGGGCGGTGTTGAATCGACAACGACCAACACGGTCAAATACAACAAGGATGGAAAACTCACCAAAAGAGTCAGCAAGTATTTCGCATCAAAAGACAATCAATCAACGACAACGGAAGACTTTAAATACGATAAAAACGGGAATCTTACAGAAGAAGCCTTCTCTATGAGCCAGAAATTTTACGTAATCAGCTATAAGCAGTCTCACAAGACCGTGTACGAATACGATGAGTCCGGAAAGGTTATCCGGGAGAAGTATTTCGATGACGGCAAGCTGCAAAACAGCAAAGACTGGGTTTATAACGATTCTGGCAAACTGGACCATAAGAATGTGTGTGATCCGACTGACGGTCACGTGACGAAAGTCATCCAATACGACGAGAATGGGGAGGTCGTGGAGGAAGACAATTCCGAAAAGGAGTACGATGATCAGGATCGGATGATCCGCCGGATTGTAAGGGAAGACGGATCATCACAGGAAAAGGAACGTTTTGAGTACTTCTACGATGAATTTGGCAGGATGAGCCGGATGGATCATTATACGAAAGAATCCGGTGAAACAGAGCTGGTTCTGAACGATTACACGGAATATGAGTATCAGTATTGAGATCGGAGGAAAACAATGATTTGCAATAAATGTCAGAATACGATTCCGGACGGGTCAGAGTTCTGCAGCTTCTGTGGGGCTCCTGCTCCCGTGGATACGGGTGAAACTGAGCAGAAAGATTCAGTGAACGCAGAAGGAAACACGCCGGAGAGCGGGAAGAAAGGAAACAAAAACATCCTGAAAGTCGTTCCGTTCGTGATCGCGGCTGTTGTAGTTGCCATCCTGGCGGTCGTGCTTTCCAGTCAGAAAGCAGCTGCAAAAGAAGAAAGATATCAGGCCGCTGTGAAACTGGGAGATGCCGGTTGCTACAAAGAGGCAAAGCAGGCGTTCCTGGATATGGGAGATTATGAAGATGCCCCGCAGCGGGCAGACCTGATGGAAATGTACAACAAGTATGAGGAGGGCATGAGCCTGCTTGCTACGGGTGAGCCGGGAGATGCTGAGAAGGCATTGAAGATCTTTGACGGACTCGGGTCATTTGAGGGAAGTCAGGATGCTGCGGACAAATGCGGCGAGATCGTTGCATACCAGACAGCCGGAATTCTGTTCCAGTCCGGAAACTACCAGGAAGCCGGAGATAAATTCACGGCTCTCGGGGATTATCTGAACAGCAAAGAACTTGCCCAGAGCGCATACGGTCAGGTCGAGCTTGCTTCCGCCAGAAGTGATTATGAAAACGGCGACTTTGAGTCTGCCGAAAACCATTTCAAGAAAGCACAGTCCTACGGCGCGGGAGACTTTGCCACGGAGATCGGACTATGTGAGAATGAGAAGAAATATGCTGAAGCATGTGATGAACTTGGGAAGGGAAACAACTATACCGCATATACGACCTTCCTCTCACTGATGGAATTCAAGGATTATATTCAGAAGGCTTCCGGGTGTGTGCTTGAGAACCCGAAAACCGGCGAATACTACCGTGACCCGTCCGTGGAAGCCAAGGGCGCAAGTCTTACCATTCCCAACAAGAGCGGTTCCGGACTGGTGTATAAAATAATCGCGGCGGACGGAAAGGTAGTGAGTTGTGCCTTTGTCAACGACGGCGAAAGGGTTAAAGTGAAATTCCCTGCCGGAACGTACTCCATGAAGGAAGCCCTGGGAACGAAATGGTTCGGCGAAACGGATCTGTTCGGGGATGAGGGGGTCTATATCGACCGCGGATCCTTCACCTTTAAGAATGCTCCCTATATTTTAAAATCGGGAGGAAGCGGACACGCATTGGGAACCTCGCAGACGGATAGAGGCGGCTTCTGATCTTTCTGCTGCGGGAACCGGACACAAGAAACAGAATATGTTTAAGTTCAGGCGGGAGCTTTGCACGTAGTGCAAAGCTCCTGTTGTTATTCTCTCTGTTTGAAGGGAATTATTGGAATTGCAGTTTCGGCGATACAGGTGTGTCCGGCAATGACAGCCCGGTGATTGTCTGGATATTTCACACAATTCAGAACGGTTCATGCAAGGTGATCCGGGGACAGATGCGCGACCGTTGCTTACGACGGAAGGCGAGGAAGCGAACCCTGAAGGGGGAACCTTTTGACTTTTTGATGGCTTCTGCTTTGATCCCCTTCCGGCTGTCAGGGATCAAAAAAAGCATCCCGTGCTTGACAGCACGGGATGCTTGCTTTGAATGGAATCAATAGTGTCCGCGGACGTGCTCGATCGTGCGGCGGAATTTTTCTTCGTTCCAGATCTCCGGAACGGGATAGATCGGATTGGCTTCCGCCATGGCCCATTTGATCATCTGCGGAATGTCCTCATCCTGGATCATGTCAAGGTGATCCGGAATGTTCATTGCCTTGTTCATTCTGCGGATCTCAGCAATGAAAGCTTTTGCTTTTTCCTCATCGGAATTCCCTTTGATGCCGACTTCATCGGCAAGCCGGGCGAGTTTTTTGTATACCTTGGGTCCGAAGTCTTCCATTACGATGGGGAGGATGACGGAATTCGCGAGACCGTGGGGGACACCGTACAGACCGCCAAGCGTATGCGCAATTGCGTGAACATTTCCTACGCAGGCACGTGTGAAAGCTGCGCCTGCCTGATAGGACGCTTCAAGCATCTTTTCACGGCCCTCCATATCCTTTCCGTTGTTGTATACGTCTTCCAGTGTCGAGAAGATCGTTTTTGTGGCTTTAATGGAAAGATCCTGAGTGTATTTCGGGGCGTAACGGTTGGTGTAAGCTTCGACCGCATGTGTCAAAGCGTCCATGCCTGTTGTGGATGTGATATGCGGCGGAAGCCCTACAGTCAGTGCGGGATCCAGGAATGCATATTTCGGGATAAGATTCAGGTCGTTGATCGCATATTTGTGATGAGTCTTACTGTCCGTAACAACCGCGGCAACAGTGGTCTCGGAACCGGTTCCGGCCGTGGTCGGTACTGCGTATAGCGGGGGCAGTTTTTTCTGGACGCGGAGAGTTCCGCCCCTCTGTTGGATGCTTTGATTCGGCTTGACGACCCGTGCGCCTGCGGCTTTTGCGCAGTCCATGGAAGAACCGCCGCCAAAGGCGATCAGGCCCTGACAGTTGTTGTCGACATACAGCTGACGCGCTTCCTCAATGCTGTCGATCGTCGGATTCGGCTGGACTTTGTCGTAGACCGTGCATTCGATGCCCGCTTCACGCAGTGCATCCAGAAGAGGCGCGGTGAGTCCGAGAGAGGTGAGGGTCGGATCGGTGACGAGGAGTACACGCTGAACTTTGTCTTTCTTCAGGTACTCCGGGATCTTCAGGACACAATTCTCACCCTTGACACTGCTCGACAGATGCCAGGGAAGAAGATGCTCTGCCAAGGCAAAAAAGAACTGAAAGATGTTATACCAAATAAGTTTCAGAGTCCACATGGCTGCATTCTCCAATCTGTATTTTTTTGTAATTTAAATGTACCATTGAATGGTTGGTTGTTGCAATGGTTTTTCGTTTTGAGTATTATATACAATGTTAGAAAAGAAGAACTCCAGGAGGTAGATATGGAAAAGAAAGAATTAGTCGGTGCGTGTATTGTTGGACAGTCCGGCGGTCCGACCGCTGTGATTAACGCGAGCGCTTACGGAGTCATCCGCGCCGCGCTGGATTCAAAATATGTCACCAAGGTATATGGAGCGGCACACGGAATCAAGGGAATTCTGGAAGAAAATCTGTTTGATATGGGCGAGGAGGCACCTTATGAGCTTTCTCTGCTTATGCATACGCCTTCCGCAGCCCTGGGATCCTGCCGGTATAAGATGAAAGACGCGGTTGAGGATGATACGGATTACCAGAGAATCCTCGAGATTTTCAAAAAATACGATGTCCGGTATTTCTTCTATATCGGCGGAAACGATTCCATGGACACCTGCAGCAAGATCAGTTCCTATATGCAGGAAGCCGGGTATCAGTGCCGTATCATCGGCGTGCCGAAAACGATAGACAATGACCTGTGGGGAACGGACCATTGCCCCGGATTCGCTTCAGCTGCGAAGTATGTCGCCACGAGTTGCATGGAACTGTATCATGATGCACGGGTATACGACAAAAACATGATCTGCGTCGTTGAGATCATGGGCAGACATGCCGGGTGGCTGGCTGGTGCTGCTGCCGTTGCCCAGTACATGGGACAGGGACCGGATCTGATCTATCTGCCGGAGCGAGATTTCGACATGGACCAGTTCATTGAGGATGTCAAACACATTTATGAAATGAACGGTGAGTGCTTTGTTGCCGTATCTGAAGGAATCCATGACAAATCCGGCACATTGATCTCCGAATACGGTATTGACAGTACATCCGTTGACGCGTTTGGTCACAAACAGCTTGGCGGACTGGCGTCCACTTTGGTCAACATCCTGAAAGGACATCTTGGAAACATAAAGATGCGCGGAATCGAGCTTTCTCTGCTCCAGCGCTGCGCCGCACACTGCGCGTCTGAGACGGATATCCAGGAGGCGTTCAGGGCAGGAAAAGCCGCAGTCGAGTTCGCGGTGAACGGAGTTTCGGATAAAATGGTTGGGTTCAGCCGCAGTTATGATGAAAACGATGAGTATGAATGCGGTCTGATCCTTCTTGACCTGAAGGAAGTGGCGAATGCAGAAAAGAAGGTTCCTTCTTCCTGGATCAATGACAAAGGAAACGGTGTAAATCAGGAATACATCGACTATGTGCTGCCCCTTTTGAAGGGGGCTCCGAAGCTTGTTTACGAAAACGGACTTCCGAGATTTGCGCACCTGAGAAAGATCCCGGCTAAAGTGAAGAAAAACTGAGGGAAGTCTTCCTGTAAGGCAATTTTTCCCGGGAATGTTAGCTTAAACCGACCCGCTTACCGGCATTGCAACCGGAGCGGGTCTTTTTATGCCACAATATGTAAAATAAATTTACAATATATAAAGTAACTAAATAAAATGTAAAAATAATTGACATAACGAAGCATCACTGGTAACATGAATCATGTAGATGGGCGACAGTACAGATGTTGAAAAAATGGAACGGCTGAAACAGAATCTACAGTTTCTCAGGATTTGTACGGGATGGACAGCGTCGGAGTTTGGTTTCAGGCTGGGCGTCAGCAGACAGACAATTCATACGTTTGAAAGAAATCAGAAGTACATGCTGACCAAGATGAACTATCTTGCGATCCGAAAGGTCTTTGATGATGAAGTGAAGGGCTCGGGGCAGGATGGAGAGATCCTTGAGATACTGCTGGATTGCCTTGTGGATCGTCCTGAGCAGTATTCCAAATCCGAGACGGATGAGATCCGCTTGAATTCCGGCCTCCTTGCAGCATCCATGATGAAAGACCCGTCAAAACGCGGCAGAGCGGCAAAGCTTTTTAAATCTTCTTTATTAATGAGCGGGATTGAGATTGGCGATGCTCTGGGCAGTTTTCTGTCCGGGCAAAGCGCAGAACCGTAAAAGGAGAATAGAATGAACCGTCTTCTATCTAAGTTTTTCCCGAATCTGAAACTGAAATACCGGTTGACGCCGTATGGCTTATTTGTCCTTGGATTGATCGTTACAAGCGCCTTCGGATTCTACTTTCTTGTCTTTTTGCTTTGACGTTATTTCCATACCGGTTGCATAGTATTTAATCACAAAAAACCGGGGCACGGATATTTATCCGAGCCCCGGTTTAACTTTTTAAGCGGAGCGTTACCGCTTGTCTTTGTCGATGAATTCCAGCGTAATCGTTGCCAGTGCAGCTCCAATCAGGGCGATCAGCGCAAGGGCGGTCCAGCAGTTCCCGATATGTTCTTCCGTTTTCTCATACTCTGGTTTGTAGTTCGCTGCGGCTGTTTTTTCCGTGATGATGTTCTGAACCTTGGTTGGTCCGAGCAGATTCAGAATATCCGAGACCGTACAGTTCAGCACAATCGGTTTATCTCCGCTCTCTTTCATGAATTCAGAACCGGCAAAACCGTCCAGCAGTTCTCCTAAGGTTATGGATTTATCCAGAACGCTCTCATCTGTCAGCGTGAAGGTTGCTCCGGGGCACTTCTTTTCAAGGAAATTTGCAAGGAAATCATATACCTGCTTGCCGGTGATCTTTGTCTCACGGAAATGGGTAATAGCCTTGTTTGTATCGTTTCCCAAAGCGTTTGCGACCTGGTTCAGAGTGAATTCCTCGTTGATCGGCATGTCTCTCAGTTTATACAGCGTGTTCCAGCCGGTAGCCATAGGCAGATTGTTGAAATCCCCCTGGGAGGCAATGGCCTGCAGACCGTATCTGGAGACCGTGAAAGCGGAAACGTTCTTTGCCCAGCTAGGAAGGCTGAAGAACCCGCCCGAGAAGACCAGCTGAAAAATGAGGATGAACGGCATAACGGTCATTGCCGCGGTGGTGTTTTTTGCGACCGCGGAAATGAAAAGGGAAAGCATGTCGGACGCGTAGGTGACCAGGAAAAGGGAAATGCTGATGTCCAGAAGGAAACTGGATGTCATGAATCCTTCCGACGGAAAATGCACGCCGGAGAGTTTGCATACGTACACAGTGAGAGCCGTCTGAACGATACAGAGCATTGCCTGGTAAAGCATATGCGCCGCTATGTAGGAGGAGATATGCATGCCGGAACGGTGTTCGCGTTTTACGATGCCTCTTTCGCGGCAGATCACCTGGATGGAATTGAAACATCCGTTCCATATGCCTACGCAGGTCAGCGCAAAAGCACCGGATACGGTACCCTCCATAGTTACGAACAGACTGTTTTTCACGACCATGGAGACCAGGCCGGCAATGATTGCCGCCATGGGGAATACTTTCCAGTCATTCTGATAGATAAAACCGCGGAGGAATTTACCGAGGTATATGGGGATCTGCTCAAGCCGTCCGTGATGACGGAATTCTTTTACATTGTACTCAGCCATTTTGCACCTCCGCATATTTCATTACAAATTCGTCTGCCCGGCCTTCGCCGCCTTCCTCGGGACGGTTGATGCAGAGGATAACCTCTTCCATTGTGTTCCGGTCAAAGAATTTCTTGCACTCCGCAACGCTTCCGTAGAAGGCGAGGCGGCCCGTGCGGGCGGAGTCCTTCGCCAGAACGATGACATAGTCAAACAGATCGATAACACGGTCCGGCGTGTGGGTGATGACGATAACGATCTTCTGCTGATCCGCTATGGAGCGGAGCTGTTGCATGAGCTCTCTGGCCATGACACCGTCCAGCCCGGAGTCCGGTTCGTCCAGGATGAAAAGGGAGGGGTTGGAGATGAATTCCATGGCGATGGAGAGCCGCTTCCGCTGTCCGCCGGACAGTTTTTGTACGAGACTTCCCTGAACCGGAGTCAGACCG
>R22__coassemble_829_pt1 | contig 17621 bp, 16 predicted proteins | sample R22__metabat2_high_PE_038 | metagenome-assembled genome bin R22
ATCCTGTTTCGCATTGATTACAAGCGTTTTGGGATCGCGTTCAGCAAGACCGACAGGAAAGAATTCACGGATGTTGACAGCCTGCCTTGAGGTGAGATCGAGACCCATATAGGTTGCGCCGTCACCGTTGTATTCAAGAAGCTTTCCGACAAGATATCTGTTTCCGAGAACAGTTCTTATGGGTAGATAGGGTGCAATCTGCTGTGAATCGACATGGAATCCGCAATGAGGACACTGCTTGAGATCGCCGATATCCTTCATACAGCTCATGCATAAATTATCTGAATTAATCATTGATTTAACCTTCTTCCGAAAAATACAGATTTTTCTCAGATTATAATATCAATTTTTCACTGTTTTGTCAAGATTTGCACAGGTTACATAAGGTTACAATATTAAGAAGTATATTTAACTGCCGTCCGATTAATGTCAGACGGCAGTTGTTTACAGATTCAGTTTAAGGTCGTTTTCCTTTATCCATCCGATTTTTCTGAGAATCAGGCAGAATCCCCAGGAGAGTAAGGCTGGAAGAATAAAGCTGATAAGAATTAATCCGAGCAGATCAAATGCTGTTATTGAAGCTTTTGTGCCCTCATTAACCGCATTTATCCAGCCTGTATAAACGCCTATCTGCCCGACAAGTCCGCAGGTTCCCATTCCCGAGGAAACGGCGGCACCGTTCATTTCAAGCTTGAAAATGCAGGTTGCAATCGGCCCTGTTATCATTGAGGCAAGTGTCGGCGGAATCCATATTCTCGGATTTTTAACGATGTTTCCCATCTGAAGCATACTTGTTCCGAGACCCTGAGAAACAAGACCGCCCCATTTGTTTTCGCGGAAGCTCATTACTGCGAATCCGACCATCTGAGCGCAGCAGCCCGCGACGGCGGCGCCGCCCGCCAGACCTGTCAGTCCGAGTACGGAACAGATCGCGGCGGAGGAGATCGGAAGGGTCAGAGCGATACCCACAAGAACAGAGACCGCTATGCCCATCCAGAAGGGCTGCAGCCGGGTCGCCCGGTCGATGAGAAGACCGAAGGCATTCGCGGCCGAACCGATGGGAGGCGCGATGAGCTTCGCGAGAGCCACACCGATCAGGATCGTCACTGCCGGCGTTACGAGCAGATCCACCTTTGTTTCTTTTGAGACGGCTTTTCCGCATTCAGCAGCCACAATGGCGATGACCAGGACTGCCAGAGGACCGCCGGCTCCCCCCTCTGCGTTGGCCGCCCAGCCGACGGCAGCGAGAGAGAAGAGGACCATGGGCGGCGCTTTCAGCGCGTATCCGATGGCGACCGCCATAGCCGGACCGGAGACGGCCATGGCATAGGTGCCGATGTCCGTCAGAAAAGAAGAGGACAGGAGCTGACCCGCCGTCTTGATGATGGTCCCGATGAGAAGGGAACAGAACAGACCCTGCGCCATAGCGCCAAGGGCGTCGATCCCGTATCTCTTTCCGGAGAAAACGATGTCCTTTCTTTTGAGAAACTCTTTAAAAGCTTTCATAGGCTGTCCCCTTTTCCAAAAATAATATATTATTTTCCTTTATAGTACACTTTCAGGATTTATTTCCGGCTTTTCTCCGGCAGATATCCTGAACATAATTATATACCTCTTCCCAGTTGTACGCCCGGACGGCACCGACGGAAGACTCATCAAAGTTATGGTTGTGGTAGGAGTGGAACAGGATCTTCTCATAGGTTCCGCCCTGGAGATTGTGGGGGCCGTCATCGATCAGGATGTCACCCTCGATCATCTGCTTGTTGAAGGTGACGATCACGTGCTTCCAGTCGATAAAGGGGAAATAGCGGAAAAGGACCTTTTCCATTTTTGCCCGGAGCGTCTGATACGCCGTCGCGGTGACGACATAGATCTCGTGACCTTCGGAGATCAGCTTTTCCAGCGCCTCTCTTGCGCCGGGCATAGGCTGCACCCAGTCCCAGAAGGAGTCCTCCAGTTCCACGGAATAGACCTGCTCCTTCGTGAGCCCCGGAAAGGCGTCTTCCACCTGCCAGGATGTCACGTCATCCGGCGTGGCGTTCGTTCCGTAACGCGCGTTGAGGACCTGAACCCAACCCTCGAGCATAAGTTCAAGGACATCGTCCATATCCACAAGAATCGTCATACCGCTGCTCCTTTCTGAAGCTGTACGGGAGAAAATCCACCTTACCCTTCATTATACGACAAAACGGCACGGGGGAAAAACAAATGAAAAGAAATCTCCTCCCTTCCGCCGAGTTTCTTCCGGAACGGAAAATGTGATAACATGAGAACCGGAAAACACGGGAAGGCGAACAGCGGGGATCCATGAACCAGTTTTTACCGGTCACAAGAGAAGAGATGAAAAAGAGGGGCTGGACACAGCCTGATTTCGTGTATGTCATCGGAGACGCATACGTGGACCATTCCTCCTTCGGACCGGCTATCATCAGCCGCGTGCTGGAATCCCGCGGTTTCAAAGTTGCCATCATATCGCAGCCGGACTGGAGAAACGAGGAAAGCATCTGCACGTTCGGCGAGCCCCGTCTCGGCTTTCTGGTCAGCGCGGGGAATATGGATTCCATGGTCAACCACTATACGGTCAGCAAAAAACGGCGGTCCGAGGACGCGTACACGCCCGGCGGCAAAACGGGGAAGCGGCCGGATTACGCCACGATCGTATACTGTAATCTTATCAAGCGGAAATACAAACAAAGTCCCGTCATTATCGGGGGCATCGAAGCGAGTCTCAGAAGATTTGCCCATTACGATTACTGGTCCGACAGAATGAAACGGTCGATCCTTCTGGATTCCGGAGCGGATCTCCTGCAGTACGGCATGGGTGAACTGTCTGTCGTGGAAGTGGCGGAAGCTCTGGACAGCGGGCTGGATATCCGGGACATCACGTTTGTCCGGGGAACGGTCTACAAGACGAGAGATGTTTCCGGCGTCTGCGACGGCATCGTGCTTCCGGATTACGACACCCTGCTGAAGGACAGGATGGAATATGCCAGGAGTTTCCGGATCCAGTCCGAAAACACGGATCCTTTTTCCGGGAAGCCCCTTATCGAGCAATACGGAGAAAACAGGTACATCGTGCAGAATCCTCCCATGCGTCCGCTGACCACCCAGGAGATGGATGACGTTTATGAACTGCCCTACTGCAACACCTACCATCCCTCCTATGAAAAGGAAGGCGGCGTGCCTGCCATCGAGGAGGTCCGGTTTTCCCTCACCAGCAACCGGGGCTGCTTCGGCGGATGCAGTTTCTGCTCTCTTGCCTTCCATCAGGGCCGTATCATACAGGTGAGAAGCCAGGAGTCCCTTGTCCGGGAAGCCACCCGCATGACGGCGGATCCGCATTTCAAGGGATACATCCACGATGTGGGCGGCCCCACGGCGAATTTCCGTCAGCCCGCCTGCGATAAACAGCTTACAAAGGGCGCCTGTCCAAACAAGCAGTGTCTGTTTCCGAAACCCTGCAAAAACCTGACGGTTTCGCACAGGGATTATCTGGAGTTGCTGAGGAAACTGCGGGCTATCCCGAAGGTCAAGAAGGTGTTCATCCGCTCCGGCATCCGTTTCGATTACGTTATGGCGGACAAAGACAACGCTTTCCTGAATGAGATATGCAGATACCACATCAGCGGCCAGCTGCGGGTCGCGCCGGAACACATCTCCGACCACGTGCTGGACCTGATGGGAAAACCCCGGAACGAGGTCTTCCGGGATTTCTGCAGGCGGTTTGAGCAGATCAATAAAAAGACCGGCGCGGAGCAGTTCATCGTGCCGTATCTCATGTCCTCCCATCCCGGATCCGAACTGAAGGATGCCATATCCATGGCGGAGTATATCCGGGATACCGGTCATATGCCGGAACAGGTGCAGGATTTCTATCCGACGCCTTCCACCGTTTCCACCTGTATGTATGCCACCGGGGTGGATCCCCGGACCATGCAGCCGGTCTATGTCCCGAGGAAGGCTTCGGAGAAGGCTATGCAGCGCGCCCTGATCCAGTACCAGAAACCGGAGAATTACGAACTGGTGAAGGAAGCTCTTCTGAAGGAGCACCGGCAGGATCTGATCGGATTCGACCGCAAGACATGCCTGATCCCGCCCCGCCCGCTGAAGAAGGAAGGAAGCCGGGAAAAAGCCGGGCTGCGGAAAGAGAAACCGCAGGGAGAACGAAAGCGGACAGGCTCCGGAAGATCCGGATCCGGAGGAAAGAAAAAGAAGAGCTGAAAGAATGTCAAAGCAGCTGCCCCGTTTCAAGGGCAGCTGCGTTTTGTCTGCGGGAATTCCGGTAGATACAGGTTATCCGGTCGTTTTACGGAACAAGATTGTCGTAGATGTCTCCGATGATCTCATCGAAATGCTCCAGAAAGACATCCGTCAGCCGGGGATCGTACATGATGCCCCTGTTCCTGGCGATCTCTTCTTTGCAGGTCTCCGCTGACAGCGCGCTTCTGTAGACACGCTTGCTCATCATGGCATCGGTCGAATCACACAGGGCGATCACTCTGGAAATGTACGGAATATCCTCTTCGGCCAGTCCGTCCGGGTATCCTGTTCCGTTCCATTTCTCATGATGGTGCAGAATGCCGTCCCGGAGGGACTGAATGACTTCCAGCAGGATAGACGGAACAGGGATGAAAACACCGTCATCGTGGAGATAGTTTTTCATATCCTCGGCCGACCGGTCGAGGATCTGCGCCCCGATGGACGGATGGGTCTGCATGCGTTCCCACTGTTCATCCGACAGTCTTCCGGGTTCAAGCAGCACCGAGTCCGGAATGCCGATCTTTCCGATATCATGCGCGGTGCCCGCCAGAAAGATCTGTTCCGTCAGGACGTCCGAATTGCCAAGGAGAGCGGAAAACCGGCGGCTCATTTCCGCGACCCGCTCGGAATGCTTCTGACTGTATTCGTCTTTTGCCTCCAGCGCGCGAACGATGCCGATCGAGCTGCCCCGAAGCACGCGAAGCATCATCCCGATGATGCGCTCCTGTCCGGAGGCTCGGATATCATCCGCAAGGGTGTGGATATTGGGCTTTTTGAGTTTGACGGTGATCATTTGTTTCATCCCTCTCAAAAGAGGAGCTTCCGTAAAAAATCCGGGTCAGTTCAGCGGGACGAGCCATCCGCTCAGAAGAAGACGGTTGTCGTCATCTTCCCCGTAGGTGGTGCAGGTGGACATGGTTATGATGGAATATTCCGTTCCCTCGTCATAAACGGATTCCCAATAGGACTGCTCTTTTGCCTTTTCAATGTATTTTTCCATATCCTCCGGCGAGGAGAAAAACAGCGTGAAGTATTTGTCCGAGGCATGCACCGTTCTGCAGGAGAAGAGCTCGATCCGGTAATTCCGGCCGGGGGTCAGCAGATACATCACGGGATGTTTTTTATAGTAATCCTCTTTTCCGTACCGTTTCAGGTTTCCGAACATGCTTCTGTCGTTGCGGCGATGACCGTAGAGGATCCAATTCTCCAGGCCGTCCTCCAGACTGTTTCTGTAATCAAAGAACAGGGTTCCGGATTCGTCTTTGTGCCGGTAGAAATTGATATTCAGGAAATACTCGTTGTCCTTGTACTGTACCAGAGGATAACTCAGATCGATGTCCGGCGCGTACAGCCAGCCTACGACATAATGATTGATCTTTTGCAGAGCTTTCCAGTCCACCATGACGCCGATCTCTTTGAGCGAAGGATCCAAAGCCCCCTCCTCGGCTGTTTCTTCCTGGGATGACTCCGTATCTGTTTTTGCTTCCACCGGGCTGCTCTCTGGAGCGGGCTCCACAATGGTCGTTACGTCGTTTTTCAGTTCCTCGTAGGTCTGCCTGCTGTTCCGGTAGCGTATGGCAAAAACAAGCAGTGCGGTAAGAGAGCCTACCGCAATGATTTCCAGGACAATGATCAATAAATTCAGATTTTTTGTTTTCTTTTTCTGAGACATATCCACAATGACAGTATTCAAACTTTTTTCTTCGGCATGAATCATTGTAATGGCATGCGGGTCCGTTGTCAAAGCGCTTCCGGGAGGGAAACAGCGGATGATAAAGGAGCGGAAACCGCTCCCCTCCCCCGCAGAACAGATCAGACCAGACCCCATTCCGCCAGTTTTTCAAATCCGTCGAGGGAGCGGATGTATTTTTCCGCTGCCCGGACGATCTGTTCATACGGGATTCCGCACACGTGCGTATCTCCGATGGCGCAGTACAGTTCCACGGGACGCTGCTTTTCCTGTGCCAGCAGATGGGCATAGATGTTTACGCTTACATCCGCCTTGGAAAGATCCTTGCCGTGAAGACCGCCGCCGGTGACGGCATCCGCCATATCGCTTCCCAGCTTCCGGTTCGTTGCGCCGGAATCCACATCCGTGCCGCCGGTCCATTCCCCAAGGGGGTTGATCTTCGCGTCCGGGTATATCTTCTCGAGATCCTCTGTTCTGCAGTTGCTCTGGCAGAGGATGAGATGTCCGTCAGCCAGGATGTATTTCCCGTCCGTGGGATATGCCGCGTAGATCTCCCGCGCGACACGTGACAGTTCCTTCTGTTCCTCCGTTAAGGGCATTCCCCTGAATATTCCGTTGTCCCCGCAGCGCAGGCCGTTTTCCTGGTTTCCGGCCAGGAATCCGTCCTGACGGTTTTCCTGATACTGTACCCGGATATTTCCCGCGATCCTGCGGACGGCGGATTCCACTTCTTCTGAATTCAGACGGACGGACGTTTCCGTGATGATATTGCAGACCCCGTGTCCGATGAGCACTTCCACAGCGATTTTCGGTGCTTCTTCTTTTCGGTAAGCGAGATCCACCAGGGCTCCCGCGATCCTGTCCGCCACTTTGTCCGGATGGGACGGATTTACTTTTTCAAACATGACAACCTCCATGCGGAAATAAATTCCAAAAAGAAAAAGCCCATCGACTGATGGACTTCACGAAAACACATATGTCCATCATTCAAGCCGGAGCACCTTGCCTTATCGGGGCAGGTTGCTGAAGGGTCACAGAGCTTGTCTCTCGCCTTCTCTTTATGGTGCCTCAAGCATAATGGATATCCGTGTTTTCCGCAAGGGGTTGATCAGGTTATGGGTACAAAGGAAGAAAGATTGTCCTTTATTCCGCCACGATGCACTCTATCTCCACGAGAGCGTCCTTCGGAAGACGGCTGACTTCCACGCAGGAACGGGCGGGAGGTTCTTTTCCGAACATGGTCCCGTAGACCTCGTTGACGGCTGCGAAATTGTTCAGGTCTGTCAGGAAGACGGTCGTTTTCACGACATTGTCCGCGGCGAGTCCGTAGTCGGAGAGAAGCGCGGCGATGTTTTTCAGGATCTGCTCCGTCTGCTCTGCGGCGGTCTTTCCGCGAAGGCTGCCTGTTTCCGGATCAATGGCAAGCATTCCGGAAAAGAAATACAGGGAGCCGCACTTTACGCCCTGGGAGTAGGGACCGATGGCAGCGGGAGCTTTTGAACTGGAAAGGATCTGTTTCATGTGCACCTCCGGAAAAATTTATAATCTGTCGGACAGAAAACTCAGCGCGAAGCTGAAGAATACGAGGATGGACGCCGCGTCCGTAATGGTGGTGATCATGGGAGACGCCATCAGCGCGGGGTCGACCTTGACGGTTTTCGCCAGGATCGGGAGAAGACATCCGAGGGATTTCGCGATGACGATGGTGACGATCAGGGTGCAGCAGACGACGGCTGCCACAGCGGGATCATGATACTGCAGCGTGATACGGATGAAGTTGACGGTGGCGAGGACGGCACCGCACAGCAGGGCGACCCGGATCTCCTTCCACCAGACGAGAAGAACATCCTTGGGATCGATCTCGCCAAGGGCTAGACCACGGATGATCATGGTGGAGGCCTGGGAGCCGCAGTTTCCGCCGGTATCCATCAGCATGGGGATAAAGGAGACCAGCAGAGGGAGCGCGGCGATCGCCGACTCGAAGTGTTCCAGCATGCCGCCGGTGAGCATGGCGGACAGCATCAAAACAAGCAACCAGATGATACGGTTCTTTGCAAGCCGCCATACCGGGGTCTTCAGATAGGTATCATCAGAAGGCGCCATACCGGCCATCTTTTCGAAGTCTTCCGTGTTCTCTTCCTGGATGACATCGATAGCGTCGTCAATGGTGATGATTCCGACCAGCCGGTTTTCCTGGTCCACCACGGGAATGGAAGTGACGTCGTATTTGGAGAACAGCTGGGCGACCTCTTCCTTGTCCGTCTGGGTCTGGACGCTGATCAGATAATCCTCCATCAAGTCGTCGATCAGGGTGCCCGGCTCCGCGAGAACGATCTCGCGCAGGGTGACCTCGCCGACAAGCTTCCGGTCCTTTGAGACGATGAAGCAGGTCTCGATGGTCTCCTTATCAACGCCCGTTTTGCGGATTTCGTCCAGCGCCTGAGCGGCGGTAAGACCTTTTTTCAGAGAAACATACTCACTGGTCATCAGGCTGCCGGCGCTGTCGTCCGGATACTGCAGATACTGATTGATCAGGGCGCGGTCCTCTTTCGGGGTGTTCCGGAGAACTCTTCGGACCACGTTGGCGGGCATCTCCTCTATCAGGTCGACGCAGTCATCCAGAAACATATCGTCCAGAATGCTTCTGAGCTCGACATCCGTGATGGCTTCAATGATTCTTTGCTGGATATCCGGATCCAGATAGGAAAAAACATCCGCAGCAGTCTGCTTCGGAAGCAAACGAAACAGACGAAGCATCTGATCGCGGTCTTCTATTTCCGTGAAAACTTCCGCGATATCAGCTTCGTGCATGTCCGATAACAGCTCTTTCAGAGCGACATACTGCCGCGACTGCAGCAGCTCGAGAACACGATTGATCATAAACCCTCCGTTTTACTGGCGGCGGGTCAAAGACATGACGGACGCCGTCAGATGATTTTTTTCAGATGAAGTGCATCTGTGCACAGGCCCAGCGTCCATATCTGTCTCCTTTCGATTTGATGTTGTAATTGTAACCCATACAAACGGGATAGGCAAGCGGAACGGCGTGTTTTTTGACACTGAAAAGGGATAATGATAAGATGGATTGATATGCAAGGAGGCTGCTCAAATGGCGGACGTTACAGCTGTAATCCTGACAAAAAACGAAGAAAAAAACATCGGTGCATGCATTGAATCGATCCGTTCCTTTGCCAAGAGGATCGTGGTGGTCGACTCGGGCAGCACGGATCAGACCGTGGAGACAGCGAAAGCACTCGGAGCGGACGTCTATACGCATCCGTTCTCCTATTACGCGCAGCAGTTCAACTGGGGACTGGACAATACCGGGATCGATACGGAGTGGGCGCTGCGGCTGGACGCGGACGAACGGTTCACGCCGGAGCTCTGCGCGGAATGCGAAAAGATCCTGACGGAAGTGAAGGGAACGGACGTTAACGGGATCGCCATGGATTCGGATTTCTATTTCCTGGGCAGACTGATGAAGCATGGACTGGCGAACCGCCGGAAGATCATGCTGTTCCGGGTCGGGTTCGGACGGCTGGAGGACAGGAAGCGGGATCCGCACACGGTCATCTCCTCCGGGACGTACGCGCAGACCAAAAACAGGTTCATCCACAACGATTTCAAGGATCTGGACTACTACATCACCAAATGCAACTGGTACGCGATCCGTGAGGTCCAGGATTACATGGCCTTCAAGGCAGGCGCCTCCCAGGAGGTCAATACGGAGAAACGGCTGCAGAAACACAGAAAGAACAAATTCGGTATTTATTACAAGGCGCCGAAGTTCCTCCGCTGTTTTCTGTGGTTTTGCTATAACTACTATCTGAAACTGGGATTTCTCGACGGTAAAGAAGGATACATCTACCACTGGCTGGAATGTTACTGGTACCGGTTCCTGATCGATGCAAAGATCACCGAAAAGGAACTCAACGGCGAAGACAAGCCGGATGAGCTGAAAGCGATAGGAGAATCATGAGCGATACGATCAGAGCCCTGCAGATCCTCGTGATGCGTTCCGTGAACAACGGGATCGTTTCCTATGTCCTTTCCACGCTGAGCGCGCTGGAGGGGAGACTGCAGAGCGATGTGGTCATGCTCAACGAACCGGATGCCGCGACAAGGGAACAGATCGAAAAACTGGGCGGAAAGCTGTTCGTCCTGAAGGGAAGAAACCGGAATCCCGTGCGGTACATGAAGGAGCTGGGCGGGATCATCCGCGACGGATCCTATGAGATCGTCCACGCCCACGGAAACAGCTGTACCCTGCTGACGGAAATGACAGCCGCGAAGAACGGCGGCGCTGCCGTACGGATCCCCCATGCCCACAACACAGACTGCAAACAGAAGTTCCTGCATGCCGCACTGCGGTCCTTCTTTGACCGCAGTTACACGGCAGCCGCCGCGTGCGGAACGGCGGCGGGAAGATTTCTGTTCGGGGAGAAGCCGTTCACGGTTCTGAAAAACGGGATCGACACGGAACGGTTCCGCTTCGATCCGGTACGCCGGGAGGAAAAGCGGAAGGAACTGGGTATTGGGAACAGACGCGCTATCCTGCATGTGGGTAATTTCAACGACTACAAGAATCAAAGTTTTCTGATCCGTCCTTTTTCCGGATGTGAAGGGGCCGTCCTGCTTTTCGCGGGCGAGGGAGAATATCTTGAGGCGGTTCAAAAACAGGCGGCGGAAGCCGGTCTGACCGGTGACCGCGTCCGGTTCCTGGGGAAACGGTCGGATGTTCCGGACCTGCTTTCCGCGGCGGATCTGTTTGTGCTCCCCTCTCTGCATGAGGGATTTCCCATATCTCTGGTGGAGGCGCAGGCTTCCGGCCTTCCGTGCCTCTGTGCGGAGACCGTGACACCGGACGCAGCCGTAACGGAACTTGTCCGGTATCTTCCGCTGGAGGAAGAACAGTGGGCGGCCGCACTGGCGGAGACGGAACCGCAGGACGGGTCCTGCCGCGCCAAAGCCGCGGAGGCGGTGCGTCTGGCGGGGTATGACAGGAAAGACACGGCGGAAGCATTTTTCGAATATTACAGGAGCCAGATCCGTTCTAAAAACTGAGATGGAAGAAACGAAAAGAAAACTGCAGGATCTTTTTCTGGTAACGAGAAGCATGAAGGGCGGCGGATGCGAGCATGTCATCGCGCAGCTTCTGAACCGTTTCTCCGAACTGGGGATCCGCTGTACGCTCCTGACGGAGTATAAACACGAAAGTTTCTATCCGCTGCGTCCGGATATCCGGGTGATTCCCCTTTTGGACAGGGATAGCTGCGGCGGAAAGGATGTTCCGAAGATCTTCGGAAATCTCCGGAATATCGTAAAAGAGGAAAAGCCGGATCTGGTGCTCGCCATGCCGGACATGGTGAACGTGTGGACGGCCCTGTTCCTTGCCGGAACGGGGATCCCGGTGGTCGTTTCCGAGCGGAACGATCCGGCGCAGTTCCCGAAGGGAAAACTAAAACGGTGGCTGCGGGGACCGGCTTACAAAAAGGTGAAGGGTTTCGTTTTTCAGACGGAGCAGCAAAGAGACTATTTTCCGGACCGGATCCGGAAGGCGGGGACCGTATTGGACAACCCCCTGGACACGTCGGAACTTCCCGCGCCATATGCCGGCGAGCGGGAGAAAACGGCGGTCACGGCAGCCAGACTGGCAAAACAGAAAAACCTTCCCTTACTGATAGAAGCGTTCCGGATCTTTCATGAGACACATCCCGACTGGAAACTGGTGATCTACGGCGAAGGTCCGGACCGGGAGGAACTGGAAAGGCTGGCAGCCGGCGGGACCGTTTCTCTTCCCGGGGAACGGCAGGATGTGGTCGGGCGGATCCGGAAAGCGGGCATGTTTGTTCTTTCCAGCGACTTTGAGGGCATGCCGAATGCCCTGATCGAGGCGATGGCCATGGGACTCCCCTGTGTTTCCACAGACTGCAGAGCGGGCGGACCGGCATCCCTGATCCGGAACGGAGAGAACGGATTTCTTGTTCCGGTAAGAGACGCGAAGCGCATGGCGGAGGTCATGGGAACGATTGCGGATGACCCGGAACGGGCAGCGGCGATTGGGGAAGAAGCCGCCGGGATCCGGGACAGGCTGGAACGGAATGCCGTCGCGGACAGATGGCTCGCGTATCTGGAATCGATGCTTTAAGGGATATACAGAATTTGAAACAGGAGAAAAGAATGGAGCAGAAAAAGACGGTACTGGTGACAGGGGCCGCGGGATTTATCGGATTTCATCTGAGCGGAAGACTCCTCCGGGACGGATACCGGGTGGTCGGGTACGACAACCTGAACGACTACTATGACCCGTCGCTGAAAGAGGCGAGACTGAAGGAACTGGAACCGTATCCGGAATTCCGGTTCGTTCGCGGGGATCTCGTGGATGAGAAACTTCTCAATGAGGTCTTTGAAGAGGAAAAGCCCGTGTATGTGGTCAACCTTGCCGCCCAGGCGGGCGTCCGTTACAGCATTGAGCATCCGGAGAAATACGTTGACTCCAATCTGGTGGGGTACTTCCATATCCTGGAAGCGTGCAGAAACCATCCGGTCAAACACCTGGTGTACGCGTCCAGCTCCTCCGTCTACGGCAACCAGAAAAAGACGCCGTTTTCCACGGAGGATCCGGTGGACGAGCCGATCAGCCTGTATGCTGCGACGAAGAAGTCCAACGAACTGATGGGATACTGCTACAGCCATCTGTACGGGATCCCCATGACGGGACTCCGGTTCTTTACGGTCTACGGTCCCTGGGGAAGACCCGACATGGCGTATTTCGGATTCACCGACAGGATCATGGCGGGAGAAACGATCCGTATCTTCAACAACGGGGATCTGTACCGGGATTTCACTTATGTGGATGATATCGTGGAGGCGATCATGAGACTGCTTCCGGATCCGCCGGAAAAAGGCGAGGACGGAAGAGCCGCCCACAGAGTGTACAACATCGGGAACAACCATCCGGAAAATCTGCTGCACTTCGTGGAGACACTGGAAGAGGTGATTGGAAGAAAGGCGGAAAAGGAATTTCTTCCCATGCAGGCCGGAGACGTGTACCAGACCTTCGCGGACGTGGGACCGCTGACAAGGGATTACGGGTTCCATCCGGATACGCCTCTGAGAGAGGGGCTGGAGAAGTTCTGGGAGTGGTACAGGGAATACTACCGGAAATAAGAACCGAAAAGAAACACGCGTCCTGCCGGATTGACCGGGCAGGACGCTTTTGTTTTCAGGATTGAATTACGCAGAAGAAACGGGTCACGGGTTGTTGGGCAGCGGATCGATCATGTTGTGCTTGACCTGCAGGAACAGCAGGAAGCTTGTGACCAGAGAGGCCACCTCCGCAATGGGGAAAGAAAACCACACCGCGAACACATTCTGGAAGATGGCGGACAGGATGAATGCCGCAGGAACCAGGACCGCAAGCTGCCGGATCAGGGAGACCAGCATGCTGTAGAACCCCTTTCCGACCGCCTGGAACAGGGTGGAATTGGTGATCGCCACGGCGGCGAACGGGAAACAGGTCCCGAGGATCCGCAGGGCGGGCCTTCCGATCCTGCACATCTCTTCCGAGGCGTCGAACAGTTTTAAAAGCGCTTCCGGAATCAGTTCAAAACACAGCGTTCCGATGATCATGACCACCGCGCTGGAAAGGACGGTCAGCTTCCATGTCCGCATGATGCGTTTCTTTTTCTGAGCGCCGAAGTTATATGCCATGATGCTCATGGAGGCACTGGTGATGCCGAAGCAGGGCATAAAGAAGACGGACTGGAGTTTGAAGTACACGCCGAAGACCGCCACGGCAGTGGTGGAGTAGACGATCAGGATGGCGTTCATGCAAAGGTTCATGACGGTGCCGACGGACTGCATGATGATGGACGGGAACCCGACCTGGTAGATGTCCTTGATGGTCCGGCCGTGAATCCTGAATTCTTTCAGGGAGGGACGGACTTCGTACCTTTTGACAAACAGGGCGACAAAGCACGCGATCATGCTGACGATCTGTCCGAGGACCGTGGCGTAGGCGGCACCGGCGATCCCCATTTTCGGGAATCCGGCCAGGCCGAAGATCAGGATGGGATCGAAAATAATGTTGATCACCGCGCCGATGAGCTGCATGACCATGGATGCCGTATTCTGTCCCTGGGCCTGAAGGATCTTTTCACAACCGAGCTGAAGGAAGAGTCCGAAACAGAGAGAGCAGCAGATGGACAGATAGGTCGTTCCGTAATCCCGGATCTGCTGAACATCCGTAAAAGCGTTCATGAAAGGACGGGACAGAAACAGTCCGATCGCGGTAAAGACCAGCGAGGTCAGAAACAGAACGAACAGACCGTTGTTGGCGGCAAGCCGGGCATCTTCCACCCGGCGCTCACCCAGCCGGCGGGAGATCAGAGCATTCATTCCGACGCCGGTACCGACCGCGAAAGCGATCATGAGCATCTGGATGGGATAGGCCAGAGAGACGGCCGTCAGCGCGTTTTCATTGATACGGGAAACAAATATGCTGTCAACGATGTTGTAAAAGGCCTGTACCAGCATGGATACACAGAGCGGAACGCTCATGCCGAACAGCAGTTTTCCTTCGGGCACGATGCCCATTTTGTTGCTAGTTTTTTCCATGGACTCTAGTATAGTGGAACGATTCGCGGCGTACAAGGGGAACAAAGAAAGTTCGGTAATATTTCGCGGAACCGCAATGATTGAAGAATCTGTGAACCTTTCCGGGAGAATCCGTTCGGTTGACAGACGGTATGTTACAATCAGCGTGAAGTAATATAGTCAACGGGGTGTGATAAAGTGAAAAAAATACGCACCAGGAATAAAATATTCAGAGTCAATACGCCTGCGGCTTTCGGGATCCTCTGCGCGGTCATCATCGCACTGATCGCCGGGATCGTATACGCAGTGGCCGCGGGAGTCGTGGCACCTGCCGTAAAGCAGGCGCAGGCGGCGCAGATAACACCTGCGCCGGAGATGACGCAGGAGCCGGAGATCACTCCGGAACCGCAGGAAGAGACGGAAGTCGAAGCTGAAGATCCGGCGGAGGAGGAACAGGCGCCGGAGGAAGCAAAGCCGACACCTGAACCGGAAGAAGAGAAACCTCTTTCCGGTGTGATCATCGCCGTGGACGCGGGGAAAAGCTCCACCGGAAAACACAAGGGTGTTTCTTCCGGTACCCTTGAGTACAAGATCAACCTGACATTTGCGGAGGCGCTGCAGAAGGAACTGGAGAAACTGGGCGCCAAAGTGGTAATGACAAGAACAAACAACGAATCCGTTGTTGAAACGGACGAAAGGATCAGGACAGTCAAGGACGGGAACGCGGTGCTGCTGATCTCCATTTTCTGCAATGATCTGGATTCTTCCAAGACGAGAGGCGCGGAGGCCTTTGTGGCAAAGAACAGTTCCGCTGCGGAAGAATCAAAGAAGCTTGCACAGGCAGTGCTGAACGCGTACACCAAGGAGACGGGGATGCCGACACGCTACTCCGGAACGGATACGCTCCGGCTTGTGACGGACCGTCCGCTTCTCCGGGATGTGGCGATCCCGGCAGTGGGAATCGTTCTGGGCCAGCTCAGCAACAAGAGCGATGACGCGAACCTGAATGACGCGGCGTTTGCCGGCAAGGCGGCAACCGGCATGGCAAACGGTATCCGCACCTATCTCGGAAAATAAAAGGGAACAGCAAAGCGCTCACAGGCAGAAGAGGACAAGCCCTTCTGCCTTTTTGCAACAGACAGAAGGCCGTCTGCGGGAGCAGAAAAAGAGAGGAAACGTTTGGATGAAAAGAACTGAAACTGGCCGTTTGGCGGCAATCGGCATGATATTGATCTTTTGTATCGCGCTTGCGGGGTGTAATACGGCTGTCCCGGAAAGTCAGGAGCCGTCGGTCATTCCGGAAGCGACGGCATCGGCTGCTCCGGAAGAAACGGAAATGATTCCAGAGGAACCGGAAAAGGAGGAAGCATCCGAAGAACCGGAAAAGGCCGCAGCATTCACCATGCCCGGGGGAGAGAGCCTGATCGGCGGATATGAAACGTTTGAAGTTGTTTCGGAGAATTTCAACGGCGGGAAATGGGATGATGTCATCTCCATGACCCAGAAGGGGGAGAACAAATCTCCCCGGCTTAGCTGGGAACCGGTGGAGGGAGCCGGAAGCTATATGATCTATATGGTGGATATCAGTACGGAGTACTGGATGCACTGGAAATCGGAAGGAGTCACGGAAACGGCACTTCCGCTCGGGTGGGCATCTGAATCGGAGTATGTCGGGCCGTATCCTCCGGAAGGAAGCACACATGTCTATGAGATCTTTGTCATCGCGGTCAAAAAGCCGGTGGAAAGACTCAAAGGCGGACTGGACAGTGTGAACCCGAAATTCCCCCAATTCATAACGGCTCTGGATACGGATGCGGAAGGCAATACCGGGAATATCCTGTCCTGCGGCTATATCGCGGGAACCTTTTCCCGATAAAAACCTGAAAGAAACTTGGGATATTGAAGTGAAAGAGATCATTGCGCTGTGCGGAGACAACTGCTCGGAATGTCCGCGATACAGAGCGTACACAGATGAAGAGCGAAGAGCGGTGGCCGAACTGTGGGCAAAAGTCGGCTGGCGGGATCATGTGGTAACCGTCGATGAGATCGCCTGTGCGGGCTGTTCTCCCGAAAAGCAGTGCACGTACCGGCTGGTGGAATGCACAGAGGCCCACCGCGTTCCGAAATGCAGCCGGTGCGGAGAATTTCCGTGTGCGAAGATCGATGCAATGCTCGAACGTACCGCGGAGTATCAGAAGAAATGCAAAGAGATATGCACGGACCGTGAGTATGCTTCTCTGGAGAAGGCATTTTTTTTAAAATCAGAAAACCTGAAGAAATAGCAGTTTCCGGCTTATGACGCTTCAGCTTAAGATAACGCAACGCAAATAACAACAAAAGGCAGGGTGTTTGTTGCAAAAACAGCATTTTTGTATTAATAATATATATACATTGGGCGGATGCCCGTGTATTTCCCGTACACTTTCTTTGTGCATAAACAGGTAATCCATATCGCAGGAAACAGTTGAACATCAGGATATAACGCAAGGAGAGAGAGAATGAAGCATATCTTGAATTCTTTTGTCCCCGGGACGCGCGGAACACAGAGGGTGGCATGGCTGCCCCTGCTGTTGTGCCTGATGTTGCTCGTCACTGTGTTTTTACCGGCGGCTGCCCTTGCGGAGGGAACCGAAGCTGACGCTGCCGGGGATACGGAAGACAGGATCCTGAGTGATGAGGAGCTGGCCTGGGTAAACGCACACGGGACGATCCGGGTAGGCTACCGTGACAGATACATGCCTTTTTCTGGAACGGATTCCAACACCGGCGAACCGACAGGCATGATCAGCAGCTACTGCAGAGAGGCCGCCGGAGTGATGGGAAACGGGGAACTGACTTTTCGTCTGATGCCGTTTGCCGATACGGAGACCGCGGTGGGTGCGATGCGGAGAGGCGAGGTCGACTGTGTCTTTCCCGTCAGTATGGATGAAGCCGCTGCCCAGGACGCGGGGGTTCTGATCTCCGACATGGTTCTGAAATCCCAGATGATGGTCCTGGTCGCGGAGAAGAAAGCAAAAACCTTTAAATTCGATGATCACGTCAGGGCCGCCGTCAACGAGGGGAATATCAGCTA
>R22__coassemble_880_pt1 | contig 16846 bp, 17 predicted proteins | sample R22__metabat2_high_PE_038 | metagenome-assembled genome bin R22
TGTTGAAGAGGAAGGAGGTCTTGGCGGCACTCGCTTTTTCCGCCACTTCCTTTGCCCGGTTCGTTTCGTCCAGAGCCAGGGCGGCCGAATATTCCTGAGACCACTTGGAGACGAAGTACAGAACTCCGACGACTCCGATCAGCCCGACCATCAACTGGATGACCAGAGCATAGATCCATTTGATATATGCCAGATCGTACGTTCCCCCGGCCGTCTCCATATACCAGTTGATCATGGATGCGAGGTGCATGCAGATGAATATGCATGGGATGAGGAGCACAAAGAAGAGGATCTTCCTTGACAGACGGTTCCCTTTTTCCGAGGGGGAGGCGGATATCAGATTGAAGATGCGGTTCATATTCTTTGTCTGCGCGATCTTGTGGAATAAAAGCACGATGACTACCGTGACAGCGTACAGGAGCAGGTTGTTGAGAAACAGTTCCGTGTTGAAACTGTCGGTTCTCTGTGCTTCGGATGCGCCGAAAAAGACTGCCATGGGAATATAGACAAAGAGGGTGTGAAGGGCCGTTGAAGCCACGGTAATGAAGATCACGGCGAGGTCCTGATATTTTGTTTTGATCTTTGAGAGGCAGCGGAAGGCATAGCCTGCCACCACGGCAAACAGGACCCTTGCCACGAGGCCCATGAGAATGGTTCCGAGGAGGTTTCCGCTGAGTATCGGGGAGAAAATGATATCGCCGATCTCCTTGGAGGTCACCGTTGCTTTCCACATGCTGGTGACAGCGAATATGACGGCGATGACGGAAGCGTCCAGAGGCCCGAAAAAGAGCGCTGCCACGAGGACAAGGATGTGCATCGTGGTCACTGAGATCGGGGGAATGGACAGATAGCCAAGATAGGAAAAAGCAAGGATGATCTCAATGCAGCACAGAAACAGCGTGATCTCCACACGCTTCTTTTTGCTCAGTTTTATTCCGTAAAAGGACTCGAACTGTTTGATTCCGTTCATGTGTTACCTCATCTTTTCAGGTGCCGGCAAAAGCACATGGATCCGATCCGCGGGGGGACTGTGTCAGAATGACACGGGTTTATACGTAGTATTCCTTCGTTTCGGGCTTTTCGTAGAAACAGTATACCATATCCGGCTCAACGCCAAAATTGTCCGCAAGGAACTCGTTTTCTTCATCGCCCACGGTTCCGTAATGCTCCGTTCCGTCGGGAGCCGTATAGACGGCGTAAACTTCTCTGTCCGCGTTCAGGCGGAGGCTCGCCCCGGCGGACTCTGCGGAACCGGTTTCCGGTTCCGTACGGATCTCGCGGCTGACCGCCCCGTCAAAGTCGTACCATGCCGCTTCATCCGATTCGGATGAGAAACGGAAACAGCCGTTGAACAGGTTTTCTGCGGACGAGATCCAGATCACAACCATGGGAATTCTCCGTACTGTTGAGCTTGGCTGCGGGAACAATTCCGAACAGCTTTCTACTATTGTAACGGAAAATGCCCATTTTTGGCAACCATACACCCCGAAAGAGGTGCTCCGGCTACCAGAAGTGATACAATATTGGGAGAAAATCACGGAGGTATATCATGTTCAACAGATCCGACATCCGGAAAAACGAATATATGCTTGTACGGGGGCTTGCGAAGCAGGGATATGACTGGTGGTGGCATTCCTTTACGGGAAGGAGCGAGACCACCGGAAAGGAGAGAGCGTTTTTTGTGGAATTTTTCATCTGCAATCCCGCTCTCTCGGAGGATAAGCCCGTTTTGGGTCAGCTCCCCGAAAACAGGCGCCTTGGAAAACGTCCCTCCTACCTTATGGTCAAGGCCGGAGCTTGGGGAGAGGACCGCTGTCAGCTCCACAGATTCTTTTCCCTGAAGGAGGCAGAGATCCACGGGCGTGCACCCTTCTCCGTTTCGGCTGCAGACTGTTACTGTTCGGACGGAATCCTGAAGGGAAGCGTTGAGGTGAGTTCGGAGGACGCCTCCGCCCATCCGGAGTTCATGTGCGGCAGCGGCAGTATGCGCTGGGATCTGAGACTTGAAAAAAAGACTGCATTCAATGTCGGGTATGGGACGAGCCGTCTGTTCCGGTTTCTAGAGGCCTTTGAGATGTACTGGCATGCCGAAGGAATGAAGACCCTCTATTCCGGCACGGTGATCTACAACGGAGAAAAGTATACGGTGGATCCGGAGACTTCTTTCGGCTATGCGGACAAGAACTGGGGCAGGGGATTCACCTCGCCCTGGGTCTGGCTGTCGTCCTGCGATCTGACCAGCAATCTGACAGGCAGAGCATTGACGGACAGCGTGTTTGATATCGGGGGCGGAAGGCCGAAGATCTGGTTCCTGTCTCTGGACCGCAAACTGCTGTCGGCTTTCTGGTACGAAGGAAAACCGTATGAGTTCAACTTCTCCAAGTTCTGGACCCGGACAGGGACGGAGTTTGATTTCAAGGAAACGGAGGATGCTGTTTTCTGGCATGTTCGCCAGGAAACACGCACGGCCGTGATGGAAACGGAGGTTTCCTGCAGGAAAGAGGATATGATCCTGGTGAATTATGAGGCGCCGGACGGGACAAAACGGCATAACCGCCTCTGGAACGGCGGCAACGGAACGGGAAATGTGAAACTGTGGGAAAAGAGGGACGGCGGACTTGTTCTGATCGATGATATTTCTTTCGCTCACTGCGGCTGTGAATACGGGGAGTACGGTCCCCCGGAGTCTTCTTCACGGCTACCCTGAAGAGGGATGAAGGTAGATGAAGGATGGATGTTCCGCGTTACTGAAGACACGGCAGAATGCCGTTAGAATTCTCCGGAGGACCGCTCCTCCGCGACAACATGTCGGGTCTGCTGTTATTTGTCTTTTTCTTTTGCCATCTCTTCCGCCCAGATCCGGTCCGCTACGGGGCGCCAGGCCTTTGCGTATTCCTCGCACTTGCCGCAAAGGTGTTCCGCGCTTTCCGGAGACTCGAGATCAGTGGACTTCGCACCGGTCTTCGCGACCATCTCCTGCAGGAATTCCGGGTTTTCCAGCATGGGGCACGGTCTGAGCAGATTCTCGTTGAACGGCTGGCGGTGCATATATTCCATGAACAGAGGCTGTTTCAGACACTCCAGAAGGCTTTTCTCCTTGACGTTTGCGCCGGAGTAGTGGATGAACACGCACGGCTCCACATCTCCGTTGGCGTTGATGTGGCAGTACCTTCCGCCGCCGGCGATACAGCCGTTGCAGAACTGGCCGTCGTTCTGGAAGTCAATGGCGAAGATCTCCTTGCCGCCTTCGAAGTCCCGGATCTCCCGGACCTTATGCAGCATGTATTCGCGCTGTTCCGGCGTAAGAAGGTATTGGGGATTCGCATTGTTTCCAACGGGCATGTAATGGAAATACCACGCGAAGAAGCAGTTCTTTTCGATCAGCATATCCAGGAATTCGTCAGAGGTGACCGACAGATAGTTCTTTGATGTGTAGCAGACGGAGACGCCGAAGGGGATATGATTCTCCTTGAGCAGGTCCATGGCTGCCAGGGCTTTCTGGTAGTGACCGTCGCCTCTTCTGCCGTCGTTGGCTTCTTCAAAACCCTCGATACTGATAGACAGGATGAAGTTTCCGACCCGCTTGAGCTCATCACAGAACGCCTGATCGATCAGGGTACCGTTGGTGAAAGCATGGAACATGGCGGTGGGATGCTTTTCACAGAGCCGGATGATATCCGACTTGCGGATGAGGGGCTCGCCGCCGGTAAAGAGGTAGGCATTGATCCCCAGGGCCTGACCCTGTGTCACGATACTGTCCAATTCATTAAAGCTCAGATTCATTTTGTTTCCGTATTCGGCCGCCCAGCATCCGGCACAGTGCATATTGCAGGCTGTGGTCGGATCAAGGAGGACCAGCCACGGAATATTGGCCCCGTATTTCTTTTTGTTCTTTTCACTGGTCTTCACGCCCCGGAATGCCGATTCATAGCCGGCATTGAGAAGAAGCGTTTTCAGGATGTGGGGATCCGATTCCCGAAGGAGGCGCTGGGTGAACCGGAACCATTTGCCGTCTTTTTTTCCGACAAGTTTCCGAAGGTTTTCATAACTCTCCTCATGCCAGGAATCCCCCATGATCCTCTGAATGTTGTCCACCAGAGAGAGGAAATACCGGTCGCCGTCCTCCGTCTGTCCTTTTTTAATGATGTTGTCAGCGATCCCGCTGAAGATTTTTCTTTCAATCATGTGATACAGACTCAAAATATCACCTCATTTGCATAGATTTCGGTTGAAATACTACCCATTTGTATAATATTATACATTTGAGTAATAAATCCGCAACGGACAGGGACAACCGTACCGGGTTGATAATTCCCGCCGGAAACGGTTCCGGGGAATAAGCAACGGATCCGGGAAAAATAGTAGAAAAGGAAACAGAGAAATGGAAAACGGGCAGAAAAAGACGGACCGCAGGGTCGTAAGGACCAAGTACGCCATTCACAGGGCCATGACGCAGCTTATGGCGGAAAAGGATATCAACGATATCAGCGTCAAGGAGATCGCCGATCTGGCGGATGTGAACCGCAAGACCTTCTACAACTACTATTCCGGCGTTCACCAGCTGGTGGACGAGATCGAGGATGAAATCGTGGAATATTTCGCCGGCCTGATCCGGACCATTGATTTCAACCGGGCGCTGGCGGATCCCTCCATTGTCTTTGAAACGCTTTACGACACCATCAGCGGGAACATCGCATTTATCGACGCGCTTTTCAGCTCCGGAAGGAACGCTTCCCTCGTGGGCAAGGTGCTCAACAAACTGATTGAGATGACCAGCGACGCCGCTGTGGAACATTTCAAAAGCGATCCCGGGAAAACGGAGATCATCACCCGGTTCATTTTTGCCGGGGAGATCGCTGCCTACCAGGCCTGGTTCCACTCCGACCGGAGCATTCCGGTCAAGGATCTTTCCCGTACGATCGAGACCCTGTGCAAAACGGGTCTGGACGGGCTTCTGTCCGAATAGCCTTCGGCATTCAATTCGGTTTTTGGCGGATCCCATGGCTGTAAAATACAGAAAAAGGGATTCCGAAAAATTACATTCCGGAGTGGGGGTTTTTGGAGCGGATGTCTGAAATGCCCTGAATATGGGCATTTTTTGAAAACCGATTTACCGGTTTTTTACGGCTATGCCTGTAAAAAGGAAACGGAAGCAGCCTGAAAAGGCTGTTTCTGTTTTTATGAAAAAAGGGTTGAAGTGTCCGGAACATCCCGTCCCGGATGATATTTGAGAAATGCGGGTTTGCCCGGGAGGGGCTGATCCGGCAGGGGAAAATGGTCAGTACCTGGTGCGATTACTATGTCTACGGGCTTCTGGATATGGATCTTCCGGGACAGAAAGGGCACGTGCTGCCGCGTGAAGTTGAAGAGGATGCCACTGAAAAGCGGACATCCTTTTGCGTTCTTGAGAATTGTTTTTGACGGAGTTTTCATGTCTGGAGTATTATTAGATTATCAAATATATTTCAGGAGCGTGCTTTTTGACTAAGTACAACACACTGGAGATTGCGGGCTGACCGGGAGGTTTGCCGGCAACCGGAAACCTCCCGCTGAGAAGCAATTGCAGTCAACAATTTTCAGGAGGTAAAAAAATGAAAGCAAATGACTATTTGATCCGTTTGGAGAAGACAACCGACCGCCGCGAGGTGGAGAACCTCGTCAGAGACAGTTTCTGGAACGTGTACCGTCCGGGCTGCCTGGAACACTATACCCTGAAAAAGCTGAGAGACGACCCTGCTTTCATACCGGAACTGGATCTGGTCATGGAGCAGGACGGCAGGATCATCGGGCAGAACGTTTTTGTCCGGGCAAACATTGAGGCAGATGACGGGAGGAATATCCCGATTCTGACCATGGGGCCCATCTGCATCGCTGTGGATCTCAAGCGCAGGGGATACGGAAAGAAGCTTTTGGACTTCTCGCTGGAAAAGGCGGCGGCCCTGGGGTTCGGTGCCGTATGCTTTGAGGGAAACATCGGGTTCTACGGCAAGAGCGGCTTCGGTTACGCGAAGGATTTTGGGATCCGCTACAACGGCATGCCGGCGGACGCGGACACATCCTTTTTTCTCTGCAAGGAGCTGATCCCCGGGTATCTGGACGGGATCACGGGAAACTACACGACGCCGGAGGGGTATTTTGCCTGCGAGCGGTATCCGGAGGAGTTTGCCGCGTATGAGGCGGAGTTTCCGGAAAAGGTGAAACTCAAACTGCCAGGACAGTTGGAATAGAACTATGACAGAAGGGGGCACACGGGTATGGAAGACAGGTATGTAAAATTCACGATTCTTCACACAAACGACCTTCACGGGGACTTTCTCCCCCATGAGGAGAACGGGCATATGGTCGGCGGGTTGTCCAGACTCAGCGGCTATGTGAAGAAAGTGCGGGAAGAGGAAGAGAATGTCCTTTACCTGAACGCGGGAGACATGTTCAACGGTTCCATCATTGACTCGGAGTACCGGGGCCTTGCCACGGTCATGATGCTGAACTGCATGACGCTTGACTGCGCCACCATCGGAAACCATGAGGTCGACTACGGTGTGCCGCACATTGTTTTTGTGGACAGGTGCACCTATTTCCCGGTGGTGAACTGCAACCTGTATGTCCCCCTTATGCACAAACGGCTCTTTGATCCTTTCGTCGTTCTTGAAAAAGGCGGTATCCGGATCCTGATCACGGGTTTTCTGACGCAATCCGCCCTGTCTCAGACAAAGAATGACGAACTGATCTCTTCCCTGCTGGAGATCGATGAGCCCATGGACGCTCTGAGCAAATACATCAGGGATGAAGCCGACCCGTCAAAGACCCTGGCAGACATGTACATCGTTCTTTCCCATATCGGATATGAGGAGGACAAGAAGTTTGCCGAAGAGCTGTATGAGCACGGATGCAGTCCCCATCTTATCATCGGCGGGCATTCCCATACACTTCCCGAGGACGTGATGATTGCCGGGGATTCCCTCGTTGTACAGGCGGGAACCGGTTCCGGACAGATCGGGAGGCTTGATCTGGTTTTTGACAATGAGAGCAAAAGAGTTACGGAGTGCCGTTGGCAGGCCGTGAAGATCAACGAGGAAACGGCGCCCGAAGACCCCATCATCAATAAGATGCTGGATTATTTCGTGACGGAGACAGACAAGAAATACAACTGCATCATTTCAGTTCTGGAAAGGGAACTGACGCATCCGGACCGGTTCGCTGAGACGGAGCTTGGGAACTTTTACTGTGACCTGCTCAAAGATGCGACGGGGGCGGATATCGTATTTCTGGGATCCGGGTCTATCCGCAGCGATAAGCTGCCGCAGATGGTGAAACGGAACGATCTGCTTGTGAACTTCCCGTACACGAATGAACTTCAGACCGTCAGCATGAAGGGTTCACAGATACGGACCATTTGGACCGACATTCTCGGCAAAGTGTACAGACGGGAAAACAATCCGTTTTTACAGGTGTCCAGAGGGTTCGAAGCTGTTTATGATAAGGACAGGGACGCGCTTTCCGTGCTGAGGCTGAACGGCGAGGATATCCGGGATGACGCGCTTTACAGGGTCTGCATGCAGAAGTACAGTATCGACAACATCGCCAAATACGGACTTACGATTGATGAACTCAAGGACAACGGCCGCATTTCCACAGTCGCCACTTCTGACAGGAAAGTTCTGGAGGAGGAACTGGCTAACGGAAAAGCCATCAAGGACGACAGGGTCGAGGGAAGGCTGGTCATCCGCTGACCATGGAACGGACGGAAGAGCGTATGACGGATATTACGGCAATCGGAGAGGCTTTGATCGATTTTACTCCTGCCGGAAAAGCGGAAGGGGCGCCCCTGTATGCCCGGAATCCGGGAGGCGCGCCGCTGAATATGCTGGTCCAGGCATCCCGGCTGGGATGCTCCTGCGCTTTTCTTGGGAAGGTGGGCGCAGATGCTTTCGGATATGCGCTGCGGGACGTAATGACCGCTAACGGAATAGATACCGCCGGGCTCCGTTTTTCTGAAAATACCCGGACAACTCTGGCATTTGTGCATCTCAGCGATGACGGGGAACGTTCCTTCAGTTTTTACAGGAATCCCGGTGCCGACCTGATGCTGGAAAGCGGCGAGGTCGATACGGATGTGATCCGGAAAAGCCGGGTTTTCAGTTTCGGTTCGCTTTCTCTGACGGCGGAGCCGGTACGGAGCGCCACGGCGTTTGCTTTGGAGCAGGCGAAGACGGCGGGATGTCTGGTCGCCTTTGATCCGAACTACAGGGAAGGACTCTGGGACGGAAGAAAAAATGCTGTCTGCAGGATCCTTGAGTATATGCCTTATGCGGATATCCTGAAGATCTCGGAGGAGGAACTGCTGCTTTTGACGGACACGGAGGATCCGGAACGGGGATCGGAACTGCTTGCCGGCCGGTACGGGATATCTCTGGTGTGTGTTTCACTGGGAGAGGGCGGTGCTTTCTTCCTGTGCGGCGAAAAGAAGGGGACCGTGCCCGGGTACCGCGTGAACGCGGTGGATACGACGGGAGCGGGAGACGCGTTTCTCGGCGCTCTGCTTTCCCGTTTGAAGGGATACTCTCCGGCGGAGATACGCGGGATGGACCGGGAGGAGATCATCTCTGCCGTACGGTTCGCCAATGCTGCGGGAGCACTGGCGGTGACGGGAAAGGGAGCGATCCCCGCGATCAGGGAGAGACGGGAGATCGAAAAATTCCTGGAGGAGCACGGAAACTGACATTTCAGGGATACGAAAACGGGACAGCGAATGCTGTCCCGTGTGTTTTTTCGTAGAAACATGCCGCTATCCGGGAAGGTCAGCGGTTGTCATCCACATAGATTGTGGTTCCCGGGCGAAGTTTAGCGCCGGGGTTCAAATTGTTCAACTGTTCCAGAATGGCAACGGTTGTTTTAAAATCAGAGGCTATTTTTTCCAATGTGTCTCCGATTTTTACATTGTATTCCACGATGAGCCCGAGGGTGTCGCGAGTTCCTCCGGAAGCATGAGCGAGTTCTTCTTTTGCCAGCTTTGCAACTTTTGCGGCCATCTCTATTTCGCCTCTTTTCTTGTTTTTTTCTTGTTCAGTATAATCCTACAGAACACAGTATCATAAAAGCGTCACACTTTTACAGACCGTCAATGAATATGTCACTCTACTTTACCGCGGAGAAGAATTCCTCGAGTTCGCTTTCGGAACGGAGCACTGTTTCGGGGGCGCCGTACAGCATCACGTTATCGAAGCCGCCGATAAAGGACCGCGCGTCTGTTTTGTATCCGACGCAGCGCTTCCCTTTTGCGAAGCAGTATCCGAGCTCAAAACATGCGCCCTCGTCGGGGACCCGGCCGTCAAAGAGGAACAGGACCAGATCACACCAGTCCATATGCTGACAGTCAAGGCTGAAAAGATATTTCCGGACCGGCATTCCGTCTATTTCTTCGGGCAGATCGGCGACCATTCCGCCGTCTCTCTGCGGAAGGAAGGTCTCGTGACCGGCGTTCCGGATGATCGTGTCGATCCTTTCGTTGAAGGCGCGTTCTCCCTCAGAAAACAAAGGGGCGGCAATATAGACTTTCATTATGGACCCTCCCGGCAAGAATGGTTTTTCACAGAATCGGAATTGTTTCCTGCGGCTTGTATCCTGTCAGGTTTTCACCGCAATACCATTATGACACAAAAAAGCACGGAAAAAAACAGAGGGTTGCCGGCTTTCGGCCCTCTGTGCCTGTACCCCGATATTGAACAACCGTGTTTTCTGCGGTAGTATTATATGTAGTGAAAGTGTGTTCATCCTGCCTTCTGTGCGAGTTCCGGCAGGCATAAGAACAAATCAAGAGATACAGGAGGACAGAGATGTTTCCAATCGTTAAAAAGAGCCATCTCAGCGACAAGATCTGGTGCATGGATGTCAAGGCACCGCGTGTTGCGGCAAAGTGTCTTCCCGGCGAGTTTGTAATCGTGCAGATCGACGAGATCGGGGAGAGAGTCCCGCTCACCGTCTGCGACTATGACCGCGAGGAAGGTACGGTAACGATCGTTTTTCAGGAGGTGGGAGCCTCCACAACGCGTATGAAGGAACTGGAAGTGGGCGACGCGTTCCAGGATTTCGTGGGACCGTTGGGTAAGCCGAGCGAGCTCTGCGGGATGCCGGCCGATGAACTGAAGGCAAAGAAGATCCTTTTTGTTGCCGGCGGTGTCGGAGCGGCTCCGGTCTATCCCCAGGTCAAGTGGCTCCATGAGCACGGGGTCGACGCGGACGTGATCATCGGCGGAAGGAATAAGGATCTCATCATCCTTGAGGAGGAGATGGGCAAGGTCGCGGGCAACCTTTACTGCTGCACGGATGACGGTTCCTACGGTATTCCGGGCAACGTGACCGTGGCCATGAAGAAACTCGTCAATGAGGAAGGCAAAAAGTACGACCTGTGCATTGCCATCGGACCGGTGATCATGATGAAATTCGCCTGCCTCACCACAAAGGAGATGGGAATTCCTACCGTTGTTTCCATGAACCCGATCATGATCGACGGCGTAGGCATGTGCGGTGCCTGCCGGCTTATCGTAGGCGATGAAGTCAAGTTCGCGTGCGTGGACGGACCGGAATTCGACGGGCATCTCGTGGACTTTGACGGTGCCATGAAACGTCAGACGCTTTACAAGACAGAAGAGGGCAGGGCAATGCTCAAACTTCAGGAAGGCGACACACATCACGGTGGTTGCGGAATGTGCGGGGGTGACAAATAATGGCTATTGAAGTGGATGTTTTAAAGAAAGTCCCTGTTCGTGAGCAGGATCCGAAGGTGAGAGCGACAAACTTCGAAGAGGTCTGTCTCGGATACAATGAGGAGGAAGCTGTTGCTGAGGCGGGAAGATGCATTGGATGCAAAAACGCCAGATGCATTCAGGGCTGCCCCGTAAAGATCAATATTCCGGAGTTCATCGGAGCCGTAAAGGTCAGGGATTTCAAGAAAGCCGCTGACATCATTGCGCAGGCTTCGGCACTTCCGGCGGTATGCGGTCGTGTCTGCCCCCAGGAAACACAGTGTGAGGGCGTGTGCGTCAGAGGCATCAAGGGCGAGCCGCTGTCCATCGGAAAACTGGAAAGATTTGTGGCGGACTGGGCAAGAGAGAACGGTTATATTCCGAAGATCAGCCCGGAACCGAAGAACAAGAAGGTCGCCGTCATCGGCGCGGGTCCCGCCGGACTTACCTGCGCGGGCGATCTTGCGAAAATGGGCTACACTGTCAAGATCTTCGAAGCGCTTCACGAACCGGGTGGAGTTCTTACCTACGGGATCCCGGAATTCCGTCTTCCCAAGGACCGCGTGGTCAAGCATGAAGTTGAGAACGTCAAGGCTCTTGGCGTTGAGATCGAGACCGATGTTGTTATCGGAAAGACCATTACCATCGACGAACTGATGAAGGAAGAAGGCTACGAAGCCGTATTCGTCGGCTCCGGCGCGGGACTTCCCATGTTCATGCGGATCCCCGGTGAAACAGCCAACGGCGTATTCTCGGCGAATGAGTACCTGACAAGGAACAACCTCATGAAGGCTTTCCGGGACGACTATGACACACCGATCAAGAGATGCAAAAAGGTGTGTGTGGTCGGCGGCGGAAACGTGGCTATGGATGCCGCCAGAACAGCGCTCCGTCTGGGAGCGGAGGTCCATGTGGTATACCGCCGTTCCGAGGCGGAACTTCCTGCCAGAGCGGAAGAAGTGCATCATGCCAAGGAGGAGGGGATCATCTTTGATCTTCTTCAGAACCCCGTGGAGATCCTTGCGGATGAGAACGGCTGGGTCAAGGGCATGAAGATCATCAAGATGGAACTCGGGGAGCCGGACGCTTCGGGAAGAAGAAGACCGGTGGAGATCCCCGGATCCGAGTATGAGATCGACTGTGACGCGGTCATCATGGCACTGGGCACGACGCCGAATCCGCTCATCTCAAGCACCACGAAAGGCCTTGAGACCAACAAGCGCGGGTGCATCGTGGCGGAAGAAGCCACGGGTCAGTCCTCGAAGGAAGGCGTCTTTGCCGGCGGCGATGCCGTGACGGGCACAGCGACGGTCATTCTGGCCATGGAGGCTGGAAGAGCCGGTGCCAGAGGCATTGACGAGTATCTTTCAAACAAGTGAGTATATTGGCGTAAGCTATTGAAAAGAACAACTACGGCAAAAGTGCCGTAGTTGTTTTTATTAAAGAAAATAATGAAATATGTATGTGCCGCTGTTGGGGGATCATCTAAGTCCTGATATCCCTCCGGCCTGGAGGATATGCCTGCACAGTGTTTCCGCCTGCGTAAAAAAAGTCCCGAAAGCTTTTGACTTTCGGGACTTTTGAACTCTATGCAAGAGAGATCATCTCTTGGAGTTTTGAGAACGGCTTATTTTATCGTTTTGTATCTCTTTGCACCTATGTATAACTTTGCTTGATATATCAAGGCTTTTCAATATCAATAGAAAAAAATGCGCTTTCTATTTTGGTGTATTGTCCTGTTGCTTTTCCTAACGCTTTGCAAATCGTCCTGTTGATTTTCTGTTGATTTATTGAAGCATTACCCGGCAAGGCAAAACAGGGCTTGTTATTGCTTCTGAGAGGGATAGAAAATATTGATATGTTATAGAGCTTTTACAGTACCATTAGTACCACTTATACAAATAAGATTGATATTTCCCTATATTCGATTAAAACTAACATTTTGCGGATTGAAAAAAGCCCCTAAAATGGTACACGGCTTTAGTACCGCCATAGTACAATTAGTACCGCTTTAGCCGATTTTTCAAAAATCCGTAAAATAACGCCCCTATTTTGGAAAAAGCCCGGAAAAATTCCTTTTTCAAGTAGGAAAATGCTCAAAAGTCCTACTTTTACGAAAAATGCCCCAGCAACCTATACAGGCAACCGGGGCGGCGTTATGTTCGCTCTGCTATTATTTATTCATTTTCAGCAATTCGGCTATAATAACAAGCGGTAATATCAAAATACAAATAAGCCACATTCTTTTATACCTCCTCCATATTGGCGATAGCTTCAAAGATTGTTTCGGCGTATTCGCTTGCAATCTTTAAGGCTTGCGGCATACCCTGTAAAGCAAGGGCGTTATCTGTATCAACCGCCGCAAGGCATTTTAACAGGCAATCAAGGCTTGACGCTTTTTCCATCAATTCATTTTTACTCATTTCTTTATACCTCCTATTTTATGCTTGTTTTGTTTTATTGTAAATAGCGTCCGCCAATGCTTCATTGGCTCTGCGCTGTGCTTCTTCGTTTGCGTGGCTATATACCTCAAGTGTTATTGCCGGGGTGCTGTGTCCTAATTTTTTAGAAACGCTCACAACATCAGCCCCGTTTGCAATACTTATTGTTGCCATTGTGTGCCGTAATGCGTGGGGGTGAATACCGGGCAGATTGTATTTTCTACCAAACAACGCTAAATGCGCCGTTGGTGCTTGCGGGTTCATCATTTCCCCGTTATCTTGCGTGAAGCAAAAACCGTTTACAGGAATACCCAACTTGAAACACATTCTTATTTGTTCGCTTTTCCATGCTCTCAAAACGGGCAATGAAATGTTTGTTAAATATATTGTGCGGCTTTTGCCGTTTTTCGGTGTTGTTATATATGTGCCTGTTCCGGCGGTGTACTGAGCGTTTCGACATATATTGCAACGCCCTGTTTTCAAATCAATTTCTTCCCATTTCAGCCCGATTATTTCACCTCTACGGCAACCGCTATCAATAGCAAACGATATAAGGGCTTGCCATTTTAACGGCTCTTTTTCAAGGCATTTCATAATGTACTTAACATCACTTTCCGAATATACAATAGGCTCTTTCGGTTCTTCATCTTTGCGGGGCTTTGGGCGTTTCATTCCTTGCATGGGTGAATATTTCAAAATATTGTTTTCTACGGCGTTTTCAAACATACTGCGCAGTACAATATAATGCTTCACTATTGTTTTGTGTGCATATGGCTTTCCGGTTAGCTCATTAGCTCCGCTTGTCTGCATGGCGGTTATATATTTCTTAATATCAAGCATTTCAATATCATGTAATTTTCTATCGCCCAATGTTTTACAAGCTCTGTCAAGAGCGTGGCTATAATTTTCGTATGTCCCGGCGGCGAAAACGGGCTTTTTCTCAGCTAAATATATTTCGCTGTACCTCTTAAATGTAGGGTGCTTTTCTTCCTCCTCACGGGCTTTTTTCTCTGCTTCTCTGTCCGCTTTGAGCTTTTCTTTTGTTTCCTCTTTGGTGAGAATTTCGCCCCGATTGCAAGCCGCTTCAAATTCGCCCATGACCTTTTGCAAATCCCGCTCTATGGCTCTTTTGCTCCACCCCTCCGGGGGCGTGTATGTCATTGTAAACGGTGTTAGCTGTTTCCCTGTGAGCTTGTCACGCCCCCGGCTAACCTTGATTTGATAGCTAATAACCGTCCCGGCCTTGTTCTTTCGTGCAGTATATGAAGCCATTGTTTTAACCTCCTGTTTGTTATGCTACAGAAAAACGCTTTGTAATGCTCTGTTTGGTGTACTTTGCCGCAATTTCGGGCATTTCCTTTTTAATGGCTGTTGTGTCAATTCTGTTGCTTGTTACCGTGGTATAGCGTACCTTAAACACATCAACGGTTATTTCTTCTGTACCTCTTTCGACCATTTCAGCCTTGAGCAAATCTTCTATTGTACTGATTTCGGCGGCTAATTCCTCCGCCATTGCTTTAAGCTCTTTTAGCTCCCGTACCTTGTTTATCATTTCGGCTCTTTCCATTTTCAAAACCTCCCGTTTCTTGTTTCGTTTTGTTATGGTTTCATTATACACTATAACGCAACTCTTGTCAACACTATTTTGAAAATTTTTATTTATTTTCGTGTAGGGCGTTGCATTATGGTGTAAGATATGTTATAATAGTAAAAACAAAAATGGAGGTGCGTTTAACATGGGTATTCCTACCAACTCTATCAGAAACGAAATAAAATCTTACATAGCGGCGTCCGGGTGGTCGTTAGTCGATATAGTCACAAAAATGAATGAAAGTCGCTCGCCGGAGGAGCAGACCACGCCGCAGAACATTTCAAACAAGCTGACAAGGGGAACGATTAAATACAGCGAAGTAAAGGAAATTGCTGACATAATCGGCTTCAAAGTCGTTTGGGTGAAAGAGCAATAGCCGGGGGTGCTGCAAATGAACGACATTTTTGTATGCCTTTTGTTATTGACTATTGCCGTTTGTATCGTTTCTGTAATAGGCTTCATAGTAAAATGGATTACGAAAAAGCCTAAAAAGAAATGGGGTATATTTGCTTTATCCGCTTTCGTTTCATTTTGGGCTATCGGTATTGTTTGGGGTATTGTTTCGCCCTCTCATTCAGATAATAACAATGATAAGCAATCCGAAACCATTATTGAAGAAACCGAAAGCAAGCAACCCGATAATGCAAAAATTGAGGAAACCGACAGCAAGCAAGACAGTACGGTACAGCAAGAGCCGGGAGATTTGGAAAAACAACCATTGCCCCCAAATACACAACAACCGCCCGAACAGGAAGAAACCGAAAGCGGAATTGATACAAGCGTTACTTTTTCCGATATTTACAACGAATATAAAAGTAATGAGCTTCGGGCAAAAGAATTGTATCAAGGCAACCGTTATCAAATTACCGCCAAAATAAACGGAATGAAAACGAGCGGATTGTTTAACCTCACCGGCGGGGCAACTCTTACAATGGAATACAAATGCGGCAATACTATTGTTTTCTTTTATGCAGAATTTGAAAGAGAACAAGAGGAGAAATTGAAGCAAGTATCTGTAGGAGATACCATTACATTTACAGGCGTTTGTTACGGTGGAAATTTCACAGATTGCAAAATGCAGTAGCGAAAATGCCCCGCCCATGTGATAGGGTAGGGCGTTTTCTTGTGTCCGTGCTATTAGGTCGTTTAGTTTTCTTCCGCCGCCTGTGCCTGTTCCACTTCCGAAACATAGCTTGCATACTTTGACAGCTTCAAAAGCTCGATTTCCTCCGGGTGAGCGTCCATAACCGCCTTTGTGTGTTTCAATACCTTAATATCGTTTGCCGTGTCCGTGGTATCAAGCCCCGCCACATCAGAAAAGTAATGCTCAATACGGGCTTTTTCCGTTGGGGTAAGCTGTACTTTGTCGGCTTTTACTTCCTGTAACTGTGGGACAGTATCAAGAGCGGCGATAATTTCTTTATATGCCGGGTCATACTGTGCGCCCTTGTCCTTATCGTTTACCGTGTAGAAAGCACGGTATTTAATATCAATATCCCTGTACTGTTTAGCGATTTCGGCGCAAGCCCCGTTTAGAAAATCGTTTGCTTTGTCGATTGTCTCAAATAATACCCGTGGTTCAAGCTGTACCGGGAAAGCGATATTTACACCGTTCTTTTTGCCGATGTCCTGTAATACCCTCATAGCCTGGTAATTACCGAAAAAGGCGGGCAAAAGGCTGTAAAGCTCTGTAGCGTCAATATTGTTTCTCATCTGCAAAGCCGCTAAAAGCCTGTTCTGTGCGTCTGTGGGCGGGGTAGCAATCATTTTTCCAACTTTGGCTTTTCTATCTTCTGTAAGCTCTTTAATTTCGGTACGGGTAGCGGCAATAAGGCTTTCACTAACCTTTGAAAATCCCTGTAACAGTTCGCCCCGCTTCTTTTCAATCAAAGCCGGGTTAAGTAAAGGCTTCATTTCGTCCAATTTGCGGTTTACTTCTCCCCGCTCATTGTTCAAAAAGAAATTACTATTTTTCATACGGTCAGCAATACCCGAATAGCTCTTTTCCTTGTCTTTGCCTTTGGTGGCTTCTTTCCAATTCTCGCCCAACTGTGCAATGCTCTGTGAAAGAG
>R22__coassemble_921_pt1 | contig 16533 bp, 14 predicted proteins | sample R22__metabat2_high_PE_038 | metagenome-assembled genome bin R22
ATCCATCCCGCCGAAGATATAGACGTTTACGGGGACACGGAGACTGGCACAGAGAGACCGGAAGGCGAACGCGTCGGGTTCTGACGGGCGTTCCAGCCCCTTGGGAAAGCAGGGAAGAGCGATTGCTTCGTATCCGTACCGCTCTATGACCTTGAGCAGGTTTTCCGCTCCAAGATCCTCTGAGAAATGGATATGCGCGTCAATCATTGTCATCATCCAGATCCAGATTGCTCAGTCCGGAGATGATTTCTTTGTGCCGCTCGTAGAACAGCAGTTCTTTGTTGTGCGCAAAGTAGGCATCGCATCCGTAACGGCTGATGAATCGGGCGCTGGCGTAGCTCGCGGTCAATTCCGTCACGAGGATGAGGAGCTCCTGACCGTCTGCGAACGCGTCCTCTACAAAACGGAACAGGTTGTTCAGCTGGATCCCCGACCGGTCCGCATCCTGTTTCAGGTCCGCAACTTTTGCGGCAAAGCTCTTCTGCAGAAGGGCAAAGGCATCCGGACCGGAAGCGGGACGTTCCTTGAGAATCAGGGTCCTGCATTCTCTCAGCTCATTGACCAGAAGACGGATCTCGTCCTGGGCCTCCCTGGAAAGGGCAGAAGCCCGCGCCCCTTTGTCAAGTTTGGAAAGATTGGATGTGATCTGGTCCTCAAGAGCGGTCTCGGCATCCACCGAGCCGTCCAGAATGCCCGGCTTGACTGTTTTGAGGCATGTCTGCAGTTCACTGAGCAGGTTTTCTTTCCGGACTGTCGTCCGCAGCGGCTGCATGATTCCGTCAAGAAGCAGGCCCAGTATGGCGAGCCGCTCGTCGAATTTTGCGGAGGCGGCTCTGTTTTTGATGTCCATGGAGGCCTTTCCGTTCAGGATATCGTCGATGCGGTAGTCCGACTGATATTTCTTGTACAGATCGTAGTAAACGGCGAAATCCTTTGCGATGCGGGGGTGCTGCAGATACTGGGAGACCAGTTCTTCATCCACCGGAGAGCCGTTTTTCTCGTACAGCTTGATCATTTCGGAGAGGTCATCCCAGCCGCGGGCGGTTACAAAAACCTTTCCGCCGACGGTGGTCTCCACAACATAGAAATCATCCCGTTTGGCGGACAGATAGGTCATCACGGAACCGTGGACACCCTTTTTGTAAGCGTATTCCTTCCAGCTGTCGAAGTCGGGTTCCACCTCGATCTTCTTTAAGCGGTCCAGAGTGACGATATCCATTTCACGCACGGATTTGTTGTATTCCGGCGGGTTTCCGGCTGTTACCACGATCCAGCCGTCCGGGACCCGGTGACGTCCGAATATTTTGAACTGGAGGAACTGGAGCATGGACGGGGCAAGAGTCTCGGAAACACAGTTGATCTCATCAAGAAACAGGATACCTTCCTTGACACCGGTCTCATCCATCATGTCATAGACAGCCGCGATGATCTCGCTCATGGTGTATTCCGTGACATCGTAGGTCTGACCGCCGTAGTCCTTACGTACGATGAAGGGAAGACCCAGAGCGCTCTGCCTTGTGTGGTGCGTCATGGAATAAGAGAGCAGACCGACATGCAGTTCGGAGGCGATCTGTTCCATAATGGCCGTTTTCCCGATGCCCGGTGCGCCGATCAGGAAGATCGGGCGCTGTTTTTCAATGGGGATGACATAGTTGCCGAATTCGTCCTTGGAAAAATAGGCGGACATTGCGTTTTTGATCTGTTCCTTGGCTTTCTTGATATCCATGTTCTTTCGCTCCTGTCTCAATAATCAGATATTATCCTTGTCCAAAACCAGGCGGATGGCCCAGACGGGGACCTGCGGGATCTCATAGTCGTTCCGCACGAACACAAAAGCGGTGTCGTAATCCGGCTTCTTTTCCGGATAGATGCCGTCACCGTCGGTAAAATAGATCAGGCCCTTCAGATTCGTGAACTCTTTTTCCTGCCGCATTCTGTCCACGTAGGCAAAGACGGGACGGAAGTCCGTGCCGCCGAAACCTTTCAGGGACATTTCCTCCATGTACCGGTCGAATTCCTCACGTGTAGTGATTTTTCTGACTTCCTGGATGGCGGAATCGCACTGGATGATATGCAGGTTGATCTTGGTGAAAAAGCTTTCTTCTTCCAGAAGGATGTTATAGGTCTTCTGGATGAAACGCTGGACCTCATCCCCCTGAACGGAACCGGAGGTGTCAATGGCAATGACGAACTCCTTGATCCGCTTGACCTCTTTGTATTCCAGAGGCTCGATCAGAGGCATGTTGTCGTATTTCTTCAGCCCGTATACGTAATAGATGTAGTCGAACTCGTCGTCGTTGAGCTGGATGGCTTCCCCAAGGACAGCGAACTGGCGCAGGAAATCGGAATAGTCGTACTTTTCTCTGGTCACGGATTTCAGGCTCTGCATCAGCGCACCGGCGCCGTCGCCACGCTGCATGCTGGCTGTTTCCAGGTCCACCTTTATGCGCCGGGCGATATCATTCCAGATTTCTTCCGTGTTTTCCCTGGTCAGGGGATCCCGGTCCGCAGGCTTGCTGCCGGGGGATCCGGAGGATTCCTGCGAACTGCCGGAGCCTTCGCCGGAGGCGTTCATCCGGACATCGGAGGACTCCCGGGCATCGTCTCCGGGCTGGTCCTCCCGCTGCCTTTCTCTGCCCTTTTTCCGTGTTTGTTCCGGTTCCGATTCGGGAAGGGCACCGGGGTCCTGGGACTGTGTCCCGGAGTCGGGATCCGGGTTTTCTTCGGTTTCTCCGGGCTCGTTTTGGAAAGCATCATCGCCTTTTTCGTCACCGTTGTCCTGATCCGGCATATCGCCCTGCTGACTTTGACCTTTTCCCGGGGACTGTGTTCCGTGATCGTCTCCGGATTCGTCATCGGATTGCTCGGGCTCGGGAGAATCCGGATCAGGCGTCTCGTTACCGTCTTCCTTGTCCTGACTGTCATCCCGGTCGTTTTCATCATCGGAAGGCGCAGGGTACCACATATCGTGATCATCCGCAAAAAAGGCGGAGCGAATGCTTTCCAGATCAAAGGCGGACAGTTCCCGATCCATGTAATACCGGTAGATTTTTTCCGCAGTCAGGATGACACCGTCCTTGGAAAGTTTCAGAAGCGTATTCTGCTGTTTTTGCTGCCGTGAGCATGCGAGGTCAGGAATATCCAGACCGGCCATGGCGGCTTCCACGGCAATGTCGCAGGCCAGATCCCAGCACGGCTGGTTGATGGACGGATCCACGAAGGGATGGTGGAAAACACAGTGCAATATCAGGTGGAGATAGTCGCGGACCGGACGGTTCCGCTCATCCCGGAAAGAACGCAGGATATGCTTGGGGTTGTACTTGAGGACTTTCCCGTCCGTCATGATATGCCCGGACCAGGTTTGCTGCAGCTCAAAGCGGCTCAGCGCCGTATCCAGAAAACGCATCTGGACCAGAAGCGAATTCCGGGAAAGCGCGAGCACTTCGGCGGCAAGTTTTTCTATTTGTTTCTGCTGTTGATCCGGTTCCATCAAAGCTCCCATCTGTCATCGGCGTCAAAGCCGAAATTGCGCTTCCGGTATTCCAGAAGAAACGCGGTGATTTCCGCGGAACTTAATTTTGCCGCGGTTTTAAGGAGGTCATCTATATTGTCGTTCCGAATGGCGCCTGTGTCTGCGTAGACCTGCATCCAGTCCGGCTTTTTCAGCGTTTCAATGACCTGCAGCGCCGGTTCGCTTCTCCGGCGGACAAAATCCGAAAAACGGGTCTGCATCTCCGGATCAAGACATTTCGGGCAGGCAAGGCGGGACAGGGCAATGGCGCATCTTGTATCGTCGGATTCCCGGTGAATGAACAGGGAATCATACATTTCATAATCGAAGGGACCGTTATTGGAAGCGGTCAGAAGTTCGTAATAGGTCAGGGCAAACATCGGATGCATGTCACCGCACGGAGGGATCAGGATCTCGGAGACAGGGATTCCGTCTTCGGGATGCAGATAGCGGACGGTGATCTTTCGCATGGGGATGTTCCAGAACAGGTTATATCCTTTGATGCAGAACGGGGAACGCTGCATGGCGGTGATCCCGTCGGCGACGGACAGGTGCTCCAGACCGTCACAGCCGCAGAAAGCACCGATCCCCACAGAGCGGACTTTGTCCGGAAGCGTCAGCTCCGTCAGGGCGCGGCATTGGTAGAAAGCGCGGTCCCCGATGGATTCGGTGTCTTCGGAAAGAGTGACCGAGGAAAGCCGGCAGCAGTCCGCAAACAAGCCGCTGCTGATCGCGGTGACCGAGAGGGGAAGCGTCATATCCGTGAAGGCGCATTCCGAAAAGGCTTCCGCTCCGATGGAACGGAGGGCATTCGGGAGGGACACGGTATCCAGTATTTTGCATCCGGAGAAAGCTCTCGCACCGATGGAAGCCACGGAAGGCGGGAGAATGACTTCTTCCAGACGGGAACAGCCCTGGAACAGATCGTCCGGGATCTCCGTGATCCCGTTGGGGATGCAGGCTCTGGTAAAGGAACGGCAACCGGCAAACGCACCGGTGCCGAGTTCCTGAACCGCAGAGATCAGGGGTGGAGCGGAGAGCAGAGCACACCCTGCAAAGGCACCGGAGCCGATCCGGGAGGCGGAGTGGGGCATCCGGAAAGACGCAAGAGAGGAACAGTTCCGGAACATGTCGTCCGGAATATATTGCAGACCATCCGGCAGCACTGCGGACCGGAGTGAAAAACAGTTGCTGAAGATCCCTTTTCCCAGATCCAGACATCCGGGAGGGATCACAGCCTCCTGCAGAGAGCGGCACCCGGAAAACACATTGTCTTCCATCCGGACAACGGAATCGGGAAGGGAGATTTTTTTCAAACCCGTGCAGTCACAAAAAGTACTGTCCCGGATCTCCGTGATTCCGTCGGGAATACAGATTTCCGGAATGGAATGACAGGAATGGAACGCGAAGGAGCCGATCTCGGTCACGGAATCCGGCAGGGAAGCGGCGCGCAGCGCGATGCACCCGTCAAAAGCCCGGTCGCCGATCTCCGTGATCCCTTCTGTCAGATTCAGATCCCGGAGAGAGGAACACCCGTCAAATGCACGTGTTTCAATGGAACAGATGGTATCCGGTATGTCAACGGATACGAGAGCCGGGCAGTTCCAGAACAGATAAGCGCTGATCTGGCGTATTCCGTCCGGGATGGAAATGCTTCGAAGGGAATGACAGTGGGAAAATGCGCTGTATCCGATCTCCTCCAGAGCGTTTGGAAGTTTCAGGTAACGAAGCCGGGAACATTCATAAAAACAGTACACGCCGATCCGGCGCACTGAGCCCGGGATCCGGATGGACTGCAGAGAGGAACAGCCCCAGAACAGATAATCGCCAAGGGTGTCCAGCCCTTCCGGAAGATCGACGGCTTCCAGATTGACGCAGCCCTGAAAGACACCGCTCCCGAGGGATTTCAAAGACGGCGGCAGGGAGATGCTCCAGATGGAACGGCAACCTGCGAACGCCTCGTCCCCACATTCCGTAAGGGAATCGGAAAGGTTTACGGACATCAGGGATTCGCAGTTTCTGAAGCACTGCTTCGGGATGGACGGAAGTTTTTTGGGCAGAATGACTTTCTGCAGATTGGCGCACCCGGAAAAAAGACCGACACCGAGATTCACGCAGCCTTCCGGGAGAATGACTGTTTCCAGAGAGGGGCAGTCTGCAAAGGCATAGTCACAAATCCCTGTGACCTGGTCGGGGATCTCCAGAAGGACATCATCGTCGGATATATATTTCTGAATAAATCCGTCTTTGATTTCGAATTCCATTGCGGCTCCTGCTCCTGAGCTGTCAGAAAGGTTTCTTTATTTGATTATATACCCAAATACAGAGAAAAACTGCCCGGAATTGAAAAAGAATGTTTTCAGAACCATCGCGTTTTGTATATAATATAGAAAAAAGAGTAAGGAGAAGTTGAAATGGGTTTTTGGAAAAAACTGTTTGGAATCGGCGCAACGGCGGCGACCACGGTTGCGGCGGTCAAGGTGCACGACAAGTATAAAGAAAATAATCCGGACGGCATTCAGGATGTCAACAATGACGGCAAGGTGGATTACAAGGATGTCGCCATCGAACTGAAAAAAGCCGCGAAAGAGGTATATGAGGACGCAAAGGAGAGAGCTCCGGAAGTGGTCGAAGACATTAAGGAAAAGACAGAAAAGGCCGGACAGTCCGTGCAGGAATTTTTCCAGGGTGTGAAGGAGGAAGGTCCGGAGACCGCCGAAGAGATCAAGGAGACTGTCACGGTGGCCGCGGACGAGATCGGCGCAACGGTCAAGGCGGCCGGGGAAGTGATCCGCGATTCTGTGGAGGCGGCTGTGGAAAGGCAGAAAGCCTGACCGGAAAGCCCGACGGATAAATAAATCACAATCGATTCTATAGTAAGGAGAATATTAAATATGGCAGAAGACGGCAAAATTGTTCTGACACTGGATCCGGATCCGGTCGCGCCAACTCTGGACGTGCCCGGCAAGGAAGAAAAAGCGGTGGATGTCAAAAATGCGGATAATGTTGCTGCGGCAATCGACGGGACATATCTTGATGATGTGCACCTTACGGAAGAAGAGCAGAAGACGGTGGATGATTTCGCGGGTCAGATCGATCTGAGCAATTCCAATATTGTTCTTCAGTACGGTGTCGCCTGTCAGAAGAAGATCTCCGAGTTTGCGGACAGCGCTCTGGATAATGTCCGTACAAAAGATCTCGGTGAGGTCGGCAACATGATCTCTGGACTTGTTACGGAACTGAAGAGCTTTGATGTAAAAGAAGAACCGAAAGGGATCTTTGCCTGGTTCAAGAAAAAGAAAACGGACGTTGAGACCTTCAACAACCGGTATGCAACAGCCGAGACCAATGTGAACAAGATCGTGGAAACGCTGGAAAAGGAGCAGAATACTTTGCTGAAGGATGTTGTCCTGCTGGATAACATGTATGATTCCAACGTTACTTATTTCAAAGAACTGACCATGTACATTCTTGCCGGAAAGCAGAAGCTGGAGCAGGAACAGAAGGGAAAGCTGGTTGAGCTTCAGAATGCGGCAAAAGAATCCGGGTTGGCGGAAGATGCGCAGAAAGCCAATGACTATGCGGCTCTGTGCGACAGATTCGATAAAAAACTGCATGATCTGGAACTGACCAGGACCATCAGCGTACAGATGGCGCCGCAGATCCGTCTGATCCAGAACAGCGATGTTCTGATGAGTGAGAAGATCACCTCTATCGTCAACAACACCATTCCGCTCTGGAAAAATCAGATGGTCCTCGCGCTGGGAATGTCCCATGCGCAGGAAGCAATGAAGGCGGAACAGGCTGTCACCAATCTTACCAATGAGCTGATCAAGGAAAATGCGGAGCAGCTTAAGACCGGATCCATTGAGATCGCCAAGGAGAGCGAACGGGGTATTGTTGATCTGGAAACAGTGAAATATGCCAATGAACAGTTGATCGAGTCTCTGACGGAAGTGGTCAAGATTCAGGAAGAGGGCCGTATCAAACGCCGTGAGGCTGAGAAGGAACTCTATCAGATCGAAGGTCAGCTGAAGCAGAAACTGCTGGATATCCGGAACAATTCCGTTGAAGGTGCGGTTCCTGTTGAGGAGAAGCCGAAAGCGGATGTGATTATTGAAGCGGAGGAGCCGGAAGAATGAACGGACGGGGTAAAGGTTCTGTCAAACCGATTCTGATATTGATCGCGATCATTGCGCTGCTGCTGCTGTTGGGCAGATCGGCGGAATCGTCCGGGTCTGTTTTGGCGTCCACTTTATCCTCTGTTCTGAAATTTGTCCTTTGGGCGGGAATCATCATTCTTATTCTGCTGGTACTGTTTGTGGTGCTGATCATCGTTTCCGTGTCCAAGGACGGTAAGAAGGGCAAGGGAAAAGAATCAGGGAAACAGGAAGCGAATCAGGAAGCCAAGACCGAAGAGACCGGTTCCGCCAACACGGTAAAACTGACGGAAGAGGAAAGCGAGATACTGAAAAAAGGCAATAAGAACCTTTTGGAACTCCGGAAACTGGTTTCCGGGATCCAGAATGGGGAAATCAAGAAGGGCAGCAATGAGATATGCCTTCTGTTTGAGAATACATTGCGGATTCTGAAGCAGAAGCCGGACCGTATTACCAATGCGAGACAGTGCCTGAATTACTACATTCCCACATTCGGCGAAATATTGCAGAAGTATCGCTCTCTGGAATCCAACAACGTCCTGACGGATGATATCACCCAGAAGGTGGAGAAGTATCTTGGAGATATCCGAACATCTCTGACGACCTTGAACACCAAACTGTTTGAGGATGACAAACTGGATATGTCTGTGGATATGGAGGCAATGACCATCGCGTTTAAGCGGGATGGACTCTTGCAGGATTCCATGGCATTGATGGATCTGAAACTCTGAGAATGGATAACTGAGATAAAAGCTCTCCGCTGCCGGATTCGCCGTGGCGGAGAGTTTTTCGCAGAAGGATTTTTTCTCAAGCGGGGTAAAGCAAGTACCCTGAAAAGGGTAATGTTTGGACTCTCTCCATCCGGCGCATAGAATTAATTACCGAAGCACATCTAATTTCTCAATACAAAGGCGGTGGCAAGGCATGGAAATAGAACTTACACACTTTATTGACTCACTATCTACGGCTGTCGATTATGTTGAGGGGGAAGTGATCCGGATCGCACCGTATCACGGCAGACGGGTGGCGGTTCTGGCTAACCGCATGGCTGCTTCGGAGGGACTTTCTCCGGAGGAGATCTACGGCATGACACAGGCTGCGCTGCTGCATGACTGTGCTATTGCGGAATACCTGAAAGATGAATCAAAGGATCTGAAATCCGATTTTCAGGAGGATGTGCTCGGCGCTCACTGTATTGCAGGCGAAGATATGGTGATGGCTCTTCCGTTTTACGCGGATGCCAAGGATACGGTTTTGTATCACCATGAACGCGCGGACGGGACCGGGGCATTCGGAAAAACAGAGGCAGAGGTGCCGTTGAGAGCCCAGCTGGTGCATATGGCGGATTTGGCGGATGTCCGTTTTTCCCTGTATTCCATGGATGAGACAAAGTTCAGAGAACTCCGGGAGTGGGTCCGCGAGAACCGCGGAAGCCTCTTTTCGGATCGCTGTGCCGAACTGTTTGAAAACAGTATCGATTACCAGCTTCTGGAATCCATTACCGGGGAGAACTGCAAGAAGGTATTACTGGAATTGACACCCGAGAAGTATGTGGATATCCCTGTTCCTCTGCTCAGAAAAATGTCACTGCTGTTTGCCCGCGTCACGGATTACAAATCACCCTTTACCCGCCGCCACTCCATCGGGATCGCTGAAAAAGCAAGGGAGATGGGGCTCTATGAAGGGTGTTCCGGGGATGAGGCTGAAGAATTGTACATTGCCGGGGCGCTTCACGATATTGGAAAGCTCCTGATCCGCAACGATATTCTGGAGAAACCGGGAAAGCTGACATCAGACGAGTATCAGGTGATACAGAACCATGTGGCCGGCACCTGGGATCTTCTGAAAGATGTCAAAGGATTGGAACAAATTACGCAGTGGGCGGTCCGGCATCATGAAAAACTGGACGGAAGCGGTTATCCCCTTGGCCTTAAGGCGGAAGAACTCGACAGGAATGACCGGCTGCTGGCATGTCTGGATATTTACCAGGCACTGGTGGAGGAAAGACCGTATAAGGCAGGGCTTCCACATGATGAAGCAATCGGGATTCTGCGGAAAATGGGAGACGCCGGGCAGCTTGACAGAGAGATCATTGACAGGATCGATGGTTGCTTTGCCGCCGAAGTGCGGGGGAACAACGGTCCGGAACGGAACGAAACGGCCGCAGGCCCGATTGGAAACGTATCCTGCGGATGGAAATGTCCGGTGTGCGGATATGTGTTCGACGGAGAAAAGCTTCCGGAAGATTTCATCTGTCCGAACTGCGAACAGCCGGGGACTATTTTTGAAAAGATATAGTTTTACCCTGTCAAACTGGGATGCAAAACATGCCCGGAGCAAAAATCGTTTCCGCGCGATTTGTCCGGGCGTTTTTTTGGCTTTTTTTTGATTCCCGGATGTGGTAAGATATTGCATTGTGCGGACCGGAGAGTCCGCCGTGGGAAAACGTGAGGCGGAAATGAACTACTGGAGTACGGAAACAATTATGCAACTGGCGGGGACGGCTGTGCTTTGGCTGCTGTTCTTTTTGTGCACCGCTGTACTTCCGTTCCGCCATTGCCGGAACTTCTGCCTTGTTTCCGGGACCAACGGAACAGAAAGAAAACGCGTATTTCCCAAAACGGCGCTTTGCCTGGATGCGGATGACGGGACGAAAATTGACGGCCGCGCGTCCGAAAAGACCGGGGGAAGGAAACTCAGCACGTTGCGGGACCGTTTCCGGAAGGACGATTTTTCTTCCTGGAGCATTCTGACGGGTCAGGGAGAGCGGCTACCTTCCATGCGGACCATTGCGGCTTTTTTCCCTTATCAGATACTCGTATATGAACTGACTTCCAGGGTCACACTTGCGGCAACCCGTTTCCCAATTTGGTGTGAACTGGATAAAATGATCCCCGTTTGTGATTTTTTCGTGCTTCCGTATCTTTCCTGGCATGCGCTTCTGCCGGTGGTCGGGCTTTACCTGCTGAAAACGGATCTGACCGGTTTGAGGCGGTTTATCAAATATCTGCTGTTTACTTCAATTACCACGCTTGTCGTGTTTATTGTATGGCCGACTGTCATGCCGCTGCGACCCGAATCTGTGGAGATCAAAGGTGTACTCAGCTGGGTCCTGTCCGTCGTCTACACGGTTGATGAAAACACGAACGTTATGCCGTCCATGCATGTCATCTGGGCGTTCGGGATGCTATTCGCACTTTGGAAAGACAAACTGTTTTCCAAACCGGTATTACGTGTTGTGTGTTTTGTGCAAACAATCCTGATCTGTATTTCAACATTTATGATCAAACAGCATTCTGTGCTGGATGTTCTCGGTGCGATACCTTTTACTCTGGCAGGATGGTTTCTTTGTTACCGGACCAGACATAATATCCGGGACCGTAAACCGGGAGAATAACAGCAGAATGAAGGCAGACTGGGACGGTTTTGGCGAATACCGGAAAAAGATGAGGCACTTACGGTGCCTTTTGTTGTGTTGGCAGTTATAGTGATATAATCAAAGAGGAATTCTGCTTTGATATTTATAAACGTTTATTCAGGAAGGAATTAGGGGGATTATGGCTATTACATTCGCAGAGGCAAAGGCAAAAGCAATGGAATTGAATCCGAAGGTATCAAAGGCGAAGGATTATGGTGATGCTTATGTTTTTATGGCTCCGACGAAAGGTGTTCCGGACGGTGGGGATTCCGCTTTTGTGATTATGAAGGACTCGGGAAAATGTGTGAATCTTTCCGCATATATGATGGAAAGGGAGAGCACGGCAACACCGAAGACCATTCCGATGGGTAATTAGAAGGCAAAAGAAAATAAGAGTTTATTATTGTGAAAGGACAGACATAAAGGACGTCTGTCTTTTTTCATGACAACAAAAAAGGCCCTGAATCAGGGCCTTTTCTATGGCTCCCCCTGTTGGACTCGAACCAACGACACTGCGGTTAACAGCCGCATGCTCTACCGACTGAGCTAAGGAGGAATGTAACGTACTTAAATAAAATACACCTACCGAAGAATATTTGCAAGGAAAATTTTCATACTTAAATAAAAAGTTTTTCCAGAGGTTTTTGGAAAACAAATTGGAGTTATTCGTGCACCGGAAATTAGTCCGGCAAGATCAAGGCGACGGTCAACTAAAATAAAGTGGATAAACTGTCCGGGTACATTTATAATGGGAACATGGAAGAAATGAACGAAAAAGCAGTTTATTCGGAGATATCGGAACCGGAGCGCAAGCTGATCCGCAGCGACGGAGCACTGTATATTATTCTTTTGTTATTGGTTTTCGCTGTCATCTTTGCGGGAAATTATCTGCAGAATCTTCTGGGGATCCCGAGACTGTTCATTCAGGTCGGTCTGTATATTTTGCTGTGTATCTTCGCGGTGGTTCTTTACCGGAAGCGCTTGCGCTTTTTCAGATACACTTTGACAGACAGGATGCTTTCCACCAGCAGACTGGTCGGAAAAAAAGAGAGACCGGAGGCACAGGCGCATCTGTCGGATATAACATGCATCTGCGCATATAAAGAACTGACGGAGATTCCGAAGCACTTTTCCAAGTGTTTTCACGGGAAAAAAGAAGACTCTCTGGCGGTTCTGTACAAAACATCCGGCGGGGTGCAGGGAATGCTTTTGAGCCCATCCGCAAAAATGCGGGACGCGCTCTTGGCAGCATGGAAGGCTGCCCGGAAGAGAGGATAATGAACCAAACTGATTTCATTCAAAATGCGATAGACGGTTCAATCATGCACGCGCTGCTGCTTTCCGGAGCAGAGGGAGGCGGGCAATTTGAATTTGCGCGCCGGATCAGTGCGGCTTTTCTTTTTCGGACATCGGATGAGAGAGCTGTTGAACGGCTGGAAAATTATCCGGATTATATGGAACTGAGTGGTGAGGTCATCAAGGTCGACATGGTCCGGGAACTTCAGAGCAATATCGCATCACAGTCTTTTTACAGTGGAAGGCGTGCGTATGTTTTCCGGAACGCATCAAATATGACGGTATCCGCACAGAACTGTCTGCTGAAAACGTTGGAGGAACCTCCTGAAAATACTTTGATCATTCTGACGGGAAATGAAGACGGTCTGCTGCAGACCATTCGTTCGAGATGTATGATCTGGCGGATGGGCGCATCCTGCATTGAGAGGGTCAGGGACGGTCTGATCCGGAAGGGCTATCCGGAAGAGAAGGCAGAACTAGCTGCGCTGTTGGCAGACGGACTTCCTGAAATTGCGGAGGAGATGTGTGATTCCACGTATTTCTCATTTCGCGAGAAAGCCGGGGCCATTTTCCGGGACGCGATGTTTGGGACTGTGCCGTATGTCGCTGTCGCGAATCTGCTAAGAACTTCAGCGGTCTTTGTGTCGGACCTTGTGTTCAGTCCGGCGGAGAATAGCAGTACGGATGCAGATGAGGAGAAGAATGCGGAGACGCAGAAGAAGGCCGCCAGATCCAATGCCCCCCTGTTCTTGGATATGTTTGCTTCTGTTTTAAGAGACGCTTTGTCGCGGCAGGAGAATCGTGAGGGAATAATCAACATTGATATGGGGGAGCTGTCTTTCGATATTTCCCGTAACTTTACAAAAAAAGACATTTTGGATATGATAGATAAGATTTTAGAAGCGCGCAGGGCACTGGTATTCAATGTGAATCCTACCCTTGCTGTTGATAGTGTGTTGACAGAGATTGTCAGGAAAAGAGAGGAAATCAGGAAAGCATGACAACGGTTATCAGCGTTCGTTTTCCAACGAGCGGACGCGTTTATTTTTTCAGCCCGGGTGAGCATGAAATCCATGAAGGAGATGCTGTAATTGTCGAAACAGCCAGGGGAACGGAATTCGGGGAAGTGACTCAGCTTCCGCATGAAGTTCCCGATGAAGTCGTGGTTCAGCCTCTGAAGGAAATCATTCGTGTTGCCACCGATGAGGACAGAAAGATGCGGGAAGAGTATTCAGCCAAGGAAAACGAGGCTTTTGAAATCTGCCGCAAGAAGATTGAAAAACACGAACTGGACATGAAACTGGTGGGCGCGGAGTATGCGTTTGACGGAAGCAAGGTCATCTTCTTCTTCACGGCGGATGAACGTGTTGATTTCAGAGAATTGGTCCGGGATCTTGCTTCAGAATTCCGCACAAGGATCGAACTTCGGCAGATCGGTGTCCGGGATGAGGCGAGAATGCTCGGCGGACTTGGACCCTGTGGCAGACCCGTCTGCTGTAACAGCTTTTTGGATGGATTCCAGCCTGTTTCCATAAAAATGGCAAAGGAACAGAATCTGTCTTTGAGTCCGACCAAGATCTCCGGGCTTTGCGGAAGGCTGATGTGCTGCCTGCAGTACGAAGAGGCCGCCTATGAGGAGATCAAAAAAAAGATGCCGAAAGTCGGGAAGGAAATCCGGACGCCTGACGGAATCGGACGCGTGGTGGAAAACAACGCCATTACCGAAAAGACAAAAGTCCATCTGATGATGGAGGATGAGTCGGTGGAGGTCAGGGAATACCACTATTCTTTGCTGTGTGCACCGAATCAAACACCGAGTCCCGTGCCGGAAGAGAAGATGCTTTCGGAAGAAGAGACAGAAACCCCGAAGGGCAGCGTTGAGTATGTTCCGCCTGAACCGGCCGTTCCCGTGGAACAGCCGGCGGAGCCCGAGAAAAAGAAAAGGCCTTCAAGAAGGAGTAGAAGAGGAGGCAGAAACGGGCAGAAACAGGAAACGAAACCGAATCAGGAGAATGCGCCGGTGGTTGATAAGAAGGCCGGTGAAACGAGTCCGGAAGGGAAGGCCCAGTTTTCCAGGAAAGCCAGATTCAACAGGCGGAGGGGACGCGGGTCCGGCGGCAAGCCGTCCGGAAATGCTCCGGGAAAGACGGAATGACCCCCTGCTTTCGGTCAGACGAATCAGGTTTTTGAACTTTGTTGTGATGTTGCTTTTTATCATTGAAGTGATATAATTTAAAAAAATCGACTAAATGGAGGTTAGTTATGGCATACAAGATTACAGATGAGTGCATCAGCTGCGGCGCCTGCGCGGCGGATTGCCCGGCAGAAGCGATTTCTGAAGGCGACGGAAAGTACGAAATTGACCCGGAAAAATGTATTGACTGCGGAAACTGCGCAGAGAATTGCCCGGTCAGCGCTCCGACTCAGGCATAAAAAATCCGATTGCATGGGGCCGTCCGAAAGGATGTGCCCTTTTTTTATGTTTTGTATCCTCTGATTTTATGATAAAGTAAAAATGTTATGGGGACAGAAAAGAAGAAAAAGTTTCTGATTAACTTCTTATATTTTATCGTTGTGATAGCGATCGCCGGGTTTGCGTGCCGCGTCGCCCTCCCGGCGTTGTGGCCGTTTCTTGTTGCCTGGGTGGTTGCGATCATTCTCAGGCCTGTTGTGGAGTTTCTCAGGACCAAACTGAAATTCGGGAGAGGGCTATCAACGGTTATTCCGGTCCTGCTTTTTTATGCTTTGATCGGTTCACTGGTTGCCCTGATCTCCATTCGGCTGGTTGTTACCGCAAAACGGTTGCTTCCGGGTTTTCCTGCCTATTACAACAATACGATCGAACCGCTTCTGATCAATCTCACGAAGTACATAAAGGACCTTTCCGAAAAGCTGAATCCGGAAGCGGGAGCGATTGTCACGGATTTTCTGGCGGGTTTTGGGACCAAGTTCGAGTCAACACTTACGCAGGCCTCCATGACCCTTCTAAAATCCCTGACAAGCGTTGCGGTCTCGGTTCCGACGGCATTGTTACATATCCTTATCATGATCATTGCAACCGCATTCATTGCTTCAGATTACCCGATTCTGAAAAAGTTTGTCCGTGCACAGTGTTCGGAAAGAACAAATCATCTGCTTGATGAGATTAGGATCCACCTCGGGAGAACGATTGGGAGGTATCTGAAATCTTACGCACTGATCATGCTGATCACGTTCGGAGAACTCTCTCTCGGACTTTTGATCATCGGCGTCAAGAACCCGTTTTTGATTGCGGCGCTTATCGCCATTCTGGATATTCTGCCGGTCGTCGGCAGCGGAACTGTCCTGATTCCCTGGGCAATCATTTCTTTGCTGCAGCAGAACTATGTTTTCGGAATCAAACTTCTTGTTGTTTATATTATCATCACGGTCATCCGCAATATCATAGAGCCGAAGATTGTCGGAAATCATGTCGGTATGCATCCGGTCGTAACTTTGTCGGCAATGGTCGTTGGAACATATGTGTTCGGTCCGATCGGTCTGCTTGGGCTTCCTGTTACGATCGCCCTGTTAAAAAGCCTGAACGACGAGGGCGTTATACATCTTTTCAAATACGCGAAGGAAGATCCTGAGACGGATGGTCAGACTTCCAAAAAGGACAAAGGGCAAGATAAGATACCGGAACCGGCGGCAAACGCAGATCCGGAGCCGGAAAAACCGACACGGAAAAGAGCGGGAAAGCATGAGTAACAGAACGGTTTGGGTCACAGGGTCTTCCAGAGGGATCGGTAAGGCAATCGCCGCACGGTTCGCACGTTGCGGGGACAGGGTCGTTCTCCATTGCAAGGACAACCGGGATGCACTGCGTGCCTTTGAGAAGGAACTGAAACAGTCCGGCTGTTCCGTGATGGCAGTGCAGGGCGATATTGCCAGCGAAGAGGATGTTTCCCGCATGTTCGGCGAAATATGCAGCCGGTTCGGACCGGTGGAAATTCTGGTGAATAATGCAGGGATAGCGCTTCCCGAACAACTCCTGACGGATTGCACCGCAGATCAGTTGGAATCTGTTTTGAAAACGAATGTCCTGGGTCTTCTCACGTGTTCCCGGATGGTGATTCCCTCTATGGTTGGCAGGAAAAAAGGCGTGATCATTAATGTTTCCTCATATT
>R22__coassemble_955_pt1 | contig 16180 bp, 17 predicted proteins | sample R22__metabat2_high_PE_038 | metagenome-assembled genome bin R22
CGTCTCTACCACTTGGCCTACAAGTGACTATTGGCTGAAAAGGGGCGCATGTGCGCTCCGTCTCTTGGGCAACAGGTAATCTGTTGTCTTTGTTTTTTTAGGGGAGGGAAATATGATTGAACTGGAGGAACGGATCGCCAGAGACGGAACGGTTCTGCCCGGAGACATCGTCAAAGTCGACGGGTTTCTGAACCACAAGGTGGACTGCCTTCTGATGGGCAGTATCGCGGACGAGTTTGCGCGTTTGTTTGATATTGACAAGGTGGACATTGTTCTGACAGCGGAAGCCAGCGGGATCGCTTTGGCGGCCATCTGTGCGTTCAAATGGGGGAAGCCCATGATCTTCGCGAAAAAAGCCAAGAGCGACAATATCGAGGGCGGTCTGTATGCCAGTGAAGTATATTCCTACACATATAAACGCAAGGTCACCCAGATCCTTTCCAAGGAATGGCTCAAGGCCGGAATGCGGGTGCTGATCATTGATGATTTCATGGCCAACGGGGAAGCGGTCCGGGGGCTTTGTGACATCACAAATCAGGCGGGCGCAGAGCTCGTGGGTGTCGGGATCGCGGTGGAAAAGGGATTCCAGCCCGGTGGCGCGAGACTTCGCGAGATGGGCGTGAACTATCATGCGCTCGCGATCATAGAAAAGGCAGACGAGAACGGTATTGAGTTCCGTCATGAAAACTGAGGGAGGAACAGCCATGAAAGAAAACAAACGTCCCGAATCCATGGAACGTATCAGAACAAAAGAGCAGGCAGACGCTTTTATTGAAGAAGAGATTGCCGCAATAAGGGAACAGGTCGGGGACGGGAAGGTTCTGCTCGCACTTTCGGGCGGCGTGGATTCCTCCGTGACAGCGGCGCTTCTGATCAAGGCTATCGGTGACCGGCTGATCTGTGTCCATGTGAACCACGGGCTGCTGAGAAAAGGGGAACCGGAGCAAGTCATCAAAGTGTTCGGAGATGAGATGGGGGCGCGTCTGATTTACGTGGATGCCGTGGACAGATTCTTGGACCGTCTTGCCGGGGTAGCGGATCCGGAGGAGAAGCGGAAAATCATCGGCTCGGAGTTTATTGACGTGTTCGCAGAGGAAGCCCGGAAACTGGACGGTGTCAAGTTCCTGGCGCAGGGAACCATCTATCCTGACATAATCGAATCGGGACAGGTCAAGTCCCATCACAATGTGGGAGGACTTCCGGAGGATCTTTCTTTCGAACTGGTGGAACCGCTCAAATTCCTGTTCAAGGACGAGGTCAGAGTGGTTGGAGACGCGCTGGGGCTCCCCGAAAAGATGGTATACAGACAACCGTTCCCCGGACCGGGACTGGGTGTCCGGTGTGTGGGAGCGATTACCAGAGACCGTCTGGCGGCGGTTCGGGAATCGGACGCGATACTTCGGGAGGAATTCGAAAAGGCGGGGCTTTCGGACAAAGTCTGGCAGTATTTCACCGTTGTGCCGGATATCCGTTCCACGGGAGTGACAAACGGCATAAGGACATTTGAATGGCCCGTGGTTCTCCGTGCCGTAAATACGGTGGATGCAATGACAGCGGAAGTGTTTCCTGTTCCCTTTGATGTCCTTGAAAAGATTACGAAACGGATCACTTCCGAAGTTCAGGGAGTAAACAGGGTTCTGTACGACCTAACACCGAAAGAACCCGCAACGATTGAGTGGGAATAATATCGACTGGCTTGACCGAAGTCCGGAAACCCGCATAAATAAAGGGTTTTTGAGCCTTTGGAATGATATAATAGTGACCCCAAAGCCACTTCCGGTACCATTCCAGTACCAATAAGCAATTAATATTTCACGAAAAACGCCCTCGTTCCGTTCCTCTTAGAAGGTACGAAACAAGGGCATTTTTTATTGCTTTTTTTCTCACGTCCCACAAATAAGCCTTTTGTACCAAGTACCGCTTGATACCAGTGGTACATACCGAAAAAAGCAAAAAAATACCTCAGTTGATAAATAAAGGAAAACGGCATTTTCAGAGATGACTTTGCATTGTTCAAAACATCTTCTCTACTATCAGCCTCACTGTATTTGGCTATCATTTCTCATTCTAGTGGAATTAATCAACCTATAGGTTGACATCAAGAGCAAAGTATGCTATATTGTGTGTAGCCATTAAGGCATTTTAGGAGGTTAGAATATGTTGACAAGTATAGGAAGATTTCTAAGGAAACTAAGGATAGATGAAGGTGAAATATTGAAAGATATGGCCGAAAAACTGGAAGTAACGGTTTCTTTTCTTTCTGCTGTTGAGAACGGAAAAAAACACATGCCTTCTTCGTGGAATAGTAAAATTTGTAGCCTTTACAGCTTAAATGAGGCACAGAGAAAAGAATTTACCACTGCGATAGCTGAAACCGAGAATGCCATTGAAATGGATTTCGTTGGCACAAGCCTTCAGAATCGCGAACTGGCAGTATCTTTTGCCCGAAAGTTTTCCGATATTGATGAAGCCCAGGCGGAAGCAATCAGGAAAATTCTTATGGTAGGTAAGCGAAATTAATGAATTGTTATAAAGCAGATGCAGTCTCAAGGCAGAATATCAGAGATTATGTGTACATGCTCAAGAAAGAAGTGGGGTTGCAAAATGTTTTGTATTTTCCGGTTCTTCAGTTCGTAGAAAACGTGCTACCTGTGCTTGTTCCGGATTTTCAGTTTGAAGTAGTTACAGAGAGTGAAATGGGCAATAAGCACGGCGAAACATATCCCAGCAAGAATCTTATTCGCATCCGAGAGGACATTTATCTGCGGGCTGCTCAAGGTGAAGGTCGGGACCGTCTTACTATTGCCCATGAAATTGGACATCTATTTATGCATGAAGATGACGCAATAGCACTTTGTAGGCTTGCTCCCAATGAACGATTAAAGCCTTTTGAAGATCCAGAATGGCAGGCAGATGCGTTTGGCGGAGAGCTCTTAGCGTCATCATATCTCATAGAAGGAATGTCCGCCGATGAGGTCGCCGCTAAATGCGGCGTATCAATGTCCGCTGCTCGGGTGCAGTTAAATGCCCTGCGGTAATTACAGAGGAGGTGATGTGTATGATTGCGTTTGGCAAAAAAGAAAAGCTCTGCACTGACTGGTGGAACAATCAGTTCAGAACTTCTTCTCCGAATACTTCTATTCGTAATCTGGTTTTATTATTATAGGGGTATTCGGGTCTAGAGTCAAGAATAATCTGCTGTGGAAAGCAGATTTTTCGAAAATCTTGAAAAATACTTTTATTGCCTCCGGGTACTTCTATTCGTAATCTGGTAAATTACTTAGCAGTACCTTGGAGGCCAGACCTCGGAGCAAAATCTACAAATGCCATTGTTCCGTTGTATGGCTGAATAAGGAACTTAATATGATTAAAGGACTGTCCGAAGAGGACAAATACAAAGTCATCCGGCCGGTTATAGGCGGTTGTGATTATGATGCCTATGGCATACCAATTATCAATAGAACTCCCACTGACGCAATCAACTGGGAGAAACTAAAAATTAGTGGATACCAAAATGCTTCCGCTAAGACTTTCAACAAAAACACCCTGCTCTTGATGTTCAATTACGATAAACGTCTGTTGAGTTTATGGGGCAATCCTCTCAAGAAGGTTGGACTATTTCAATCCTATGCCGCGGTTGCAACACCTGATTTTAGCATTTATCCTACAATGAATATAAATGACATTAGGTATAACATCTATATGTCAAGATGGCTTGGGAAAACCTGGCAGAATTACGGGTGCACGGTCCTACCGACAGTAGGCTGGGCCCTCGCGGATACCTATGACTTATGCTTTGGGAATGTTGAGCCCCAATCTGTTGTAATTATCTCAACTCTTGGCTGTCAGGAGCATGAAGATATTTTCCTTGCAGGATTCAACGAGATGAAAAATCGAATTAATCCTCCGGTGATTATCGTTTTTGGGGATATGATTGACGGTATGATGGGATCTTTTATCAATTTCCAATACAAGGACTCGTTTAACGTCAAGTATGAGCAATTGAGATTTGAAGGTCTGTCACCAATATTTACAAACAAGGAGGATATTTGATATGGGATCTAGGGGCGCATTTGAAAATGTTGACACTGGAAATTTTGCCTTTAAGGCAGGTGGCCAGCATTATAAATCTATAGGTATCTTGTCCAGTAACGCCAATGTTAAGGTGATTGTTCAGGATTCAAACAATGTTAAAGCACCGGAATATTCACATACAGCAGGGCGTATTTATGCCATTGTGAAGGACGGGAAGTTGAAGCATCTCGCTTATTACGATGAGAATCATAACCAAGCTGTAAGCATAGACTTTGAGCATGCCCACCAAGGCGTGCAACCGCACAGACATGTCTATATGAGCCATAATAAGAGTGATCCTGGTGTGTCGCCCACTGCAGATGAAGCTGTGCTGATAAAACAAATAAAAAAGGAGTTCCATTTAAAATGAGAATCAACGAATATAAATCTCTCGAAGAATTTACATCTCAATATGTAGGAGAATGGGCTCCATCCAAGGGGCATTGGTTAGGATTGGATTTTTCCTATAAAGAAAAAGAGTATCGTCTTCATACTGGATCTATGTATAATTCTGAAAATACTTTTTTCCAAGATGGACGGGAAGCATTGTTTGGACTATATATCAAAATGCCGTTGAATCCCGAATCGTCAATTGCTGAGAACTATGTTTATAATCTTCTCGGCGAATATGCTGATATGTCCGAATTGCTTGAAAGTACAGTTATTTGTAATACACCATTCAAAAAAGTGATTATGGACGACGCAACTGAGCTGCTTGGACAAGATTGATTTCCACTCTGTTTTTTTATAAAGGATTTAGTAAAATGGCTAGGATTAAGAAATATCTTGATCCTGGCCAAATGCGTTTTTCTCTTTGCAGAATTCATAAGAGGAAAGATAAATCTTGCTACATCAATTCTTCTTCTGCTGTAATCTGCATGAAATCACCTCTCAGCTCTCATAATAGTTTATGGCATCATCTGCAAGCTTTGCAAATCGTTCCCGATATTCGGGGGACACAAAAATTCCGTCAAAGCTTTCCCTGTTGGTGAAGTAGTATCTGCTGAGAGCTTCCGTAATACCCTGCATATCTAAAATTGCCTCATTTGCAAGGGCATCTGTGATTGTGCGATTAAAAGCAGTAAAACGAAGACCACGCTTCTCTGCAATATCATAGGCACTTATGTGATTTCCCAGCAGAACTACTCCGTTAAAGTCGGATGCGGAGTCATCACCGTAGCCCCATACGATATATTCGTCGCTTCGCCCACCGAAATTGCCCTGGCACATCAGCGCTTCATCCAAAGCAAAAACGAAGGAATCTCCAAGGCATTCCCGGACTGCCTTTAGCCAGGAGATAGCTCCAACATAGTCACGTCTCTTTGGAAGCTCCTTCTTTCGTGCGTCATGCTTTGGCAGCGTTCTTGTCTTCCGATTATTAAGATCTGCCAGTATGCGGCTTTCCAACAGCGAAGCCACATATTCCGGGGGCTTACGCACACCGGCTTCCCAGTTCTGAATGGTACGAAAAGGAATGTTATATCTTTCGGCAAATTCACTTTGCGTATCGCCAAGTGCAATTCTCATTTCATGGATCGTCATAGTGTTCACCTCATGCATAGTATGCACCCAATGGGTGTATTTGTCAAGCGTGTTTGTTTTCATATTCCTCTTTTCTGCCGCCTTGCGGCTGTAAAACTATTTTGTGCAAAAAAGACGGCGCACAGGACTCTGCCGCGTTAGTGTAAAGTTTTAGTTGGAGTTTTGAGGAAACTGAAAGGGAGCGGAAGTCAGAACAGAAGCCGAAGAGAACGGAAGTTTGAGAAGGCGCTCAAGCAAGGAGTCCGAAGGGACTCCGGCCGGGGCCCGGCCGGCGATTTTGAAAACAAAAAAGAGAATCCAATTCATGCTATTCTTAGTTTGCAGACCTAAAGAAAGGTGAAAAGGATTCTCTATGGAACAGATTATACTACAGCTCGTTCAGAATTTTGTTGACAAAATTTTAAAGATATTCGAAACAAAACGGTTTTTCGGATATCGGCAGGCTGATCACCAAACTCCTCCCGGAGGTAAAACAGTTTGTTCTGGAGATCATTGCCGCAGTGATCCGGGAAACAGACAGGGCGCTGGTGAAAGGAGCAAAGGAACTGCGGAAGAAGGATTCTCTGCAGCTGTGATGCTCAGGATAATATGGATACCATAAATATTCAGAAGATGGATGTCGCTGAGATGAAAAAGAAGAACAGGCATCTGTCCAAAGCCATATCCGATGCGTCATTCGGAGAGATCCGCCGCCAGCTGGAATACAAATGCAGATGGCATGGAAGAGAATTGTGGATCGTGGACAGATATTATCCATCTTCCCAGACATGTTCCGTATGCGGACACAGGAATCCGAAAACAAAAGATCTCCATGTCCGGTACTGGGTATGTCCCGAATGCGGAGAAGTACATGACAGGGATGTCAATGCCGCAGTCAACATTCTGAAAGCGGGAATGCGGATGCGGCAATAGAGATACACTTATGGTAGGCATGGGCCGGGCCGAACCTAACGCCTGTTGAGACCATGAAAGACCGGATACAGCCGGCGGAGATCGTTGAAGCAGGAATCCCCCACTTCTTAGGTCATACAGACCGAAAGTGGTGGGAGGAGGTCAAAAACATATTTTAGCTGCCTTTCTTACACAGCCAGTGTTCAAGGCGGTCCATGCCCTCGCACAATTCCTCAAGAGACTTTGTGCACGCGATTCGTATATATCCGGAAAGCCCGAAAGCGGAGCCGGGGACTGTGGCGAGGCAGAGCTCTTTCAGGAGAGCGGTGGAGAACGCGATGTCATCCGTGCCGGGTTCCAGTCTGACCCAGACGTACAGACCCCCTTCGGGTTCAAGACAAGAGATGTTCGACATTTGCCGGATCCTGTCCGCCACGTAACTGCATCTTTCCAGACAGGCATTCTGGATGTAGGAGGGGGCGTTTTCATCGGACTCCAGCATTTTCTGCAGTGCGTACTGAGAAATGGCGGATGGGCATCCAATGCAGTTTGTGTAATACCGTTTCAATGCTTCGGTCAGTTCTACGGATGCAAGGCTCCAGCCGAGACGCCAGCCGCTCATAGCATATGCCTTTGAGGCGCTGCCGACAAAAATCACCTGGTCCCGAAGCCGTAGATTGGACAAAACGGCAGGTGTTGTGCGGCTGCCTGAAAAGTCCAGTTCTCCGTAACATCCGTCCAGGATCAGGAAGATATCCCTTGAGGCACAAAACTCCGCAATTTCCGTAATGAGACTGTCCGGATAGGCCTGACCTGTCGGATTGCACGGCGTGTTCAGGATCAGGACGCGGGTCTTTTTATTTACAACGGATTCTAATGTATCTACGTTTAACAGGAAATGGTTGTCCGGGTTTGCCGGGACGGGAACGGGAACACCGCCCGCTGCACGGATTATCTCCGGAAAACAGGACCAGTAGGGAACGGGCAGGATTGCTTCATCCCCCGGGTCCAGAACACATTGCATGACAGCTGCCAGAACGGTTTTGGCACCGTTGGAAACGGCCACCCTTTCGGGTTTGGTTCCGTATTTTTTCGCGAGAAGGGAACGGAGCTCAGCGGTTCCGTGGGATGTGGTGTATTTGGTCAGATCCTGTTCAATGGCGGCTTCGGCCGCTTTTTTGATCTCTTCCGGAACGGGAAGGCCGGTCTCGCCGACCGTCAGGTCGATGATGTCTGCCCCTTCAGCTTGAAGGGAACGGACGAGATCCATCTGCTCGGAGATGGGGGAGCCGTGGAAAGATCTGGCGCGTTTGGAGAGTTCAGGCATTCTTGTCTTCCTCCGCTTTGGAAAGCAGCAGATTCGCTGTTACATCCCCGGTCACATTCAAAGTTGTATACGCCATATCCAGCAGACGGTAGATCCCGCTGTAGATCCCCATAAAGCCGAGAGGCAGTCCAAGGCCCGACAGATAAGCGGCGCCGATCGCGATTCCGCCGCCCGGGATCCCGGGCGCTGCCATGTTGATGATCTCCGCGATGACCAGCATGTCAAGGAAAAGACCGAGTGTCAGGGGAACACCGGCAGCCTGCATGGTGAACATGGACAGCAGACAGAAAGAGACTGCTCCGCCGCACATATGGATCGTGCAACCCAGCGGAACGACAATGGACGTGATCCTGTCCGGCACATGGAACTCCTCTTCACAGGTACGCATGGTTACGGGAAGGGTCGCCATGGAGGAACAGGTGGAAAGGGAAACGGTCCAGACATGGATCATGGCCCGGATATAACGGGAAGGACGGACCTTGCAGAAGATCCAGGCAGGCAGGATCATCACAAGGATCAGCGCTACGATACAGCAGCCCCAGGCAAACAGAATGTAGCCGCCCGCGGTTTTCAGTACGGAGATACCGTTCTGGACGGTAGCTGTGGCCATCAGGGAAAACACACCGATGGGGGTAAGAAACATCAGCCACTGGAGCAGTTTTGAAAATACGGCGGACAGGTCTTCCATGACTGCAGTCAGACGTTCGGCTTTCAGAATGGAAGCGGCCAGTCCGCACAGCAGGGAAAACAGGACACAGGGGAAAAGCTTCCCGGAGGTCATGGAGGAGAAGATGTTGTCGGAGATCAGGTTGGCAAAAATACCCTCCGCGCCGATGTCCGCACTGGCACCCTCATAGGCTTCTTCGGGAAGGACATAGCTGCTGCCGGGCCGGATCAGCCCGGTCAGAAGAGCGGTCAGCAGAAACGTAACGGCAAACATCAAAGCAAACAGGAGAATGGTCCTGAGAAGGACACGTCCCGTTTTCACCCCGTTTTTTGATGTGGTGACAAAGATCTGGCACATCAGAAGCGGAACGATCAGCAGTTTCAGCAAACTGACATATGCCGTTCCGAGAAAGGAGATGCTTTCCGCTGCCCGGGGAAGAAGGAGTCCGAAGACAATACCCAAGACAAGAGCACCCAGGGTGATCCAGGGAAGGAAGCGTTCGAATTTTGACGATTCAGTCTTCTGCATGGCCGTTTCAGCGGAGGAATCCACTTATTATCTGCTCCTCGGCTTCCTGTTCGGTAAGCCCGAGCGTCATCAGTTTGGTAAGCTGTTCGCCTGCGATCTTGCCAATGGCGGCTTCGTGGATCAGAGCGGCGTCCACACAGTTTGCGTCCAGTTTCGGAATGGAAACGACATGGGCATTGTCCATGATGATCGCGTCGCACTCCGCATGTCCGGAGCAGACGGTGTTTCCGACGATGGACGCTTCAAAAATCTGTTCGGAGCTGTCTTTTGCAACGGAGCGGGAGATAACGTCCGCACTTGAGTGATCCCCGTTCAGAGAGACTTCATACAGACTCTCTGCTTTCTGACTGCCGTGGGTCATCAGGCGTTCCCGCACGACCATGGAGGCACCGGCTTTCAGTTCCGCAACGGTGGTTCGAACGGTGGAGTCCACGCCTTTGATCTGGACCATTTCCATTTCGACGTGGCTACCCTCCTCCTGATAGACTTCCGTTCTGGGGTTCATGATCCGTTTTCCGTTTCCGTCCCCCTCACCGTAATGCTTTTCCACATACCGTACTTTGGCGTTCTTTTCTACGAAGAAACGGTGGATCCCGTCATGTCTGGAATCCTGGTTGCCGCAGTTGTGGATGCCGCAGCCGGCGATGATGGTCACATCGCTGCCTTCGCCGATATAGAAATCGTTGTATACGGTCTCGCTCAATCCGCTTTTGCTGAGGATGACCGGGATATGGACGCTTTCGTTCTTCGTTCCGGGTTTGATCCGGATATCGATCCCCGCCTTGTCGGTCTTGGAAACAATATCCACGTTGGCGGTGGTGTTTCTGACAGCGGTCTGGCTGTTGGAACGGATATTGTAGGCTCCTTCGGGCATGGAGTGGAGATCGGCGATCTCCTCAAGCATTCTTTTTTCAATGGCGTCAAGCATGCTGAATTCCTCCTTCCGCGAGTTTGCTGCAGGAACTGGCTGTGGCGGACGCTGTTCCGAGGAGAGCAGGCAGGATTTCATCCTTCGGACCGTACTGCTTGATTTTCCCTGCCTCGATGACAAGGATGTCATCCGCGATATTCAGGATCCGTTCCTGATGGGAAATGATCAGAACGGTTCCCTTGATCCGTTCCCTGACGTTTTCAAATACATGGATCAGGTTTTGAAAACTCCAGATGTCGATACCGGCTTCCGGCTCATCGAAGATGGCGAATTTTGTTCCGCGCGCGATGACGGTGGCGATCTCGATCCGCTTCAGTTCTCCGCCGGAAAGAGAATTGTTGACTTCCCGGTCGATGTACTCTTTGGCGCAGAGTCCGACATTGGAAAGATATTCGCACGCCTCATTCAGGGAGATGTGCTTTCCAACCGCGAGACGCAGAAGATCAATGACACGGATTCCTTTGAAGTGGACCGGCTGCTGAAAAGCGAAACTGATTCCCGCACGGGCGCGTTCCGTGATTCCCAGGTCCGTGATATCTGTTCCGTCCAGAAGGATCCTGCCGGAAGTCGCGGGATATACACCCATGATCAGTTTGGCAAGGGTGGACTTTCCGCCGCCGTTTGGTCCGGTCACGACCACAAATTTTCCGTCGTCGACCGTCAGATTCAGATCGTCGATGATCGTTTTCCGGTGATTATCTTCTCCTACAGAGTAGGACAAATGATCCAGTTGTAACATGCTACCTCACTGTTATTCTGATTTCACTCCGAGCGTTGGAGCATTTAAATATTGTATCATGTTTTGACCGTGGGGGACGAGGGAATTTTGAGCCGGAACGGAAACACAAAAAAGAGAAGTTTCGGGCAGTATTCCGGAGGGGAGGGAAGTGATATAATATCCGTGGTAGAAAGAGAATCGGAGGGAAAACAATGGATTTGAAACAATACATGGATATTCAGCCTGAGATCAGGGATGCACTGGCGGAAGGACGGCCGGTCGTTGCTCTGGAAAGCACGATCCTGAGCCACGGGATGCCGTATCCCGAGAATCTCAGCTTTGCCCGTGAAGTTGAGAAAGTGATCCGTGCCGAGGGTGCCGTTCCGGCGACCATGGCGCTGATCGGAGGGAAGATCAAAGCGGGACTGAACGAGGATGAACTCACCCTGATGTGCAAGGGAGAGGATGTGGGAAAAGTCAGCAGAAGAGACTTTGCCATCTATCTCGCGGCGAAAAAAACAGGTGCCACCACGGTTGCCTCTTCAATGATCTGTACCGCCATGGCGGGGATCAAGGTGTTTGCTACCGGCGGGATCGGCGGAGTGCACCGCGGCGGGGAAAACAGCATGGATATCTCTGCTGACCTGCAGGAACTGGCCAATACGCCGGTCACGGTGGTATGCGCCGGCGCCAAGCAGATCCTGGACATCGGAAGGACTCTGGAGTATCTGGAAACAATGGGTGTCCCGGTGGTCGGAAACGGTACGGACGAGTTCCCGGCATTCTTCTGCAGAAGGAGCGGCTTTAAGCTGGATTACGCCGCTAAGGATGAGAAGGAGATCGCAAAGATCGTAGCGACCCAGCGGGATCTTGGACTGAAAGCAGGTATTCTTGTGGGGAATCCCGTTCCCGAGGAGTACGGTCTGGATAATGCCTATATGGAGGGGATCATTGATCAGGCTCTGGAAAAAGCGGAGAAAGCGGGGGTGCGCGGGAAAGAAATCACTCCGTTCCTGCTTGCCACGGTCAAGGAACTGACGGGCGGTGACTCCTTTGACACCAATGTCCAGCTTGCACTGAACAATGCGAAATGCGCGGCGCGCATCGCTGTGGAACTCGAAAAACTCGCATAGAAATCTGGCCGGAAAATGTAACAGGAACTGTCCGTCTCTGACACCTTTTTGTCAAGATTTTTGGATAAGATAAGGATGTCAGAAAGGAGGCAGGACAGTTGGATACGATCACTGCTAAATCGGAAAAAGAAGTCCGGCCGGATGTTTTTGACAGGGAAATCGAAAGGACCTGGGAAGCCATAGACGCTTTGATCAGCGCGATGTGGGAAACCGGGAAATTCCGTAACCTGAAAGAATCCGGAGATCAGTAGCTGTAATTACTCCTTTTGGGTCGGTTGACCCGGCAAACTCATTTTTCTTTTTTCCTTACTGCGGATGCCGCCCGTTTGGGCGGCATCCAGTATTTTACCTGAAAGCGAACAAAATTATAACGTCGGAGAATCCTTTAGATTCGGAGGAACTCTTTTAGGATTCTTTCGCATACGACACGGTAGGAGGGGCGGTAGGCACAGCGGTAGGGGTCCGAATGGCTGACGGCCGGGTATCCTTCCTGCCGGATGGAATCAAGAAAGGAAAGAAGCTCCGGGGTTTCGAAAGGCAGCTGTCCGGAACCGCAGATTTCCAGCAAAACGGAGAGACTGTTTTCAAATCCGGGAACGCTTCCCCGCGATTCCGGCATGCTCAGAAGAAAAACTTTGCCGAGAGAAGGGATCTGGTCCTTCTTCAGACCGCTAAGATAAACACGGACAAACCCGTTTCCGATCGTTTCCAGAGAGGGTCTGTCCGTTTTTTCTGTTTCCTTGTATTCGCTTTCCAGACGGGCGAGAACCGCTTCGGGGTCTGCCGCCATATGACCTGGACCGAATTCCCGCTGGAAAAGGAGCTTGTAGGCATCCTGCGGGAGAAGGAGCGGGTATTTATTCGTATGTTCTTTCAGCAGCAAAGCAATCTCCGCTTCTTCTGAACATGCTGTTTCCGGAGCGGCGGTATTTCTGTCTGAAAACAAAATGTTCCTCCCGGTGTCCGCTGGCCGCTGCCGCGGCCGCAGCGGCATTAAACTTTCTTTGACGGTTTGGATGCCGGAGGCACCGTCTCCTGACTGTCAGTATTCCCGGCGGCTTCCTGTGCAGCAAGGGATGATTCGATCTCCGCCCAGATCCTGTGGACCTCTTTATTGATATACCAGTTGCAGTAGTTGCGGTCCGTATCCTGACATCTGGCTGAGAAGCCCAGGAAGACTCTGTCCGGAGTAAACCGCGTGACACCCAGGAAGAGAATATCTCCTTGCAGACGGTCACAGCCTTGCGCAGTGCCTTCCAGTTTTTCCTTGAAAAGCGGTTTGATCTTGTCCAGATCTGTCAGAGCCGGAACGGCAAGTTCGATCCAGGCACCCGGCTTGGTTCGCGATTCATTGACCATGGAGGAAATGGCATTGTTGCGGATCGTTTTTGTATTTCCCTGCTCATCCACCATTTTGACGGATCTCAGGGTGATCTCCTCAACCTTTCCTTCAAATCCGTTGATGTTGAGAACTTCCCCGACACGGTATTTGTCTGTCATGACATTTGTTACGCCGCCCAGGATATCGCTGACAAGGTCTTTGGAACCGAAACCGATAATGGCGGCCATGATTCCGGCGGAGGCGAACAGCCCCTTGACGTCCAGACCAAGGTAGTACAGGGACATCATGATAGCTATCACGATAAGAAGCGTGGTCAGAAGCGTACTGATCAGGCGAACGACCGCGTTGCGATGATCCTTCAGCTGAATCTGAATAAACCCGGCAAATTCGCGGATGATCAGAGACAGCGTGATCGCAATGAAAAACACAAGACCGCAAGCAGTCAGAGAGAAGAAATTGGCACCGCGTTCCCAGTTCCCGGACAGGACATATGCAATGGCGGGATTTATTGCAGGGCGTTTGGAGACCGTGATCATGGACCAGGCGGTCAGGAGCAGGATTAACAGGAAAATGTTGCGAAGCAGAACAGATACCTTCTGTTCGGGCGTTCTTTCGTTGAACGGGATGTAATTGGCGGGAAGGAATATGGGTTCTTTCTTGCGCCGGTCAGCGGCAGGCTTAAAATAGAAATCCGTATCCTTTGACTGGACGTAGCGGTTGTGACGGGAGAAATACAACGCCATGATCAGATCATAGATCAGGAAAAGGATGACGGAAAATCCGAGAGAAGCACCCCTGTAACGGAAAAGAGAATTCGCAGATGCAACAGTTTCCACTACTCTGTTCAGGGAGGAACTCTTTGCGATATGGATGAATCGTTCAACGTTGTTATCGTTCCGGAATGTATTGATGTCGTGGAGCATATCCATATCCGCGGGTTCGCCTGTCCGCATGATCTCACCGTTCTCGTACAGGTTTATGGTTGCGTTTTGATTCAATTCGGATATTTTCAGAATCAGGTTGTTCCGGTATTCTTCCGAGGAAGCAATTGGCTGGGAATAGGGGGAATCTATGATGATCATTCCGTTCTGCTGCCCAATGACCGGTCCTTCATACCCTTCCTCAAACTGCTTATCGTATTTTCTCCAGGTCGTGTATTGCGTATTTCCGTTTTCGTCCAGATAGGTATAGAGGAAAACGTGTGTGGCGCACAGGGCATAGTATTCACCATTCTGGTGTGAAATATCACTGCAGAACGAGGTGACTTTTCCGTCCAGAACCTGCATGAAATTCTCGGCCTCATCCGTGTACCGGTAAAACCAGTCGTTATCGCTGGTAAAAACGGTGTATCCGGACTCATTGACAATGGAGATACTGTTCAGGTTGTACTTTTTTGCAAACTCTTCAAGCTTTGGGCTTTTGGCATAGGAGACCAGAAGATTGCCGTACCGGTCCAGAACACGTACCCTGTCGTTTCCGGAGGGCATGGAATAAAAGTGCTCTTCAGATCCATCCTGCAGCTGGTCGGCAAACGAGGCGACCACGTTGCCTGTCATGACGGCGGTCTGGATATTTGTCCCTTCCAGGAACCCCTTTTGGTATTTTTCTACGCTGGAATTGTCCGCTACTTTTTGTTCAAGCAGCCTCTGGTTATATTCCGCGTCGCTTATGGAATCACCGATGTAACTGATGGTCTGGGTGAAGAGTGAAACAACGGTCATAACGATCAACCCGAAGAAAGCAACACCGGCCAGCCGGAGGAAAGTGGCTTTCCTGCCGTAGACCTTGTTGAGGGAGATTCCGTAAAAAGTCAGAAGAAAAGCAAAGAGGAAGAAGATGATAAGGACCCAGTATGCGGGAAAGATACCGCAGGAGCCGAGTTCGTTCGCGGCGACAAAGATCTGACAGTCCCCGAACAGGTCTGTCTTTACGCTTTTTGTCAGGCAGTAATAGGGTCTATAGTCAATCGTTATTATGCCCTTGAAGCCGTCCTCCAGACTCTTTGCGGAAATCCCGTGTTTTGCGGCAGCTTCATCGGTAAGATTGTTCCCTTTATGATTGAAAGCAAGAAAATTGCCGTTTTCCCGGTTTACGCAGAAAGAAGTTAATGATCCGGTATTATCCATGTCGCCGAAGATCAGGTCCGGACTGTATAGGTAGAACAGTGTTTCAATGACGTCATCAAAGGGTTTTACGGCATACAGCACGTATCCGCCGGAACCGGTCTCGGAGCTGGAAACAAGGTCATTTTCCGGATCCAGATAGTCTTCTGCGGTGCCTCCGATCATTTCGGAATCGGAGGAGACGATGATTTCGCCGTTCCGGTCCGTGATAAACGCGCAGGACGCGGATGAGGAATTGACGATGTCAGTCAGTTTGTCCTGTTCGGCCTTCAGATCCTTATCGGAGATATTGTCGAAATCGATCAGGGAATAAGCATCCGCCAGACGGGCGGTGGTGCTTTCCAGAAGTTTCAGGTAGGATTCCGAGAAAGATATCGAGCGGTCGCTTTGTTCCTGCAGAACCACGGACACGCTGTCCAGATATTCCGTGACACTGTCGACCATACGGGCGACCAGCGTGGACAGTTGTACGAAGAAAAGGACGGCGGCGATGAGTACAGCCAGAACGGCTGACAGAAGGATGCTGCGCCTGACGAATTTTTTCTTGCCTGTATTTTCATTCGGTACGGTTTGTTTTTCCACTTTGATTTCTCACCTTTTCTGCTGATTTGGTTGTTCTTCCGGTCAGCCCGGTACTGGATGTCTGGAACGCGGTTCAAGTATATCATTTTTCGGATTCCGGGGGGAGTGGCGCACCGCCCGGAAAGACGGAACAGAAGGCAGGACAAACGCCCGGGGATCCGGTATGCGGCTGTGCTAGGAAACGGTATCCGGGAAGGCTTTTTTCAGGGCCAGAACGAGGATGGGGACCAGGAACAACTGCGCCAGTATCCCGGGGAGAGCCTGCACGAATGCACCTGTCATGAAAGCTGCCCAGCCGAACTCGGAACCTGTCATGTTGTAG
>R22__coassemble_958_pt1 | contig 16149 bp, 12 predicted proteins | sample R22__metabat2_high_PE_038 | metagenome-assembled genome bin R22
GCGCTACAATGATGACATTATCTGGATCTGCGTTCTGCTGACGATCCTGATCGTTCAGATCATTCAGGAAGTAGGGACCAGAATCGCGCATCATGTGGACAAGCGCATCAGATAAAAAACAAAACAGGAAATAATTACAGGAGGATATAAAAATGAAAAAGACAATTGCCATTCTGTTGACAGTCGTTTTCGCAGCGGGACTTCTTCTGACCGGCTGCGGTGCGAAGCAGGACACTGCCGCGGCATCCAAGGAGATCGTCGTCGGCGCGAGTTCCACTCCCCACGCGGAGATCCTTGAGCAGGTAGTGGAAGACCTGAAGGCTCAGGGCTATACACTTACCATTAAGATCTTTGATGACTATGTTCTCCCGAACCAGGCGCTGTCCGACGGGACGCTGGACGCGAACTATTTCCAGCATACCCCCTATCTGAACAGCTACAATGAGTCCAACGGGACCAACCTCGCTTCCGCTGCTCTGATCCACTATGAGCCCTTCGGAATCTACGGAAACGGTGTTTCTTCTCTCGCGGATGTTCAGCCTGGAGCCACGATCATTGTTCCTGCGGATGACAGCAACGAAACACGCGCCATGCTGCTGCTGGCTCAGGAAGGACTGATCAAGCTTCCGGCAGACAAGACCGCAGCCACCGGCGTTACGGTTCTGGACATCGAGGACAATGGCGGATACAACATCGTACCGGTCCAGGCGGATACGGTCCCGGCACAGCTGGAGAACAGCGACGCAGGAACTATCGCCGTTATCAACGGAAACTATGCCATCGCGGCAGGGCTGAAGATCGCGGACGCGCTTGCCATTGAGGACGCTTCCGGGGATGCTGCCCAGACATACGCGAACATCATCGCGACGCGGAACGGGGATGAAAACAGTGAAAAGATCCAGGCACTTGTGAAAGCTCTGAAGACAGACAAGGTCAAGACGTTTATCAACGACAAGTACGCGGGTGCTGTACAGCCGGTCTTTTGATGAAAATCAAGATAATATATCAGGAAGAGATAAGGGGCGTGTGAATGCCCCTTATGCTTTGCCCGGAAATCCTGTACAATGGGAACAGAGGAACGATGAATGAACAGGAGGCTTACCCATGAACAGTGAATGCAGCCCGCAGGAATTGAAATATCTGAAGCTTCTTGCCAGGGAATACCCTACGATCGAGCAGGTATCCACGGAGATCATCAATCTGGAAGCCATTCTATGTCTTCCGAAAGCAACGGAGCATTTTATCAGTGATATTCATGGGGAGTATGCCGCTTTTCAGCATATGCTGAAAAATGCTTCCGGAGTCGTCCGGGAAAAGGTGGAGATCCTGTACGGGGAGAAACTTTCCGTAGAAGAGATCGATACCCTTTCGACTCTGATCTACTATCCGAAGGAAAAGCTGGAGATCTTTCGTGAAGAAGGGATCCTGACTGATGAGTGGTATCTGAAGACCCTACATCAGTTGGTGGAGGTTTGCAGACTGAGCGCATCGAAATATACCAGATCCAAAGTCAGGAGATCGCTCCCGCCGCAATTCGAATACATCATCGTTGAGCTTCTCAATGCTACAGATGACCGGATGAAGACTCAGTATTACAATGAAATTTTCCGTGCGATCATTGAGACAGAACAGGCAGACGCTTTTATCATTGAATTGTCCAACCTGATCCAGAGGCTGGTGATAGACCATCTGCATATTGTCGGGGATGTTTTCGACAGAGGTCCCGGTGCCCCGAGGATCCTTGATACATTGTCCTCCTACCATCACGTGGATCTTCAGTGGGGCAACCATGACATCCTCTGGATGGGTGCCGCCGCCGGAAGCCGGGCGCTGATCGCGACGGCGGTCATCAATTCCCTGAAATATGGGAACATAGACACGCTGGAGGTTGGTTACGGGATCTCGCTCCGTCCGCTTATGAGTTTCGCGATCGAAACATACGCGGACGATCCATGCGAGCGGTTCCGGCCAAAGCTTCTGGATAAGGAAATGGACACGCATAACGCGGACATTGTCGCAAAAATGCACAAGGCAATGGCTGTGATTCTGTTCAAGATCGAGGACCAGATCATCCGGGATCATCCGGAGTACGGAATGGAGGACAGGCGGCTGCTCAAAACGGTGGATCTCAAGACCGGGACCGTAGAAGTGCGCGGGACCAGGTATCCCATGCTGGATACAAACTTCCCTACGTTATGCGGGCCGGATATCTGTGCGCTGACAGAAGAGGAGGAAAAGCTGATCAATCAGCTGAGGAAGTCTTTCTACCGTTCGGAGAAACTCCAGCGTCATACGAAATTCCTTTTTTCCAACGGAAACATTTATTTGAAATGCAACGGGAACCTGCTGTATCACGGGTGTGTTCCCACGGCAGAGGACGGGTCCTTCAAACAGGTGGAGATCGCCGGGAAGATCTGCTCCGGAAAGGCATATTTTGACCGGGTGGAGAAGGTCGCCCGGGAGGCATATTTCACAAAATGGGGGTCTGCGGAACGCAAGCGCGGGATCGACTACATGTGGTATTTCTGGTGCGGACCGGATTCTCCGCTGTTTGGCAAGGACCGGATGACTACATTTGAACGGTACTTCATCGCGGATCCGGGGACTCATGTTGAGACCAAGAACGCGTATTTCACTTTTGCGGAGGACGAAACCTTCGCACGGAAGGTTCTGGATGAATTCGGACTGGGGGATGTACCGGAGGCGAGGATCATCAACGGACATGTTCCGGTCAAGATCAAAAAAGGAGAGTCACCCGTAAAAGCCAATGGACGGATCATTGTGATAGACGGGGGGATGAGCAAGGCATACCAGTCTACCACCGGAATCGCCGGCTACACGCTTATCTACAGTTCCAACGAACTGGCACTTTCCAGCCATGAGCCCTTTGTACCGGTCAAGGAGGCGATCCGCTCCGAGGTGGACATCCATTCAACGCGTCAGGTGGTGTACAAACCAGCCAGACGTCTGCGCGTGGCGGATACGGATATCGGAGCCAAACTGCGGGAAAGGGTCGTGGATCTGAAGCAGCTTCTGAGGGCATACAGAGAGGGTCTGATCAAACAGAATGAGTCATAAGGGAGAAAACGGTTTTCCGAAACTGATCGCTACGGATCTGGACGGAACGCTGCTGACAAGTGAAAAGCATGTTTCGGATCGGTGTGCCCGTGCGCTTATGAACGCATGGAAGGAATACGGCACAGAGATCGTTCCGACGACCGGCCGTATGCACTCCGCAATTCCTGCGGATGTGCTTGGAATGGAATGTGTCCGTTATCTTATCTGCGAGAACGGCGCCAGGATCTACGATATGCACAAGGGCGTTTTTACCTACTGCCTGCCCGTTGGGAAGGATACGGTGCGCAGACTGTTTTCCTATCTGGAAGACCTTCCGGTCATATTTGACTGTTATATGGATGACCGTCCTTATATGCCGGCGGATCAATTTGGGAAGGTGGAAGGATTTCTCGGATACAACCCGCGTTTTATCCAACGGATTTTTGAAACCTGGATCGCGGTTGAGGATTGGAAAGGCTTTCTGGAAGACATGGACGGCGATGTGACCAAGATCCAGTTCTACATTGATCCGGAGGCTATGGAGCGGGCCGGGGAACTGAAGCGGGAGGTTGCGGAACGTTTCCCGGAGATAGGGATGTCATCCACCTGGCCGCTGCATGTGGAAGTGGGGAACCGGGAAGCGGACAAGAGCGGGGCCCTGAAGATCCTGACCGACCGGCTGGGAATACCGCTGCGGGATGTTACGGCTTTCGGAGACGGAGACAATGACGTGGCGTTTATCCGGACGGCCGGCCGCGGAGTGGCAATGAAAAACAGTCTGCCCCAGGTGAGGAAAGAGGCAGACGATGTGACCGACTTCACCAATGATGAGGACGGGGTCGGGGAATACATCGAACGGCTTCTCCGGGAATAAAAACAGAAAAGATCATCTTACAAGATCGGTGAGAACGACTTCGAACCGGTCTTTGTTTTTCTCTATGGCGGAAAGACTTCCGGCGGAAGCGGTGACGCCTTTTTCACAGAGCATATCGAAAACATATGCCAGATCTTTTATGTCTTGCAGACTGAAGGATTTGAGTTCACGCATGCTCCGGAGGATGAAATCGGGATCATACATCTTGCAGAGGGATTTCAGTATGGCTTCCCGGGCAAGTGCGAGCGGGGAAAGAGGTTTGGCAAGCGCGGAGAAACAGGAGACGACCGGACCGTCCAGATCGGACTGGGAGAAGTTTGTTGTTCTCAACCATTCGGAGATCTTTGAGAAGGTCTCATAGGTCAGATCCATCTCCGGATCCCGGTAGGAGAAGGTATAACATTCCTTTTCACCGGCGGAGCAGAAGATGCTGTAGGCTCCATGCCGGAAACGGATCTCCGGGAGAAGATAATTGCTCCTTACCAGCGTAAAAAGGGCCTGCAGTTTGGCGCTGAACGGAACCCCGTTCAAACCCCAGTAGAGGTAGTGCCCGTTATACTGTACATCGCCGTCCAGAACAACGGCCATGGATTCCGGGAAGGACGGGATTGTTTCATCTCCTGCCGGAAGGTCCGGCAGTTCTTTCGGAAAACGGGATGCCAGTGAATCCATCCGGGACTGCATCCATGTAATGCTTTCTTCGCTGCCTATGACCGAAACGCTCATGCGCTCTCTTTTTAGCAGGAAATCGCGAATCTGTTTCATCCGGTCTGTCAGGGCCCGCATTTCCTCATCAGACATTGCGGCTACCTGTTCCAGATATTTCCAGAAATCAAACAGGGAGAGATATCCATCGTAGGCACAGTCCGGATTTCCCATGGACCGGGTGAGGTTGAACAGCATGATGTGCGGGGAAAGGACAGAACTCATTTTATCCTCATTGAGTTCCCGGGCGGCAAAGTTCCGGATCTTTGAATAATCATCCAGTCTGGTATGCAGAAGAACATCTTCCAGCAGACCGGTGACCGTTTCCCTGAATTCCGACAGGAAAAAGAAATTGACCTTGAAATACGGGGTGTTTCCTCCGCTCCGGTATTTGGTGTTTTCCCAGTGGAATACATAGTCATGTGCGTAGATATTGAGCTGTTTTTCAAGAGCTTCCGCGGACAGGGAATCCGTATCCAGATATCCGAGAAGAAGCGTGTACAAAGCATAATCCCGTAGATATTCCACCGGGATTCCGGAGGCATCGAACCGGATGGTCACATCAATATAGGGCGCATCCGGGATCGGAGAGAGCATAAAGGGCATCCCGCAGGCTTGTTCTTCCTTTAATACTGCGATTTTCGTCTCTTCCGGAAGATCCTGTACGGAGACTGCGTTGACTCTTTCAATCAGGGAAACCGCCTGGTTTTCCTGCGACCACTTTTCAAAATCTTCGTTCTCCCGGACAAGGGCCAGCAATTCTTCCCGGGACAGAGCATTTTTCCGGCGTTCCATCTCGGCTTCAAAGGAAACTTTGTTCCTTTCCTCCGCGCCGGGATCAGGCTTCGTGACAGTTAGGACACTTTGACCGGGTTCAACAAGATACTCCCGTACCAGACGGTCAAAGGACCGGTCGCCGGCTCTGTCCTCCAGTTCCAGCAGCGCTTTGCAGGTCTCCAGATAGGAGGATGCCTGACCGGTAAAGGACCATGTATGTCCAAAATCGCATGTCAAATTGACCCCGCCCGATTCCTCCGCGTCCAAATAGGTCTTCATGCGGATTGAGTTGACCGCGATCTGGACGATATCCGCGTCCAGACCGTTTTTCACAAGGTCATCCAGAGATGTGCGGATGATCTCCATGAACAGCTCTTTGTCTTCCGGATTTGCGTTTGCGAGAGTGAAGAAAAAGATCGGAGTCGGAAGGTCATAGATGTTTGCTTCAAAAACAGTACCGGGAAGTTTTTCGGTAAACGCTTTCTTCATGCCGAACGAATCCATATTGAAGGCGGTGTTTACAATGTCAAGCAGAGTCCGGTCGTACAGAGAGATTCCGTTCAGGGCAATGGCATATGTGAGAACGCTGCCGTTTTCCGGCTTGCTTTCCAGAGAAACCGGATGCAGGAAGGTCGCTTCCCGCATGCCGGAAAAAGGCTTGTAGGAATCATCCGAGAGGCAGATCTCGGCCTTTGAATATGCGGAGAGATAGTTTTCATCCAAAAAAGCCAGAAAACGGTCAATGTGAAGATTCCCGTAGAGCAGGATCAGCATGTTGGACGGATGATAATACTTCGCGTGGAAGTCTTTCAGATCCTGCCACTCTACGGTGAGGACATCCTCCGGTACGCCGCCCGTCACATAACTCAAAACGGAATCAGGCAAAAGAGCGGCGAAAGTCTGCTTCATGGAAGCGTAGGTGATTTTGGCATAATTGCCCTTCATCTCGTTGTATACGGCACCGGTGGGGTACATCGGACCGTCCGGGTCCTCCAGAACGTACCGGTAAGCTTCCCGCTTCATTCCGCGTTCATCCGAAAGAAGGACCGGATCCATAACGCCGCTCATGTAGACATCCAGGTTGACCAGAAGCTGTTCCTCCGAAAGAGAAGAGGACGGGTACATTGTGACACACTGGGCGGTCATAGCATTCAGGTAGGTGGTGTAGGTCCGGTTCATCATTTCAAAGACCAGATTGGAGGAAGGGTATTTCTTGGAACCGGCAAGGGAACTGTGCTCGAAAATATGCGGAAGGCCCTTGTTATCGTGGGCAAGAGTGCGGAAAGCAAGATTGAATGCGCGGTCTGTGTCATCGCAGGCGATGTAAAGGAGGGTTGCACCGCTTTTTGTGTGTTCCATCGTTACAAGATGCGCATCTTTAAAGGGGTATTTTTCCACGGAAACGGTCCGGAAGCCATGCTGCTCTGTTCCAACCTGCGGGAATGTGTTCATGCGATATCCTCACAATCTGCTGTTTGTGTCAATTGTAAACTTTTGTTACCTAATCCGTAAAGACTGAAAAGAGTTCTTTTGCGCGTGCTACAATGAATATCGTCCGGAACAGAGAGAAAAGCGGGTTCTCGTCAGGCTTTCCCGGAAGATCTGGATGATATTTGGGAAAATATGAGAGGGTAGAATGAATCAGGGTCTATTTCGTTTTATTGAAGAATCGCCTACGGCTTTTCATGCGGTAGCCGCGACCGGGAGACGCCTGGAGGAGGCGGGGTTCCGGAGACTTGAGGAAACAGAACGATGGGAGCTGGAGCGGGGAGCATCCTACTATACAACGAGGAACGGATCCGCTTTGATCGCGTTCAGGATACCTGGCGGAGCGTTTTCCGGCTATTTGATGACAGCCGCCCACGGCGACAGCCCCTGCTATAAGATCAAAGAGAATGCCGAATACAAGCATGACGGGTATGTCAGCCTTTCAACGGAGGGATATGGCGATATGATCAATGCCTCCTGGACAGACCGGCCGCTGTCCGTTGCCGGCAGAGTGACTGTCAGAACCGGGAAGGGAATGGAAGTCCGTCTTGTGGATCTGAAGGAGCCTGTTGCCCTGGTTCCGAATGTATCGATCCATATGAACCGGGATATGAACAAGAACAGCACATATAACCCGGCAAGAGATATGCAGCCGCTGCTTTGTGATGAAAAGGGAATGGGCCGGAGCCTGCGGGAACGGATTGCGGGAATTCTGGGCATCCCTGCGGAGAATATTCTGACAACGGACCTTTATATTTATAATCCGCAGAAAGGGATCTGCTGGGGGGATTACATTTCCGCTCCGCGTCTGGATGATCTCCAGTGCGCATATGCCTGCCTTTCCGGCATCATTTCCGCGAAACCGGAGAGTGCTGTTGCCGTTTTCTGCTTGTTTGACAATGAAGAAGTCGGGAGCATGACCAAACAGGGGGCGGATTCTACATTTCTTTCGGACGTGTTGGAAAGGATCGCTTCCGGACTCGGTATGGACGGCCAGGAACAGGCGGAGAAACTTGCAAACAGCTTTATGATCTCCGCGGACAATGCCCATGCGCTTCATCCGAATCACGGGGAGTTCCGTGATCCAAACCAGACGGTGCACATGAACGGCGGAATCGTTTTCAAGCTGAACGCAAACCAGAAATACACAACGGATGCGGTTTCCGCCGCTCTGATGCGGCTGGTCTGCGAAAAGGCGGAAGTCCCGTATCAATATTACGCAAACCGTGCGGATATGAAGGGCGGATCTACCATCGGAAACATTTCGGCTTCCCGGGTATCGGTGAATACGGTGGATGTTGGACTGGCACAGTTGGCGATGCATTCCGCGTTTGAGACGGCGGGCAGCAGGGATACGGAATATCTGGCAAGAGCGGTCAAACTGTATTACGGGAGATCCATCGTAAAAAACGGCGGATCCTATGAATTGAACTGAGAGGAGAGAGACGTATGAAAACAAGGCGTATAAAAATTCTGGCAGTGGCGGCATTAATGATTCTGACTGCTGTGTTTACTATGGCATGTTCAAAAACGGAACCGTCTGTGCCGGAAACAACCGCAGAACCAGTGACGGAACCTGTGGAAGTGCCCGCACCTGTGGAAACATCCGATGCTGAAACGGCTCCTGCTCCTGCAGTTACCATTGATGAGTTTCTGCAGAAAAACAACATTTCGGAAATTCTGAAGACCCACAGTAATGTGCATATGATCACGGAATGGGACAGCGGATCGGACAGCAGTTCTTTTGTCGCGGATTGTGTCTATTTCCAGACGGATAAGGGAATATTGAAAGTGGAGTCCGTTTCTTTTCCCGCCAAGGACAGAGGGAATACCAGACTGGTCACACAGTACGGCGATGATCCCTATACCGTGTTTCTTGTTATGGATCCGGACGGAACCCGGACTGTGACGCTGTCTCCTGCCGAAAACGTTGAGAACGATACGGTCATGAGTCTGGTTGACGGAACTGCGGAACTGACCGCGAACATGACGGTCCTGAACATTGCGGATCAGGCGCAGACTGAAGAAGGGACCAGACTGACAGTCATGGGAAAAGACCCGGACAACGGTGAGGAAATGTATGAGGCGAGTTACACTGTCGATCCGGACACTTTGGTTGCTATCCGCGGGGAAAGCAATGTATATATGGGCGATGAGTGGATGGGAACAAGAAAGATCACTGTAACTCTGGATGACGGATCCGTCTCAGCGCCGGAAGATCCATGCCTGCTGGAAGGGGACGAGACGGCATATAACATTACATTGCAGATCCGGCATGCGGATGGGACGGAGGAAGTCCAGACCTATAAGGTTGCGGAAGGCAGTATGCTCGAGTATGAGGATTTCAGAATATTCACGGTGTACGATGACCCCGAGATGAAAAAAGAACATGCCGGAAACCCGGAACTGGATACCGGGATATCCACTTTTATCTGTCAGGTCAAGGAGGACCGGACGGTATACGTGCTGCAGTCTGAAGATTAAAACGCTTTATTTTCCGGTAGATCCGAAACCGCCGCTGCCACGCTCGGTGTCCGGAAGCCAGTCAGTCTCCTGAAACTCCAGCGGGAGGAAGGGGACGATGACCAGCTGGGCGATCCGCTCGCCGTCCTGGACGGTTTGGATGTCGGGTGAGTCGTTGTGCAGGGCAATGGTATACTCTCCGCGGTAATCGCTGTCGACCACCCCGACGCAGTTCGCGGGACGAAGACCCTGACGGACGGCAATACCGCTGCGGGCGAAGCAGGCACCAAAATATCCGTCCGGAATCGCTGCTGTGATCCCGGTCCCGATCCGTACGGTTTCGCCGGGCTTGATCTCCACCGGCCCGTCCAGACAGGCATACAGGTCATATCCTGCGGCACCGGATGATCCACGGGTGGGGATTTGAGCGTTTTCACGGAGTTTTTTGATCAGAATCTGCATGGATTGCCACAACCCTTTCTATTGATATGTTGGGAGTATTATACCATACCGGGGTTGTCCGGAGAGGAAAATGGAAGTTAAAATCATTGCGCTGGATCTGGACGGAACGCTGCTGAATTCCAAAAAGCAGCTTTCCAGTGCGAACAGGGCGGCGCTTCAAAGAGCATCGCGGGAAGGGATAGAAATCGTTCCGGCAACGGGAAGGATCTATTCCGGTATCCCGGCGGTTATCCGGGAATTGGACTTTATCCATTACGCTATCGTGGCAAACGGGGCGAGGGTGCTCCGCCTTCCGGAGAAACTGCCCGTCTACATGGCGGACATCCCTCTGGAGCAGACGCTGGAGGTCATGCGCTTTCTTGATACGTTTCCGGTCATTTATGACTGCTATACGGAAAATGAAGCCTGGGTCTCCGAGAGATTTATCCCTATGGTCGATACGGTCATTCCGAATCCGCGATACAGGAAAATGTTCCGTGATTTGAGAAAACCAGTCCCGGAATTGAAACGTTTTCTTGAGGAAAAACAGACAGGGGTCATGAAATCCCAGATCCTGTTTCCGGACGAATCGCTGCGGGACGGCTATTTGGAACTGCTCCGGAGCCGGTTTCCGAATCTGAACATCACTTCCTCTGTCCCCTATAATGTGGAGATCAACAGCGGAGACGCGGATAAGGGGAAAGCGGTACTGAAACTGGCGGAATATCTCCGGGTTCCGGTGGAGCAGACTGTTTCATTCGGAGACGGGCTGAATGATTTGACCATGCTTTCCGCTGCCGGAACCGCTGTGGCGATGGGAAATGCAGAGGAGACCGTTAAGGAGAAAGCGGATCTGGTTGCTCCGGATTGTGATTCCGACGGAGTTGCCGCCATGTTGAAAACTATGCTTCACTGGGATACCATATAAGCAGAAAAGAATTATCATATACGCGAGAGCGGGAGGAGAAAGATGGATTACGCCAAGGAAAGTCTGAAGAAACACGCTGAGTGGAAGGGAAAGATCGAAGTCGTGGCAACGGTTCCCGTTGCGACCAAAGATGACCTGTCCATTGCCTATACCCCGGGCGTTGCCCAACCGTGTCTGGAGATCCAGAAGGACATCAACAAATCATATGAGCTGACAAGGCGGTGGAATCTGTGTGCCGTCATTACGGACGGAACTGCAGTACTGGGGCTGGGGGATATCGGACCCGAAGCCGGTATGCCGGTCATGGAAGGCAAGTGTGTTCTGTTTAAGAGTTTCGGCGATGTGGATGCGTTCCCGCTCTGCATCAAGACAAAGGATGTGGATGAGTTTGTCAATGCCGTATATCTGCTTTCCGGAAGTTTCGGCGGCATCAATTTGGAGGATATTTCCGCTCCGCGCTGCTTTGAGATTGAGCGGAAGTTGAAGGAAAAATGTGACATCCCGATTTTCCACGATGACCAGCACGGCACTGCTGTCATTACTCTTGCTGGATTGACCAATGCCTTGAAGGTTGTGGGAAAGAAGAAGGAAAATGTAAAAGTTGTTACAAGCGGAGCCGGCGCGGCAGCCACGGCCATCGTAAAGCTGTTGCTTTCTGCTGGATATCCTGATGTGACAATGTGCGACCGCAAAGGTACGATCTATGAGGGAAGAGAAGGACTGAACTGGAGCAAAGAGGAAATGGCGAAAGTTACCAACCCGAGGGGCATCAAGGGAAGCCTTGCGGATGCTCTCGTGGGTGCGGACGTGTTCATCGGCGTTTCCGCTCCGGGTACGGTGAATCAGGAAATGGTCCGTTCCATGGCAAAGGATCCCATTATTTTTGCCTGTGCCAATCCCACGCCGGAGATCTTTCCGGATGATGCAAAGGCCGCCGGCGCGGCAGTCGTTTCCACCGGCCGCAGCGACTACCCGAACCAGATCAACAATGTTCTGGCATTCCCGGGAATTTTCCGCGGGACTTTCGATGTCCGGGCTTCGGATATCAACGAAGAAATGAAAGTGGCGGCAGCAAACGCACTGGCCGGACTGATCTCGGATGAGGAACTGAACGCGGATTATATTATTCCCAAGGCATTTGATCCCAGGGTTGGAAAAGCAGTGGCGGAAGCAGTGGCGGAAGCCGCCCGCAGAAGCGGCGTTGCCCGGATCTGAACGACGGAAAACAGACAGGCGGGATTTCCCGCAAAAGATACAGCAAGAGCCCTGTGACGTATATCGCACAGGGCTCTTGCCGATTCTATTTCAGTACAGGTTCTATCTGTTCAGAATAAATCAGAGGGTGATATCCACGCCTTTGCGGATGACATATACCGGAGCGCGGTGATACCAGATGGCATGGTATACATCTTTCTGATCCAGAACGACCAGATCCGCGTTTCCGCCGACCTTGAGCTCGTGGTTCTCCATACCGAGGACCTTTGCCGCTGTGGTGGTGATCATGTCATACAGCAGTTCCATGTCTTCCAGCGTGAGCATGCGGAGCAGGTGGGCTGCAAGGAAAGCGACCTGAAGCATGTTGCACTCGCCGAAGGGATAGTAGGCATCCTGGATGTCATCCTGTCCGAGAGCGACCGGAACGCCGGCTTTCAGCAGATCCTTGACGCGGGCCGCAAGAGGACCGGTCTGCGGATCGGATACGATGCCGACACCGCCCTGTTTCAGCAGAGTGACGAGTTTGCGGAAGTAGTTCTCGGGATAGAGCTCCATCGCACGGCAGTGCTGTGCGGTGACGCGGCCCTGCCAGCCCATCTCAATGGACTTTCTGCAGAGGATTTCAAGTGTACGCTCTTCCAGATCGCCGACATCGTCGCAGAGCATGGAAACGGGCTTGTTGTACTCCTTGGCATAATCACACATGGAGTGCACGTGGTCGATCTCATCTTCTTTTGTGAACTCGATCCACGGGATACCGCCGACAACATCAGCGCCCAGTTCAAGTGCTTCCTTGATCAGTTCTTTTGCGCCGGGCTCACGGGCAACACCGTCCTGCGGGAAAGCAACGACCTGAAGGTCGACTTTGTCTTTGCACTCTTCCCGAACCGCGAGGAGGGATTTGACGCCTTCCAGCTTCGCTTTCGTGTCAACGTCCGCAAACGCACGGATGTGGGTATTGCCGTATTTGACTGCCAGATCAACGACCTTGCGTACATTGGGGATGATCCAGGACTGGTCATATGCTGACTTGAAGTTCGCTGCCTGCTCGATACTGGTCATGGCACCGCCCATGCCACCCTCGTTGTATTCTTTCAGGGCTTCCTCACCGGCCATGGTCAGCGTGTAGACTTTATCCAGATGGAGATGGCCGTTGACGAAGGATTCTGTTACCAGACAGCCTTTCGCGTCAATGACTTGCTTGGCGTCTTCCTTCAGGTCCTTTTCGATTGCGGCGATCTTACCGTCTTTGATCCCGATGCTGACAAGCTCCGGGAGCTTTCTTGTCTTTGCATTCTTGATAATGATGTCGTAACTCATGATTCCTCCTAAAAATGAAATAAGTTATAAGAAGACATAGTTTTGAAACTAATTACATTACTTATTATAACCCAAGGGGAAATAAAATAAAAGGACAATATGACAGAGCTCGTAGGCTTTTTAGAAAAAGCCGGTAATTTCTGATGAAAACCCGGTGTCCGGATACAGTACCTTTCAGTTCACGGGCTGCTCTGATACAATGTGAGCAGGATGGATCGTATTATTTTTCATGTAGATGTAAACAGTGCTTTTCTTTCTTGGGAATCTACCCGCCGACTGAAAACGGGGCAGACGGATCTCAGGGAAGTTCCCGCTATCGTCGGCGGAGACCGGAATCTGCGAACTTCCGTGGTGCTGGCAAAATCCATTCCCGCCAAACGGTACGGAATCCAGACGGGAGAACCGGTTTCCATGGCACTGAGAAAGTGCCCGTCACTCATTGTCGCGGAGCCGGATTTTTCTCTGTATAAAGAATGTTCGGACCGGTTCATGTCGATCTGCAGAGACTTTTCGCCGCTGGTGGAACAGTTTTCCATTGATGAGTGTTTTCTAGATATGACTGGAATGGAACTGCTCTGGCCGGATATACGTGCAGCGGCGGACGGGCTTCGTGAACGGATCAGAAACGAGCTGGGGTTTACGGTGAATGTGGGAATCGGGAATAACAAATTCCTCGCGAAGACCGCCAGCGATTTTGAAAAGCCGGATAAGACCCATACTCTCTATCTGCATGAAATCGAGGAAAAACTATGGCCGCTTCCTGTATCCGATATGCTGTTTGTAGGAAAGTCAACGGCGGAGAAACTGATCCGGGCAAATATTTGTACCATTGGGCAGATTGCTGCCGCAGATCCGGCTGTGCTGTGTTCCAAACTGGGAGAGAAGCAGGGAGCCCAGGTCATGCGCTATGCTCACGGGGTCGATGATTCGCCGGTGTGTACCAGCCGCGGAAAATCCAAAAGTTTCAGCATTGTTACAACGGTGGAGGACAATGTAACGGAAACGGAAAGAGCCCACCGGATTCTCCTGACGCTGGCGGAGGATCTAACGCACCGGATGCGGACGGAAGAGATGATGGCGGGAACTGTGGCGGTGACGATACGCGGTCTGGATTTCAAGGACCGTTCCCATCAATGCTCTCTCTTTCAGCCGACAGACAGCTCGTCGGAAGTGTACCGCCAGGCTTGTTCCCTGTTTGATACTCTTTGGGACGGGAAAACACCGCTCCGTCTGATTGGCATTTCTCTGACAGATCTGTGTTCCGGCGAGGAAACGCCGCTGCTTCTGTTCTCCGATGAGCAGAACAGCCGGAAACAAGAACTGGACAGGGTAATGGACCGGATCCGGGACAAATACGGATATTCGGCCATCCGGAGAGCGTCTGAGGAGAAAAATGCCGGACGGGAGGGCAGAAAGGAAAAAGAAGATCCGGAATCTTGATTCCGGGAACTGCGGATGTTCTTTTGAAGCAGAAAAGAAACAAAGAAGATGGAACGTTTCCGTCCCATCTTCTTTTTAAACTGAAAACTCAGTGAAAATCAGAAGTATCTCTTCAGAAGGCCTTCAAAGCCGTGGCCATGACGGGCTTCATCTCTTGCCATCTCATGAACTGTGTCATGGATCGCATCCAGACCGAGTTCTTTGGCTTTCTTCGCGAGTTCGGTTTTGCCGAGGCAGGCGCCGAATTCCGCTTCAGCACGGAGCTGGAGGTTCTTTTTGGTGCAATCGGTCAGAACTTCGCCGAGAAGTTCCGCGAATTTAGCAGCATGTTCCGCTTCTTCAAATGCGTAACGCTTATAGGCTTCTGCGATCTCCGGATAGCCTTCGCGCTCGGCGACTCTGCTCATTGCCAGATACATTCCGACTTCACTGCATTCACCCTCAAAATTCGCTCTCAGACCGGAGACGATGTCCGGGTCAACACCGGCAGCGATTCCGACCACATGCTCGGCAGCATAGACTTTTTTCTCATCGGTCACTTCTACAAATTTGTCTCCCGGCTGTTTGCACTGAGGACAGAATTCCGGGGGATTTTCGCCTTCATAGATATATCCGCAGATCGGGCAGCGCCATTTTTTCATTTCTAGTACCTCCGTTGTGTTATTTGTTTTCAGTATATGATACTTATGGTCTCATTTCAAGATTCACAAAGCGTTCACACCTTGTTAACCGACTCTTGAAACCCTTTTGTTATACTAAAAGCTGAAAAATTTTGGGAAGAGTGCAATTTGAATGAAACGATTGATATCAGTCCTAATGGCTCTTGTCTGTGTGTTCGGAACTGCGTTCTCGACGGGAGCAAAAGCGGATTTTGAATTTGAAGAGGTCACTACACCGCATATCATTGTGATCGATGCGAATGATATGAACGCGGCGTCTCCCATTTTTGAAAGAGCGGCGGATGAAAAGATATATCCGGCCAGCACGACAAAAATGCTGACCTGCCTGATTGCTTTGGAACAGGCCGGACTTGATAAAGAAGTAACGGTCGGTTCGGAGATCCAGGGTTTCTTTGAAACGAAAAAAGGATATACGGAGCAGAGTTCCCTGATGAAGCTTGTAGAGGGCGAGACCGTTACGATGCGGGATCTGCTATATGGGCTGATGCTTGTATCCGGGAACGATGCCGCGGACGCGATTGCCGTTGCGGTGGGCGGATCCATTGAGAACTTTGTGAGCATGATGAACAGCCGCGCTCAGGAACTGGGCATGACAGGATCCCACTTTGTCAATCCAAACGGCGTGCACAACGATGATCATTATTCCACTGCCCGGGATATGGCCAAGCTTGCAGCCTATGCCATGACGAACCCTGATTTCCAGCAGATTGTTGCGACGCCTTCCTATACGGTCCCTGCGAACAGTGTCCGCACGGAAGACA
>R22__coassemble_965_pt1 | contig 16077 bp, 17 predicted proteins | sample R22__metabat2_high_PE_038 | metagenome-assembled genome bin R22
TTTCAAGGAGGGCGACGAAAAGAGTAATACTCTTACTTAATTCAATTCAAACAATACCCGTCGCATTAATTTGTAAGAAACAAAAGCGACGATAGCGAAACTTACATATATTCAAGAGAGATTGGCAGAGAAATAATTGGTCAGTGGGAGAGAACAGTGATGAGCGATTTCAAATGGAAAAATAACGGAAAAATCAAAATCTGCATTGGTCTTGGAACCCGCCCTGAGATTATCCGTCTTGCGGCGGTGATTCGTCGTTGCCGTGAGTATTTTGATACCTGCGTGATCTACTACAATCAGAACTGGGACAAAAATCTCTCCACCGTGTTTTGGGAAGATTTTGAACTGAAAAACAACGCAGGAGAATTCGGTCCGGATATTCTTGTTCCTGTTGTCGGAGACAATCTCGGCGTGACCTGCGGCAATATTCTCGGCAGAAGCTATGAGCTTTTGACCGAATTGAAGCCGGACGCTTATCTTGTTCTCGGTGACACAAATTCTTGCCTCTCTGCTATTTCTGCAAAGCGTCTTCACATCCCGCTGTTCCACATGGAAGCGGGGAATAGATGCAAAGATGAGTGCCTGCCGGAAGAAACGAACCGCCGTATAGTGGATGTTATCTCCGATGTGAATCTTTGCTACTCTGAGTTTGCCCGCAAGTATCTTGCTGACACGGGCTTGCCCAAAGAGAGAACCTATATGACCGGCTCTCCTATGGCGGAAGTTCTGCGTGGTAATCTCTCTAAAATTGAGAGCAGCGATGTTCTCGACCGTCTCGGGCTTGAACCCAACAAATATATTCTCCTTTCTGCTCACCGCGAGGAAAATATCGACACGGAAAAGAATTTCACCTCGCTTTTCACGGCTATCAATGCTCTTGCGGAAAAGTATGATATGCCGATCCTTTACTCCTGCCATCCCCGTTCCAAAAACCGCCTTGAAAAGAGTGGCTTCAAGCTTGATTCCCGTGTCCGTGTCAACGAGCCGCTTGGATTTAATGATTATAATAAACTCCAGATGAACGCACTTGCTATCGTTTCTGACAGCGGAACACTCCCAGAGGAAAGCTCTTTCTATCTTTCTATAGGGCATCCTATTGCAGCTGTCTGCATCCGTACCTCGACCGAGCGCCCCGAAGCACTCGAAGCGGGTGACTTTATCCTTGCAGGAATCACTACAAACGAACTCTTGCAGGCGACAGATATGGCTATCGCAATGAAGCAAAATGGCGTTCTCGGAAAGCCCTGCCCGGATTATACAGACGAAACCGTTTCCATGAAAGTCGTGCGAATCATTCAGGGATATGTCAATGTGGTCAACAAGATGGTGTGGAGAAAATATTAATGAACATATAAGTAACCGGAGCTGCAGGTTTCGTGGGCAGAAACCTTGTAGAGAATTTAAAGAACATAAGAGACGGAAAGAACAGAACAAGCCCCAACATAACCATAGAAGAGATCTATGAATATAATAAGGAAAGCACTCAGGAAGAATTAGATGAATTTTGCTCAAAAGCAGACTTTGTCTTTAACCTTGCCGGAGTGAATCGTCCTCAGGACCCAAAAGAGTTTAGAGAGGGCAATTTTGGTTTTGCTTCTACACTTCTTGATACCTTGAAACTCCACAATAACACCTGTCCGGTTATGCTTTCTTCCTCTATTCAGGCCACCTTGACTGGACGCTTTGGCAATTCCGAATATGGAAGAAGCAAGAAAGATGGAGAAGAACTGTTCTTTAATTATGCTAAAGAAAATACATTTTTTGAAAAGGTGTAAATTACTTTAACCAAAGAACAAAAGAACAAATCTATTTCTTACAAAAAATAAAAGACTATGTTTGCGGTGAGAGAACTAAAAGCATTGAAACATTGATTGGCAACAAATATGGGATTACGCTCAATCGCATCAATTGAGCGCCATTATTTATTTCCAAACCTTTTGTTTCCTCTAAATATATTGCTAAGCACAAAGAGATGTTCCGAAACTGGGACTTGCTATAATACTGTAATTCATACTTAAAAAGAGGAGGCATAGCTCGATGAAAAAACTACTTATTATAGGTGCTGGAAATTTCCCGCCGGAAGTTGAAGAAATAGCTAGATTGAACGGATATGATGATTTTGCTTTCATAGATGACAATAAGGATGCTAGATGCCAACCGGTTATAGGAGACTTGGCTTCGATAAAAGAACACATAGCTATTTATTCCGATGCTATTGTAGCATTTGGAAATAACGAAATACGCTTGCGCTACACAAAAGAGTTACAAGAGATTGGATACAATATTCCAATATTGATTCATCCAACGGCGTATATTTCTCCGGATGCGATTCTTGATCCTGGCTGTATCATTCGAACGTATTGTGTTGTAAGCAGATATGTTAAGTTGGGCACTGCAACTATTCTCAATGTTGGGTCGCTGATAGATCATGATTGCGACATCGGTGAAGGAAGTCACATCCTTATGGGTGCTGTTGTAAGAAATATGGTGAAGCTTCCACCTATGAGTCGTGTAGAGCCGAATGTCGTGGTTGAATAGGAGTATCGAGATTCATGTTGATCACCTATGCATCCAACATTCCTTTCAATAATGTCCTTAAGGCTGATACAAGAAATCAAAGCCATAACGGGGCAGCAGATATGGATAATGGGTAGTTTAGTTTGATATGTATAGAGTTATTAAAGGTGAAAACATGTTTTTTGATGAAAAATTAAAATGCTTAAAATGCAGTAATGAATGGAGAAAATATTAAACAAAGGAGTAAGGGGAATGATTGATGAGCAGTCAGTTTTCTTGTCTGTAATTAGTGACTATTTGCATGATCGAAAATCAATAATCAATGATGTGGATTGGAAGCAATTGTATCGATACTCACAGGCTCATCAATTAACAACTATTGTTTATTCACAGTGTAGGAACTGTATGCCAACAGATATTTGTTCGATTTTTCAAAAGGATTCAATGCAGATTATCGCCCATAATGTTAGATGCGAAGTTGATATTAATTCTGTTTTATCGAAACTCAAAGAAAATGGAGTAAAAGCGTGCTTGGTTAAAGGATTTACAGTTTCTGAATATTATCCCATATGGCAGCACCGTTCAATGGGAGATGCGGATATTATTACTAAAGACCGAGATACGGCATCTTCAATTCTAAAATCTTGCGCTTTTTTATGTGAGGAGAGTAGCGAGCAAGAAAAAGAGTACATTTTTCGTAATAATTACTGCGAGATTGAATTACATAATCAGCTTGAATACGAATCTGACGAAGTTGGGAATGATAAGAACAAGGTGTTCTTTAATTCGTTTGATGGATACATCAATGATGGTGTTTTAGATATTTCATTTCATTTTTTATATTTGTTTTTGCATTTAAGAAAGCATCTGATGAAATATGGTGTAGGTTTTCGCCAATTTCTTGACATTGCTGTTCTGACAGCACGTTGTAAGAAAATTAATTGGACATGGGTTGTTGAAAAAGGACGAGAGTTAGATTTGCTTGAGTTTATAAAAACAGTACTTGCGTTAAACGAAAGATGGTTCGGTATAGATTCCCCAATTCCATGTGCCTCAATAAATGATGCTTTCGCTTGTGAAGCAACTGAATATATTTTCAATAATGGCGTTTTTGGACAGATTCATGGTGAAGATATGCAACAATTAAGAATTATACGAGCACAAAACGACCAATACACTTTTTTTGATATGCTAAAAAATGCATTCAAAATGATATTTTTGAATTATCACGCTATGTGTTCGTTAGATTATTGTGGCTTTTTAAGGAAGCATCCACTACTACTACCATATGCGTGGTTAAAAAGAATATGTCTGTTATTACGACGAAAAGGTTTAAAAAAAGAGAGCAAAAAATTGAAGCATTCTTTTGTTTCAAAAAATGAAATTCAAGACCAAAATTTGTTTTTTGAAAAATGGGGGCTTCTATAACTAGTGTTTATTTGGAGACGAAAATATGAAAATACTTGTCACCGGCGCAAAGGGAATGGTCGGGACCGCCCTCTGCAACAACTTAAAAAACATCCGTGACGGGAAAAATCGCACCCGTCCGAACATCAAGATCGATCAAATCTTTGAATATGATCTCGGCGATGAAGCAAAACTTGACGAATACTGCAAAGAAGCAGATTTTGTTTTCAATCTTGCGGGTGTCAACCGTCCTGAAAACCCTGAAGACTTCATGAAAGGCAACTTCGGGTTTGCATCGACCTTGCTCGATACACTTAAAAAGTATAACAATAAAGCCCCTATCATGCTTTCTTCGTCCATTCAGGCAACCCTTGCCGGACGCTTCGGCAACAGCGAGTACGGCAGAAGCAAGAAGGCAGGGGAGGAGTTGTTCTTCGACTATGCGAAAGAAACGGGGGCAAAGGTTGCCGTCTATCGTTTTGTCAATCTGATGGGGCATTCCCGTCCGAAATACAACTCCGCCGTTTCCACGTTCTGTTGGGCTGTCGCAAATGACGAGGAATTTACGGTCAACGACCGTTCTACCGAACTGGAGCTTCTGTATACTTAAGGTGCAACCCAACTTATTCAAGAATTGAGATGAATACGGAATATGGATTAAGTCGTGAAGATGTTAACGTATATTTTAAAAGTGAGTATGACTATACTATGACAGGGTTCACCGCCTCCGTGAATCGAACACTAATTAATGCTGATGCAGAATACGAGGTATTAATATACTTTAAAAATCCTTCTGACATTATTCATTTAAAACTACCACAATATACAAGTACATTTCTATCTGGATCAAGTATTTCATATTATTCCAAGGAAAGATTCAAGGAACCAGAGATTATCGGAACTGATCTAGAAGAGATAGTAAAAAATGGAAAGCTTCGAGTGTATCGAGAAGATATGGATTGTTGGGTTTATCAATATAAAGGTTGTTTGTACTGGATAGTTGGAAATAATTTTTATTTTGAAAAAGATGGTTCTACATATATTCAATACCAGTTATGGACAACACAACCAGAAAAACTTCCTCAAAAACGACTCGAAAAAGGGTGGTTATGGGACAATTGATTATTACGATTAGGAAGTGCATTGAAACCGCTCAAGTTGTGCACGAAGAACGATAAAAATGAGCATGCGAAACGATACGGTTGAGCATTGACAGAAAAAAAGGAAAATAGATAACATAACAATGCTTTTAACCGTATTGGAGGACAAGGCAACACTGGGGAGTGACCTGAGCGCCATATATGGGGTTTTAGCGGGAAGAGTGATGTGTGCGCTGGAACGCATGCGTTACTCTTTTTTTGTTTTCACATGGATCACCACTCTTCCTGGAAAACGAAAAGCGCTAAACCCCGGGTTCGGGCAGAGCCCGATGAGCCGAAGGCTCTGTTACTGTCAAGTTATGTCTTTCACACCGGTCTTCTTTCTCATGGATTCTCTGCAGTCGATATTCATGTAATAAGTGTCATGTACGATCCTGTCACAGATAGCTTCCGAAAGTACGGGATTTGGAAGTTGTTTCAATGGGTATTATTTCTTCTGTATGTTTTTATACTGCTATATGAAACCCTCTTTTCTAGATATACAGATGTTAATAATTCATATAATCTAAACCTATTTTGGTCATACCAAGAATGGCTTAATGGAAATAGTAGCATAGGAAGACAGATTTTTCTAAATATCCTGGCTTGGAGAATGGTTGGTATTGGGATAATCTTGGTGGACCATTTGAAAAATATGAAATCACGGATATGATGAATTGCGGCCAATACCGTGTCATGAAAAGAGCCCTCCCTACAGAGTACTCTATCACATCGATCGTAACCGGATATCACACAAATGAAGATGGTTGGATCTGGAATGAGTCTTTTAGACCGTACTATGAATTCACCGGATAAAAATATGCCTGCCCGACTCCCGAAATAATATATTATTTTTCTATGCACGCCACATCTTTTTTGCGAGTCATGGAGGAATGAAAAATGAAAATCACAGTAGCCGGCATCGGATATGTGGGTCCGAGTCTGACAGTTCTTCTGTCACAGAAGAACGAGGTTATGACCATCACAACAACAAAATCCAAAGCGGAATGATTCCGTCAACCCGAAAGTAATGATGAGAGGAAGGTCGTTGAATCGGCCTTCTTCCTTTTGTCCAAAAAACGCGTGCTGCTGCGCAGTTTGTTCGGGATTTCAACAGACAATCCGTTCAATAACGTAATCCGGAGGCTGTAAGGTGTTTATCCTTGTCAACATCGCTTCCCGTCCCGTTCAATGACGTTGAATTAGGCTGGAAAACACATTCGTCCAGTTGCGGTTTAGTCCCTTTTTCTATATAATGGTTAGGATTAAATTGACTAAAGAAAGGTCGAATATACTGTATGAATAAGCCTGTTCTCGTTGTTATGGCCGCCGGCATGGGCTCCCGTTACGGCGGACTCAAACAGATCGATCCCGTGGGAAAACACGGGGAGATCATCATCGATTACTCCATATATGATGCCCATCAGGCAGGGTTTGAAAAAGTCGTCTTTATCATCAACAAGAATCTGGAAGAGGTCTTCAAGGAGACCATCGGAAACCGGGTCGCCAAGCAGATGCAGGTCGAGTACGTGTTCCAGCAGCTGGACAGCTGCCTTCCGGAAGATTTCAAAATCCCGGAAGAGCGGAAGAAACCCTGGGGAACCGCCCACGCCATTCTCTGCTGCAAGGACGTCATTGACGGGCCGTTTGCCGTCATCAACTCCGATGACTACTACGGAAAACGCGGATACAAGCTCCTGTATGACCGCCTGTGCAAAGCGCAGGATCACGACGGTGTGGAAGACTTCTGCATGATTGGGTTCCATCTGGACAATACTCTTACGGATTACGGTCACGTTGCCCGGGGTGTCTGCGAGACGGACGCCGACGGAAAACTTGTCAACATCGTGGAGCGCCTGAAGATCATGCGCACACCGGACGGTCCCGCCTACACCGAAGATGACGGCGCCACCTTTGTGCCCCTTCCCAAGGACAACCTGGTCTCCATGAACATGTGGGGATTCACTCCCAGCATCCTCAGGGAGATCGAAGCAAGGTTCCCTGAGTTCCTGAAAAACGAAGTCCCCAAGAATCCGGAAAAAGCCGAGATGCTCATCCCCATGGAAGTGGGACGTCTCCTGCAGGAGGGAAAAGCTACCGTGGAAGTCATCGGAAGCCCGGACCGCTGGCATGGTGTCACGTACAAAGAGGACAAGCCCGCTGTTTCCGCCGCTATGGCAGAAATGGTCGAGGAGGGATTGTATCCGGACCGGGCACTGTTCTGAACCGCCCTATACCCGCAAAGGAGGGTCTGTTTGAATATTCACGAGTCCAGTGAGGACTACCTGGAAGCCATCCTGGTCCTCGGGGCAAAAAACGAATCCGTCCGCTCCATAGACATAGCGAAGCATCTCGGCTATTCCAAGCCGAGCGTCAGCCGCGCCATGAAACTTTTAAGAGAGAACGGGTATATCCAGACAGACAACAACGGAAATATCCGTCTCACGCCGGAGGGACACGCCATTGCCGGCAGAATATATGAAAAGCATCAGAAACTTGCAGTTTTCCTGATGCGTCTCGGTGTCCGGGAGGATACCGCTTTCAAGGATGCCTGTAAGATCGAACACGACATCAGCGAGGAGAGTTTTGATGCCATCTGCTCCCTTGCGGACAAACTGGAACAATAGTGCTTACAGGCAAAAAGGTGTTTACATGATCCGTTTTCGGGCTTATTTGATTCTTCCCGTCTTCATTCTTGTTTTCGCCATTGGCATGCTCTGCCTGAATGGTTGCGCTCCCGCACCCGTGAATGCCGACTCCGCACCCGTGAGTGCCGACTCCGCGTCCGTGGACGCTGACTCCGCATCCGCAGATGCCGCTCAAACCCCTGAGCCGGAACCGGAGATCACCCCCATCATCCGGGACGCCTGGTACACGGAACGGTGTGAAAACATTGCGAGACATATCGCCGAATATACCGGGGAAGATCCGGAATCCGCATTGAAAAAAGCATACGGAATGCAGCTTGATCCGGATCAGAAAATGGTGGCTTTCACCTTTGATGATGGACCGAACTCCGCCTATACGGGCGAAATCCTGGATATTCTGGAAGAAAACAATGCCCGTGCGACCTTCTTCATCAACGGCGCCAACATTGAAGGCAATATCGGTCTCCTTGCGAGAATGCTGTCCCTCGGCTGTGAAATCGGGAATCATACCTGGGATCATAAGAATATGGAAGAACTTTCGGACGGGGAGATGCGCGATCAGGTGCTTCGTGTCAATGAATCCCTGGAGGAACTGTTTGGATACAAGATCCGCCTGTTCCGGCCGCCCTATATCAAGTACGGCAAGCATAACGAGGAGATCCGCGACCGGATCACCTCTCTCATGAAAGAGCAGGACATGGCCATCGTCAACCATACCCGCAGCACCCATGACACCTACGAGGAATACACCGCAGACATGATCTACGAACGGGCAATCATGGAGACGGACGAACTGGGACATCCCATTGACGGCTCCATCATCCTGTGTCACGACAAATCCCGGAAAACGGTAGACGCCTTCCGGCGTATCGTTCCGGATCTCATTCAGGCCGGATATCAGCTGGTTACGGTATCCGAACTTCTGAATTGTTCCCCGGACGGTTTCCATCCCGGCTGGATCTATTCAAAAGCAAATTAACCGCAAAACTCAATACAAACATACAAAAACCGTGGTAGCGGGCTCATAAATCGTCCGTCACCACGGTTTAAGTATTATCTGTTTCCTGTTATCAGATCAGATCGGCAATATCCGGATTGACGCCGTCAATGCAGACCACAGCGCCCTGGGAAGCCTCTGAGGAATCCGGATGGGCCAGCAGCCACTTGTTGCATGCCGTAAGCATCTTGTCCTCGTCATTGAGAGGCTTGAGATCCGGTTTCGGTCCGTTGGTGCCTCTGGGAAGGACCACCAGCACCTTGAATCCCTGGCCTTTTTTAGCGCTGCAGGGTGCGTAATGCAGGGTCGTTGCAAAAACTTCCACGGGTACACCCTTCGGGCAGAGGAACGCCTTCACCTTGGCAGAGTCCAGTCTCCCGTTCTCAATGTCGTCGATCTTCGCCAGAAGCAGAATAAAGTCTTCCGTTCCCAGGTTGACCTCGCTGTCCCGGTGATACTCCAGACAGTTCATCTTGGTATTGTGACCGTTGCACCATCCCAGCTGAATAGGCATTCCGCCGTACTCATTTACGCTGAGCAGATCAGCGATGGGAAGGCTTTCCAGTGTCTCATTGCTGGGGATGTATTCCACGCCCTCGGGAAGAGCGGAGACCCGGTCCAGCGTTTCCAGAAGTTCCTTTACGTCATATCCCTCGATCACGTGACCGTAGGAAGCGAATTCCTTGTCAAAAACCGATTGAATCTTCATTTGTTGTCCTCCTCCGTATCCTTTTCTGTTTCATCCTCCGAATCATCCTCGGAGAGTAACTCTTCCTGTTCTTTCCGTCCCTGGAGCAGCGTACGCAGACCGTATATGACCACGGCAAGCCCCGCTGCGCACATCAGAACACAGTAGATGACCGAAGTCTTCATTGGCATGGTGGAAACGCCGCTTTCGGTATCGGTGATCATCTGGATCCCCAGATACCCGATATATCCTCCCACCAGTATGAGCAGGGAGCCCCATGTGACTTTGTTTCTCATTCGTTTCTCCGATGCCGAACCCGTGGGAACGGCCTTTCTAGGAATCTGTCTCTAGAAAAACATCGGCGCACAATACATGCTATTTCACAAGGTGTGCGCCGACGTCTTGATTCTTTAACCCGCTGCAGGATTACTTGTTTTCCTTCTTTGTCACAACGTCGAAGATAACAGCTGCGAGAAGAACAAGTCCTTTAACGACTTTCTGGTAGTTCTGGTCAACACCGATGATTGACATACCGATGTTGATAACACCCATCAGCAGAGCACCGATGATAACACCGGGAACCGTTCCGACACCGCCGTAAGCGGATGCGCCGCCGATGAAGCAGGAACCGATGGCGTCCATCTCGTAGTTCTGACCGTAGGTCGGCTGTGCGGATGTCAGTCGTGCAATGGTCAGCAGACCCGCAAGACCTGCCAGGAAGCCCATGTTGGTATACGCAAAGAAGTAGACCTTCTTGGTGTTGATACCGGAGAGTTTGGTCGCTGTTTCATTTCCGCCGACCGCATACAGGTGACGGCCGATCGTGGTCTTGGACGTGATGTAGGAGTACACCAGAATGACGATCGCGACCCAGATCAGCGCGGTAGGAATACCTTTGTACTGGGCAAGCTTGAACGCGAAGAAGATGATCACAATGGAGATGACCGCTGCCCTGATGACTGCCGGCAGAAGCGCCTCGACCGCATAACCTTTCTTCTTTCTGGTGATCCTGCTCCGGAAAGTGAAGAACAGATACAGCAGAGCGGCTATGATTCCCACAACGACACACAGAACATTGATATCCGCTCCGTTGCCCAGGAAATCCGGAACGTAGCAGTCCGCGCCGCCGCCGAAGATCCTGACGAACGCCTTATTGGTAACAGGCATCGTCTGTCCGTTGAGCACCACGTTGGAAAGTCCGCGGAACACAAGCATTCCGGACAGAGTGGTAATGAACGGCGGGACATGGACATACGCGATCCAGAATGCCTGCCAGGCACCGACCGCCAGACCGATCAGAAGCATGAGGATCACGGCAAGCCACATGTTCACACCCTTGTTCAGACAGATGGCACCGATGGCACCCGTGAAGCAGACCACGGAACCGACCGACAGGTCGATGTTACCGCCGGTCAGGATGCACATCAGCATACCGGTCGCCAGTACGAACACGTAAGCGTTCTGTGAAATAATGTTTGTAATATTCTGCGGAAGCAGGAGCTTTCCGTTAGAACGCCATGTGAAAAACGCCGCAACGAGAATCAGGATGATTATCATTGTGTACTTCTGAATAAAACCCAGAACCTTTGTCTTGTTTACTCTTTTAGTCATTTGCCTTTACTCCTTTTGCGGAATTGTCCGTTTTGAGAATTGCGCCCATGATCTTCTCCTGCGTCGCTTCCTCACGGTTGAACTCGCCGACCAGTCTCCCCTCATTGAGAACATAGATCCTGTCGCTCATACCGAGTATCTCGGGAAGTTCGGAGGATATCATGATAACGGATTTGCCCTCAGATACGAGCTGATTGATAATGCAGTAGATCTCGTACTTGGCGCCGACATCGATGCCTCGGGTGGGTTCATCCAGGATCAGAATATCGGGGTTGGCGTACATCCATTTGGAAAGCAGGACTTTCTGCTGGTTGCCGCCCGAAAGATTGCCGACCTTCTGCTCCACGGAGACGCATTTTGTGGAAAGTTTTTCCCTATACTCCTCAGCAACCATATATTCCTTGTCCGTGTCGATGATCCCACGGGAGGAAACATCTTTCAGATTGGCAAGGGTCGTGTTGACACGGATGGGATTGGAAAGGATCAGCCCGTTTCCCTTACGGTCCTCGGTAACATAGGCAAGTCCCCGCTCAATGGCCTCACGGGGCGTATGCATCTTAACTTCCTTTCCGTAGATCTTAGTCGTGCCGGAAATATTGGATCCGTAGCTGTGTCCGAAAACAGACATGGCCAGCTCTGTACGGCCGGCGCCCTGCAGTCCGGACAGCCCCACGACTTCACCCTTCTTCACAAACAGGGAAACATCGTCCACGATCTTCTTGTCTGTGTAGGCCGGATGATAGGCATTCCAGTGTTCTATCTCCAGCGCGATCTCATCGCTGACATTGTGCTCCCTGGACGGGAACCGGTCACTCAGATCACGTCCGACCATTCCCTTGATGATACGGTCCTCGCTGATGTCGTCGACTCCTTTGACAAGCGTCTCGATCGTTTTTCCGTCACGCACGATGGTGATGGAATCCGCGACATAGGAGACCTCGTTGATCTTATGGGAAATGATGATCGAACTGAGTCCTTCCTTCTTGAATTTCAGCAGCAGATCCAGAAGTGCTCTGGATTCAGCCTCGTTCAGTGACGATGTGGGCTCATCCAGAATCAGAAGCTGCGCATGCTTCGCAAGGGCTTTCGCGATTTCGACCAGCTGCTGCTTACCGGTACCTATATCTTTTATCAGAGTCTTGGAAGACTCCGCCAAACCGACAATTTTAAGGTATTTGTCCGCCTCGGCATAGGTCTTGTCCCAATCGATGGCAAAACTCTTTCCCATCTCATTGCCGAGGAACATGTTTTCACCGATCGACAGCTCCGGGATCAGCGCCAGTTCCTGATGGATAATGACGATGCCCTTTTCTTCGCTGTCCTTCAACTTCGCAAAACGGCACTCTTCGCCGTTATAAATGATTTCTCCGGAATATGTCCCGAAGGGGTAGGTTCCCGAAAGAACGTTCATCAGTGTGGATTTTCCGGCTCCGTTCTCGCCGACCAGCGCATGTATCTCACCGCGCTTGACTTCAAACGTAACGTTATCCAGCGCCTTCACACCCGGAAACTCTTTCGTGATGTTATTCATCACAAGGATATTGTCTTCCAATTGTACCTTCCTCCTCTTCCACGTAAGAAACGTTTATGGATTTACGGGAGATTCTTTTCTAAAAAAGAGAGGCGGGCTTTCCCCGCCCCTCTTTCGTTTTAGATGAGCTCAGGCTGATTAACCAGCGATCTGATCCTCTGTGTAGTAACCGGAGTCGATAAGCAGAGTCTTGTAGTTGTCAACTGTGCAGGCAACAGGCTCGCAGAGGTAGCTGGGGATGATGCCGGTGCCGTTGTCATAGGTCTTGGTATCGTTGATCGGCGGCTCGGAACCCTTCATCAGGGCGTCAACCATCTCAGAAACCTTGTTTGCCAGATCACGGGTATCCTTGAAGACGGACATTGCCTGTTTGCCGTTTACGAGGTTAGCCATGATAGCGATATCGCAGTCCTGACCGGTGATGACCGGGTAGGTCTCACCTGTGTAGGAGGAAGCCAGAGCGTTCTCAACGCCGCAAGCTGTGGAGTCGTTGGAAGCGAGAACTGCATCGAGCTGTGTTCCGTCACCGTAGAAGGTGCTGAGGATGTTCTCAAAACGGGCCTGTGCAGCGTCTGTTGCCCAGTTCGCTGTAGCGACGGTCTGTTTCTCGACCTGGCCGGACGGGCAAACCAGAGAACCTTCATCCAGGTATTTCTGGAGGATGCTCATAGCGCCATCGAAGAAGAAGTTGATGTTGTTATCGCCCGGGTCACCGGTGATGAACTCGATGTTGTATGTCTTGCCGTTTGCTTTTGCATTCTGCAGATCAAGAGCATTCTCAATGTACTGACCCTGGGTTGTTCCGACGAGCCAGTTATCGAATGTTGCATAGTAGGAAACAGCGTCGGAGTTCATGATCAGACGGTCATAAGCGATGACCGGGATGTTCTTTTCCTTAGCCTGGGCAAGAACTGTTCCGAGGGAGTCGCCATCGATGGATGCGATAACAAGAACTTTGCATCCGTTGGAAATCATGTTCTCAATCTGAGAAACCTGTGTGGGGATGTCGTTTGCGCCATACTGAAGGTCTACCTGATAGCCGGCGGCCTCAAGGGTCTTCTTCATGTTGTCGCCATCCTGGTTCCAACGCTGAAGGTCTTTGGTCGGCATTGCGACGCCAACGAGGTTGGAATCTGCTTTTTCGGTTTTGCTGCAGGCCACAAGTGCGAATACCATGGCGAGAGCAAGAGCAAGAGCGATGATTTTTTTCATACTTTTTCTTCCTTTCCGAAATTTCGGGCTGATGCCCAATTTATATGGTAGATATTCATCTATCACTCACAATTTTATTAGTTATGTCGCAAATTGTCAATTTTTTGTGAAGAAATCCCGGGACAGATTCCGTATAGCGGAACAGGATGCGCCCGTGCGCAGCACCAGGGAAAACGATCCGGACAAACGGTTACAAAAAGGCGGATCGCTCCGCCTTTGATATCGCTTTACTCCCAAGCAGCCAAAGGGACCAGGGCCGGTTCAGATCCCCAGTGCCTCCCGGATCGTGCTGTCGAGTTCGGTCCTGAGTCTGTTCAGCTTCTCGTCCACTTCACTCTCCGTCTCGCTGTTCTCCCCGATGTAGATCTTCAGCTTCGGCTCCGTTCCGGAAGGTCTGACAACGATCCATCCCCCGTCGGAGAGGAGATACCGCAGCATATTGGCTTTGGGCAGTGTCAGGGGATCCTCGCTCCCGTCCTCGTATTTCCGAAGACCCGTTGAATAATCCTCCGTGGCGGATACACGGATCCCGGCGATCTCGGAGATTGGGGCCTTCCGCAGCTCCGCCATGCCCCCGGCGATCTTCTCGATGCCCTCTTTGCCCTCCAGGGTGTAATTGTCCACCGCTTCCTTGTAGTATCCGTACTCCGCATACAGTTCCTGCAGGGCATCATACAGTGTCATGCCCCGTTCCGCATAGCAGATGGAGGTCTCCGCCGCGAGGGCAGCCGAACAGATTGCGTCCTTGTCTCTGGAGAACCCTCCTGCGAGGAACCCGTAGCTCTCCTCGAATCCGAACAGGAATGTCTTTTCACCCGTTTTCTCAAACCGGTCGATCTTCTCCGAAATGAACCGGAATCCCGTCAGGACATCCAGCATCTCCACGCCGTTGCGTTCCGCGATCGCCCGGGCAAGGGGCGTGGAAACGACAGACTTGACGGCAGCGGCGTTCTCCGGAAGCGTTCCCTTCTTCTTCCGTTCCGTAATGATATGGTGAAGAAGGATGCTGCCGATCTGATTCCCGGTCAGGACCTTCCATTCCCCGGCGGAATCCCGTACCGCGATACCGAGCCTGTCCGCATCCGGATCCGTGGCGATGATCATGGTGGCCTTCTTCTCCTCCGCCAGGCGGATCGCCAGACGGAACGCATCCGGATTTTCCGGGTTGGGTGCCGTCACCGTGGGAAAGTTTCCGTCCGGCTCCGACTGTTCCGGGACCACAAAAACGTTTGTGACCCCGGCCCGTTTCAGCAGTTCCCGGACCGGGATGCTTCCGGTCCCGTGAAGAGGCGTGTACACGATGGGAAGAGAAGCTCCCTTTTCCCGGAGCAGTTCCGGGCAGAGCAGAACGGAACCCGTGACGGCATAGTAAGCTTCGTCCTCCTCCTGTCCGATCAGCCCGATGGCGCCGGAAGCGACCGCTTCCGCATAGTCGCAGATCCGCTCGGAAAAGTAGGGTACGTTCCGGATCTTCTCATAGATCTGTCCCGCCTGTTCCGGATCCACCTGTCCGCCGTGCTCCCAGTAGACCTTGTAGCCGTTGTACTTGGCAGGATTGTGGCTCGCCGTTATGACAACGCCCGCGATGCAGCCCTGGTGCCGGATGGCGTAGGACAGCTGGGGAACCGCATGGAGCGTGGAGAAAAGCCTGACACGGATCCCGTTGGCAGCCAGAACGCAGGCCGTCTCACGGGCGAATTCCTCGGAAAAATTCCTGGAGTCGTAAGCGATGCAGACCCCGCGTTCCTTCCCGTCCGGAAAGGTCAGAAGATAGTCCGCCAGTCCCTGGGTCGTTCTGCGCACCACATATCCGTTCATGCCGTTGGTGCCGGTGCGGAGGATCCCCCGCAGTCCCGCCGTTCCGAACTCCAGTTCCGTATAGAAACGCTCCTCGATCTCCCTGGTATCCTTCTCGATCGCAAGCAGTTCCGCCCTGTCCTTTTCGGACAGCGCCCCGGAGGAAAGCCAGTTCCGGTAGTTCTCCATATAGTCCATTTCGCGAGCCTCCTTTATAAATAAACTGATGTATTGCTCATTTTTCGGACAGCAGTCTGTTCAGCACGTATCCCGCCGCGATCAGACCCGCTGCCGCCGGAACCGGAGCTATGCTCCCGATCACCGTCTGTCCCTCTTTCCTGACGGCCGTTTCCTCGGAAACGACCACGGGCAGTTCCCCGATCCCCGCTTTCCGAAGCTCCTGCCGGAGTTTTCTGGCAAGAGGACAGCCGCTTGTTTCGAAAATATCCGTGATCCGGAACGCCCCGGGGTCCATCCGGTTCCCGGCTCCCATGCAGGAGATCACGGGAATGCCGTGCTCCTTCCCGAAC
>R22__coassemble_967_pt1 | contig 16072 bp, 12 predicted proteins | sample R22__metabat2_high_PE_038 | metagenome-assembled genome bin R22
GGAGTTCGTGGATCATTTTGATCCGGAGTATGTACTTGTTATTTCCGGCGATCACATCTACAAGATGGATTACAGCAAGATGCTTTCCTATCATATCGAAAAAGAAGCCGCTGCTTCGATCGCGGTCCTTTCCGTTCCAATGGAGGAGGCTCACCGGTTCGGGATTCTGAACACGGATGAAGAGGGCAGGATCATTTCCTTTGAGGAAAAACCGCCGGAACCGAAATCCAACAAAGCTTCCATGGGAATCTACATTTTCAACTGGAAAGCACTGAAACATTACATGGAGGTGGACGACAAGGATCCGGATTCAAGCAATGATTTCGGGAAGAACATCATTCCCGCAATGCTTGCCGGCGGAGAGAACGTATTTGCCTACCCGTTCTCCGGCTACTGGAAGGATGTCGGAACCGTGAAGAGCCTTTGGGAGGCGAATATGGACCTGATTTCCGAGCCGCCGGAATTGGATCTGAACGATCCCGGGTGGAGGATTTACAGCAGGAACAGCGGATATCCGGCACATGTTGTGGGTCCGGACGCGAAGATCGTGAGCAGTCTTGTTACGGAAGGTTCCGTCGTGAAGGGAACTGTAAGGCACAGCGTTTTGTTCTCCGGTGTGACGGTGGAGGAAAATGTTGTGATTGAAGACTCCGTGGTCTTCCCCAATGCCGTGATCCATGCGGGCGCAAAGATCTCCAAGGCGATCATCGGTGAAAACTCCGTGATCGGAGAGAACGCGGTCATCGGCGGGGATCTCCGGCCGGGCGAAGTCGTGGACAACAAACTGACGGGGGACATCACTCTGGTCGGCAACGATGTCTGCATAGAAAAGGGCGGATACCTTTCCAGAGGATCCATTGCTTCCGAGAGTGGGGTGGCAGAGTATGAATAATACTGCATTTGGTCTGATCTATACCGGAGAGAACAATATTAAAATGCGTGATCTGACATCATCCAGGGCGGTCGCCGCGTTGCCTTTCGGCGGACGGTACAGGATCATAGATTTTATTCTTTCCGGACTGGTCCATACCGGGATATCCAGTGTCGGCATCATTACCCAAAGGAACTATCATTCCCTTATGGACCATCTCGGATCCGGAAAAGAATGGGATCTGCACAGAAAGAGGGAAGGACTTTTTATGCTTCCCCCGTTCCTGACGAAGGACAGCACGGACATGTACCGCGGCTCCGTTGACGCGTTCAAGGGATGCCTGGGATATGTCAGGCGTTGTCCCCAGAAATACATTATCCTTTCCGGAAGTCATACCGTTTTCAATACGGATTTCAATGAACTGATCGGGGCGCATGAAAGGATCGGGGCCGATATCACTATCATGTACAACGTTGAGAAGGGTTTTGATCCGGAGGATCAGAACAAGGATCTCAGACTGTACCTGGACGAGAATCAGAGAGTCACCGGACTGGAGTATGACCCTCGTGTTCCCGGAACGGATAACCAGAGTTGTGATGTGTTTATTATGGATAAAGGGCTTTTGGAGGATCTTGTGGAAGAAGCGTACGCCAGAGGCGAGTATCACTTTGTCCGGGACGTGCTGCTGAAAAAAACGGATTCTCTGAAAATATACGGATGGCGTTACGACGGTTACGTCGCAAGGATCAATTCCGTGGCAAGTTACTTTTCCCACAATATGGCTCTGTTGGACGAAAAGGTCAGGGCTGACCTGTTCAATCCGAACCGCCTTGTGTACACAAAGGTCAAGGATGAAGTTTCGGCAAGATACGGGACGGACGCGAACGTAAAGAACTCACTTCTGGCGGACGGCTGCTTCGTGGACGGCTGCGTGGAGAGATGCGTCCTGTTCCGCGGCGTGGATATCGGAAAAGGATCCACCGTGCGGAATTCTGTCCTGCTGCAGGGAACAAAAGTCGGGAAGAATGTGACGCTGGATCATGTGATCGCGGACAAGGGAGTCACCATCAATGACGGAAGGACACTGATCGGAGCGGAAGGCTTTCCGCTGATTTTGCGGAAGGGTTCCGTTGTCTGACGGAAATGAAGAAATGAAAGTACTGTTTGCTGCAAGTGAATGTGTGCCGTTTATCAAGACGGGCGGCTTGGCGGATGTTGTCGGTTCGCTTCCGGTGGAACTTGTCCGGAAGGGTGTTGACGCGCGGGTCATTCTGCCGAAATACATTTTGATCGACAGTGCCTACCGGAACAGTATGGAACATGTCTGCGATTTTGAGGTGCTGTTTGGACAGGAAAAGAAGTACTGCGGAATTGATCGCTATGAGCACAAAGGCGTGGTCTTTTATTTCATTGATAACGAGGAACTGTTTTCCTGTGAGCAGATTTACGGCGACGGACTTGCCGAAGGTGCCCGCTTTGCGTTTTTCTGCCGGGCGATCCTGGAGGCTCTGCCCCGCATTGATTTTATTCCGGACATTCTCCACCTGAATGACTGGCAGACCGGACTGGCAGCTGCGCTTCTGAAGAAGCAATACCAGTGGGATAAAAAAATGCGTCCCGTCCGGACGGTATTTTCTATCCACAATCTGAAATACCAAGGAATTTTTCCATGGCAGGACATGAATTGCCTCCTTGGGTTTGACGATGATATGTTTACGCCGGATTGCCTGGAGTTTTATGGCAGCATGTCCTGCATGAAGGCGGGGATCGTGTTTTCGGATCATGTGTCTACGGTCAGCGAGAGCTATGCAAATGAGATCCGGACGGGGTATTTCGGAGAACGGCTTGACGGTCTGCTCCGTTACAAAGGAGATGCGGTTTCCGGCATCCTGAACGGAATCGACAAGGAAACATTCAATCCGGCGGCGGATGAGTATATCGCGGCACTGTATGAACCGCAGAATATGGACGGAAAAATCGTCTGTAAACGGGAACTTCAAAAAGAGATGGGTCTGGCACAGGAACCGGACACGCCCGTGATCAGCATTATTTCCAGAATGACTTCACAAAAGGGGTTTGATCTGATCGAACGTGTTCTGGAGGACATCATGCGGCAGAAACTGCAGATGGTGTTTCTCGGAAGCGGAGAGAAACGGTATGTCGATCTTGCCAACTGGGCTGCCGGACGGTATCCGGGCAGGGTTGGGACCTACATCGGAATGAACGAGCCTTTGGCACACAGGATCTATGCCGGGAGCGATATGTTCCTGATGCCTTCCCAGTTTGAACCCTGCGGCCTTTCACAGATGATCTCTCTCCGGTACGGGACCGTCCCCATTGTCCGTGAAACGGGCGGGCTGAGGGACAGCATCATTCCGTACAACAAATATACGGACGAGGGGACAGGGTTTTCCTTTATCAACTATAATGCGCACGAGATGCTGTATACCATTGAGAGGGCTGTCCGGTACTACAGGAACGACAAGGAAATGTGGAAGCGCATGGTCGCAAGGGGAATGGCGGAAGATTTCGGATGGAATGTATCTGCTCAAAAATACATCGCTCTGTATGAATCCCTTCTGAAGAGCACAAAGAAAACCGGAAGTTCGCGCAAGACAACAAAAAAGTCTGGGACCTGATTTCCGGCCTGCCGAAAGTGAATATTAATAACAAAAGGAGCAGACATTTCGTCTGCTCCTTGTATATCAAGTTGATTATTTGCTGCGGAGGAAGGCGGGAACATCCAGCTTGCTCTTCGGACGCTCACTGAAATCCTTCGGAAGATCCTCTTCGCTGAAAGCGGCTTCCTGAGAGGCTTCCATGCCCTCCGGAGTCAGGTCCTCAATCAGCGGCTGGGGTTGCTGCTGAGGCTTGGGCTGCACCGGCTGCTGCGGCATAAAGGGCATGGGACCGTTGCCTGCAGGCATATTCCCGTTCATGGGGACGGGGCCGAAGTTCATGGGACGCCGCGGTGCGTAGGAAGCATTGTTGAATGCAAACGGCTGGGGCGGCGTATTATTGGACTGCATCGGAGCACGGAATCCGGACTGGAAAGAAGTCGGTCCATTGTCAAGGGTTCCGAACTGTCCGAACTTCGGAAGCGCCTGATCAGATTCAAAGCCGGTGGCAATGACCGTGATCCGGATAGAATCGCCCATGGACTCATCGATATCCGCGCCAAAGATGATGTTCGCTTCGGGATCCGCATTCTGACCGATGATATCGGCAGCTTCGCTGACTTCGGCCAAGCTGAGATCGGCACCGCCGGTGATGTTCATCAGGACACCGCGCGAACCGCTGATGGATGTTTCCAGCAAAGGACTTTCCACTGCCTGATGTGCAGCTTCGGTAGCGCGCTTTTCGCCGGAGGCGGTTCCGATACCCATATGGGCAAGACCTTTTCCCTTCATGATCGTCTTCACGTCCGCGAAGTCAAGGTTGATCATGGCCGGGACGGCGATCAGATCGGAAATACTCTGAATGCCCTGACGGAGCACGTCATCCGCTACACGGAGCGCATCCGGGAGACTTGCTTTTCCGACCAGTTCAATAAGCTTGTCATTCGGAATGGTGATCAGTGTATCAACATTCGGCTTAAGGGATGCGATACCGATTTCAGCGTTACGCATACGGACTTTTCCTTCAAAGGTGAACGGCTTGGTAACAACTGCAACGGTCAGGATCCCAAGTTCCTTCGCACACTCCGCTACGATGGAGGCAGCTCCTGTTCCGGTTCCGCCGCCCATGCCGGAAGTGATGAATACCATATCGGTATCTTCAAGAACTTCCCGGATCGCGTCACGGCTTTCTTCGGCCGCTTTTCTTCCGATTTCGGGATCGGCACCTGCGCCGAGACCGCGAGTAAGTTTTTCGCCGATCTGAACGACGGTTCCGGCTTTGCTCAGGCTGAGCGCCTGCTTATCGGTGTTCACTGCAACAAACTCAACACCGCGAAGGCCGTACTGAACCATTCTGTTGATCGCGTTGCAGCCTGCGCCGCCGACGCCGACAACTTTCAGGTTGGCAAATGTTCCGTTTTCGGTAACCTTTTCGGACATTCTGTGTTCCCCCTTACTGTACAAATAGATCTCTAATTTTCTTAAATAAACCGAATCTGCTCTCTGGCATTTCCTCGGAAATTTCCTGGTCCTGTGCGGCGGTTTTCAAAACAAAGTCCAAAGCTCCGAACGCACTGGTGAAGTCCGGCGTATCCATATCCGGCATGTAGGGCATGTCCCTGCGGATATTCAAACCAAGCCTTTGCCGCAGGTATTCGCTTCCGCCGCGCATCATGGAGAATCCTCCGCCTGTGATGTAAACCACAGGTTTTGTTTCGGGATGAACACCCAGCAAACGGAGCGATTTGCTCAAATATCCGGCAAATTCTTCTGCCCGTGCCTGCATGATCAGGTCCACAACGCGCTGTTCAACCTTCATGACACCGGTCAGCATACGGATCTGCAGGATCTTACTCTGGTTTTCCTGCAGGAAACTGTACTTCCGTTTTACCTGCTCGGCAGTTTCCATCGGAATACCCAGTCCATAGCAAAGGTCACCGGCAAACTGGGCGCCTCCGATATCAAAGTAAGTCATATCGGACAGGGCAGCGTTTTCAACGGTGCTGACGTCCGTATGGGAATAACCGACATCAATCAAAACTGCGGGGCGGACACGCTCTTCTTCCGGAATCAGGAGGAGAGAGGCCGCCAGTTGGGCGCTGATGCACATGGAGATCTCAATGTCCATTTTTTTCAGGATCACCGACAGTTTGTTCAGGAAAGATTCCAGAACATACATATGGGAGACTGTTGCGGACACTTCTCCGGCGTGCTTTCCCTGCGGGACTTCCGGCGTTTCATTCCCGTCAACCGTGAAGGTGACCGGTGTACTGTGCATGAGTACGTAGCCCGGCGCTTTCGCCTTCGAAAGGGACAGGGAAATCAATTCATCAATATCATCTGCACTGATCCTGTCTTTTCTGGACTCCATCCGGATGGTGGATTCCGTAAGAATCAGTTTGGAAAACGGAACGGGAACGGCTACCGCCACATCCCGAATCCGCATACGAGCCATTTCCTCTGCATCCCGTATGGCAGAGAATATCGCTTCCTCCAGGTCAGTTTCGTTTGGAAACTCAAGTTCTGAAAAGCCTGAATAGGGGGCAATACCTGCGCCATGAACAACAGTGCTGCCGCGGACAGAGGAACTGCCGCACAGGCAGACGATCTTTGAGCTTCCTATATCTAGAATTGCCGTTGATCTCAAAACCGGCACAACCCTCCGTAATATAGGTCCATATACACTCGATATTATATCACAAAAACTCTTTCGTGCAAATCAGCCCTGAAACTCGTCCCCGCCACCCGGCTGGATGGGAACAGGGGATGGGGTAACGGGCTCCGGCGTGGGGGCCGGTGTTGACGCAGAATTCTGTTCCGGGGTTTCGATCAGGTTTCCGTCTTCATCATAGACAGGCTCCGGCGTGACTGAAGGCTCCGTTGGCTCGCCCAAAGACCCGGTGATGGTGTTTGTTGCGGCTGCATTCGGCGGGGAATAAACAACACCGTTTTTTGCGGACAGATACAGGGTACCTGTTCCGATCCCACTGGCCTGAAAACGGGGCAGCAGTGATTTCAGGGCAGAGAATTTTGCGTCCAGATCCGTAGGCTGTCCGATAAAGATCTTGAACCCGGACCCTGAATACATGGCAATGGCCAACGGCGTGGTCATATCCAGAGATGTAACATAGTCCGACAGTTCATATTCCTTTAGTTTTCCTATCAACGTGATAAGCGTGGACGTGGCAAAGTCACTGGTATCGCCGATCCTTTGACCTTTCTGGAATCCCGTCATACTGATGCCGGATACCTGAAGCAGGCTGCTTACGGTTGAACCGCCGCTCATGGAAAGAACATATCCGTTTTCATCGATGATGACATTGTAGTCCAATCCGATGATGGCGGCAGCTTCCTGCCGTTCCGTGATGTCGATCCTTACGCGGGACGGGAAGATATATGTTACGTCATCCACCTGCAGATAAGGATCTTCTTCCAGTTTTGTTTTGACAGAATCAAGATCTGTGAAGAACAGATGCTGACCCAGTTTCAATCCTGAGTTTTCAACGATGTAATCCGTGGAATAGTTTTTGTTGCCGACAACGATGATATCGCTGAGAAGGAAAGTGTAATACAGCGCGGCACCCACGCAGATGAGAATGAAGATGATAAATACAAGATTCAGCGCGAAACGCTTGAAGAAGTTCTTGATCTTGTTCCGCCGGGCTTCTTTTTGCGCCTGATGTTCCGCTTCTTCCTTTTCATCCTGCTCTTTGTTTTTTTTCTGCGCTTCTTCGACGGCCTTGATGACCTTTGTCTCGTTGATATTCACGCGTACTGCGGACGGGGTCTTCTTCTGTGTCTTGAAGATCCTTGTCCGTCCGCTGAACCGGTGCTCAGGGACAGAATCCTCGTCTTCCTCAAAGAGATCGATCTCTTCCGGGAGAGGTTCCACCGGCCGGGATGCGGGAGGATTATCATCAGTGTCCGGAAGATTTCCGTTCCGGTCTGCTTCCTCCAGAAGAGATCCGTAATTCTCAACGACCCTTTCGCCGTTGTCCCATACAAGTTTGTCGACATCCTCGATGTCCTGCTCTTCGGAAAAATCCACCGCATCATCGCTGAACAAATGGATCAGGTTTCCTTGAGCATCCACGGAGCCGGAATCCGGTTCGGAGTCGTCAAAAAGATCCTGCCGCGGGACGGGGGTGTTCAGCGGTATATCCTCATCTTCGATCAGATCCAGGCTTTCCTCTTCCAGATCCTCCGGCGAATAAAAGAAAGCCGAAAGGACCCGGTTCCATGTTTTGTTTTTCTTCTTTTTGTTCTTTCTGCCCATCCGGAGTCAGCCTCATTCTGCGGAAGATTCGGCTGCCGGAGCCGGGGACTTGGATGCGGTTCCGCCGGGTTTACGCCGCCGGAAGGCCGCCTGGAGAATCGGACGCATATCGCCTTCCGTTGAGCGGGATATGTTCAGCAATACACCCATGGCCGCAAGGAAAATGACCATGGAAGAGCCGCCCGCACTGATAAACGGAAGCGCCTGTCCCGTCGTCGGGAAGGTGCCGGTAACAACGCCGAGATTAACAAAAATCTGAATCGCAAAAACGATGGTAATGCCCGCCGCCAACAGACTGCCGAAACGGTCCCTGCAGCGCAGCGCAACGCGAATTCCGCGGAAAATGATAAAACCGTAGGCGAGCATGATGACAAAACCGCCGACCAGACCAAGCTCTTCGCAGACAATGGAGAAGATGAAGTCGGACTCACCGTATGTCATGAACAGAAGTTTCTGCCGGCTGTTGTTCAGCCCACGGCCCAGCAGGCCGCCGCTTCCGATGGCATAGTAGGATTGGATCAGCTGGTATCCGGTCCCCAGAGGATCAGCCCAGGGATTTGTGAAAGAAGTCAGACGCGCAACCCTGTAGGGCTCAATGACGGCCAAAAGAATGAACAGACCGATACAGATAACGAGCAGGACCAGCATCTGCTTCCCGTCGCATCCGCCGACAAACAACAGCGCATATCCCATGACACCCATGATAACAGCCATGGACATATTCGGCTGAAGCATGACCAGACCGCAGATTACGCCGACGATCAGAAGCATGGGCAGCATACCGTATTTGAAAGTATGCATGACGGCATGCTTTTTGCTCATGAAGGCGCACATATAGAGCATCATACCGAATTTGGCGATCTCGGAAGGCTGGATACTCTGACCGGCAATGACAAGCCAGCGCTTCGCACCGTTTGCCTCTTTTCCGAAAATCAAAACGGCAACGAGCAGAACGACGGAGATCAAAAATCCGACGACTTTATATTTTTCAAGACGCTTGTAATCAAAGAAGGAAAGAAGGATCATGACCGGATATCCGATCGCGAGGTAGACCACCTGTTTACGGATGTAGAAATACCCGTCATAGTTGGTATAGGAGGTGTTCTGCGCATAGTAGTAACTGGCGGAAAAAACCATGACGAGACCGAAGGCGCACAGCAGTGTGACGGTCAGCAGAATGGCATAATCCATCCGGCGCATTTTTTTCTTGGTACCGGCCACCCGAAAGCCTCCTTCCTGATTTCATACCTCACCCATTCTAACCTGAGCATTATACTATTTGTGCCTGCATAAAACAAGCAGAACAGCCTGAAAGCCGCTCTGCCTGTATAAAAGTTTTCATCGCTTTTTCGTTTTTGTCGCAATTACCGGTATGCGTTGACGATTTCTTTGAAGATCCTGCCGCGCTGTTCGTAGTTTTCGAACATGCCCCAGCTCGCACAGGCGGGGGAGAGCAGAACCGTATCACCGGGGAGAGCCAGTTCACGCGCCTTGAGAAGCGCCTCCTCAAAAGTTTCCGCCGTGTGGCAGAGGTCTTCCATTCCAGCATCCCGGGCGGTGTCCAGGATCTGCTGCTTGGTCTGGCCGATGATCACAAAGCCGCGGATCTTTCCGGACTTTTTGAACACATCAAACAACTCGTGAAAATCAGCGTGTTTGTCATACCCTCCGAGAAGCATGACCGTCGGTGTGGACATAGCCTCAATGGCACGGATGGTGGAAGCGGGGTTGGTCCCTTTACTGTCATTGACGTACCGGACTCCATTCAGTTCACGGACGAATTCGATCCGGTGCTCCACACCGGGAAAGGTTTTCAGCACGGAAACGACCGTTTCCGGACGGATGCCCATGCACATGGCGAGAAGTGCGGAAAGCATTGCGTTTTCCAGATTATGTCCCCCGGGAATCCTGACATCGGATGCCGGCATCAGAACGGATTCTTCTCCATTGAGTTTACAGATGATGTTTCCGTCGCGGAGGAACAGACCCTCCGGCACTTCCTGCAGACGGGAGAAGTACAGGGCCTTAGCCGGCGTGCAGGAAGCCATTTCCCGGACAACGGGGTCGTCATAGTTCAGCACGGCGAAATCATCCGGGGTCTGGTTGTCAAACACCTTCTTTTTGGCGGCAATGTAGTTTTCCATCGTTCCGAAATGATCCAGATGATCCTCGGTAATATTGCAGCAGGCGGCGGCACGGGCATGGAATTTGGTACAGCCTTCCAGCTGCAGTGCGGCGGTCTCCGCGACGATGATGTCACCGGGGACGGTTTCTGCGGCGTGTTCGGTGATGGCTATGCCGATGTTTCCGAGAACGAACGTATGAAATCCGCCGGCTTTGAAAAGCTCACCGGTCAGTGCGGTGCAGGTGGTCTTTCCGTTTGTGCCCGTAATACAGATGAAATCGGCCTTCGCGTAGCGGTACCCGAGCTCGATCTCAGAGACGATCTCAATACCTCTGCTGCGGGCCTCGGTAAGGAACGGGACAGTCATGGGAATGATGGGACTGGGAACGACCATATCCACACCGTCAAGAAGGGTAAGGGGATCTTCACCGAGATGGTATTCCACGGATGCACCGCAGAGCAGTTCATCCAGACCGGGAACTTCCGGCTTCATGTCGTTGACAAGAACGCGCCAGCCCTCACGGGACAAAAGTTTTGCGGCACCGATGCCGCTTTTTGCCATACCTACAATCAGGACGGTTTTGTTTTTCATATCTTTTTACTCCATCAAACAAAGGAAAGAATAGTCAGAAGGCAGACCGCACAGGCAACGGCGGTCACGATGACGTACATAACGACGATCTTTGCTTCATGCATCCCGCACAATTCAAAATGATGGTGCAGAGGTGCCATCTTGAAGATCCGTTTTCCGTGGCGGAGTTTATAGGACCCGACCTGCAGAATGACCGAGACGGCGGATGCCACAAAACAAATACCCATGAACGGGAGAAGTATCAGTGTGCGGGAGCAGATGGCGAGCATGGAAACGATTCCGCCGAGGGCCATGGATCCCGTATCACCCATAAAAACCCGGGCCGGATAACTGTTGAACCAGAGAAATCCCAACAGAGCACCGACCGTGGCCATGCAGAAAACGGCCATGCTGTTCAGATTGGTTCCGTACGCCCCGGCTCCTGCTGCGTAAGCCTGTTTGGAGAGCATGTGGAATACTACGGTCATAGCGAGAGCATAGACCAGGGAAACGGAGGACGCGAGTCCGTCCAGACCGTCTGTCAGATTCACGGAGTTCACCTCCGCTATGATCACGAACATGATGAGCGGGATATACCAGAATCCAAGGTCAACGCTTTCTCCGGAGAACGGGAGAAGAATGGAAGAACCAATGTTTGGGGACCGGTAGGCCCAGATGGCAAAGACAAGAGAGAACAGAACCTGAAAAATGATTTTCTGATATGCTCTGAGACCGAGATTTCTGGACATTTTGACTTTGATAAAATCGTCCAGAAATCCCAGGATGCCGAAAGAAAAAGCACAGAGGATGGTCGGAAGGAGCATACCGCTTCCGGGCAGGCCGAAGACCAGTGCTGCAATCAGAATGGCCCCCAAAAAAAGGATCCCGCCCATGGTGGGAGTCCCTTGTTTGATCTTGTGGGATTCAGGACCCTCTTCCCGCTCCGTTTGACCGAATTTCATTTTCCGGAGGAGGGGGAGAAACGCGGGCCCGAATATGATTACGATTGCGAACGCGACGAGTGCGGTTAAAATGTACGTTGTCATTTAAGTTCCTTCCGGTTCAACAGCTCGGCAACAATTTCCCTGTCGTCAAAATGGTGCTTGGTTCCGTTGATTTCCTGATAATTTTCATGACCTTTGCCGGCAACCAATATTATATCGTTCTTCTGTGCCATGTCCAGTGCTTTCTCTATGGCTTCACGACGGTTTTCAATGATAGTGTAAGTAGTTCCCGAACGTTTCACGCCTTCTTCTATTGATGCAATGATATCCATCGGTTCCTCGTTCCGGGGGTTGTCAGAGGTGATGAAAACATGGTCCGAGAATCTACCTGCGATTTCTCCCATGATCGGACGCTTGGCGCGGTCACGGTTTCCGCCGCAGCCGAAAAGACAGATGACCCGTCCTTTTGCGAACTCGTGAATGGTTTTCAGAACATTCTCCAGCGCATCCGGTGTGTGCGCGTAATCAACAAAAACGGAGAAGGGGCAATCCTTTCCGGAAGCCTGCTCCAGACGGCCGGATACGCTTGTCATGGATTCCAGCCCCTGCTTGATGTCCTGCAGGGACAATCCGACGGACAGAGCCAGACAGACGGAGCCCATGGCATTGAAAACAGAGAACAGGCCGGGAATGGGAAGATTCATCCGGCAGTCTCCGGACGGGGTGTGCAGATCAAATCGGACGCCGGAAGTGGTGATGTCAATATCCGTTGCGTATACATCCGCTTTGTCCCGGATCCCGAAAGAAAGCGAGGGGACGTCAATGCCTTCCATCATGCGCTCGGCATATGGATCATCCATATTGAACGCGGTACGTTTCGCGTTTTTGAACAGAATCTTCTTTGCAGCCAGATAGTTGTCAAATGTTTTGTGGTAATCCAGATGGTCCTGGGTAGGTTGGTAAACAGAGCGGCGTCAAAATGGATCCCGTGAACGCGGTACTGCTCCAGAGCATGGGAGGAGACCTCCATGACCACGATATCCACATGGGCATCCGCCATGCGGCGGAGAAGACGGAACAGATCCACGGACTCGGGCGTCGTCCGCTCGGTCTGAATGCTTTCGTTTCCGATCATGTTGCGGATCGTTCCAATGATGCCGACTTTCTTTCCGGACTGTTCCGCAATGGACTTGACCATATAGGTCGTGGTGGTTTTTCCGTTTGTGCCCGTAACGCCAAGCATGCACATTTCACGCTGGGGATAGCCGTAGAAAGCCGACGCCATCTCGGCCATCGCCTTACGCGCATTTGTTACAATAATCTGCGGGACGTCCAGCGGGAGCTCATGCTCCACCAGAAGCGCGGAGGCACCGGCTTCCACTGCCTTTTCGGCAAAATTGTGGCCGTCAAACAGCTGACCCACGATACAGCAGAAGAGACTGCCCGGCTTGACCTGCCGGGAGTCATATTCAATGGAGAGGATCTCGGTATCGTGTCCTTCAAAACGGAGTCCGGTTGTCATTACAAGTTCAGATAACAGCATATCAACACCTCAAATCATTCGTTGATTTATTCGACCGTCGCTACATCATCATTCGGCTGCATGGTCCATTCCGGGGTCGGGGTCGGTTCCGGCGTCGGCATGGGAGTCGGAGTTGAGACCTTCGCAGCGGCGTAATACCCGTTGAAAGTTACGGTGACGGAAGTGCCCGGAGCGACCTCGGTATCGGCCGCAATGGACTGCTCCACGATATAACCCGTACAGTGGGTTTTGTCAAAATCCCTGACCAGGCCGGCTTTTTCAAACTCATCCAGCGCCTCAGAACGCCGCATGTTGATAACATTGGGCACTTTCACAGTTACCGCGGTGACAGTACCTTCCGAGTTAAAGGTAGTCATGGAAGTGTATAGGATGACACGGCTTCCGCGGGGAACATTTGAACCCGCTTCCGGAAGCTGCTTGAAAACAATGGCGTCCGCCTCCGATTCCATGGAGACACTGCGCAGATGCTTGTCGTTCAATGCCGTGATTGCTTCGGAAACCGTCATATTCACGACATTCGGGACTTCATACCGGTCCGTCTGCCCGTTGTCCGGGAGAAGGGTGTAGTAGCGTACCATGCTGGATAAGACTGAACCGGATATCGGCTGTGTTATATATTTTCCGTAGGCTACCGGCACCTGCGGTTCATCGATCATGAGAAAGAGCACCAGCTGCGGATTGTTCGCCGGCAGGAACTGTATCTGTGTTGTGATGAACCGTGTTTCAGAGGCGGAGCCGTCCTCTTCATATTTGTTGGATACACCGGAGAAGGAACCGGACGTATAGTTATTGATCTGCGATGTGCTGCCCGCGGTGGATTCCGAATAGCTCACCATGAAACCGCGCATCAGTTCGGACGTCTGCTCGGAAATTACCCGTGTAATGGTTTCCGGTTCGTTTTGTTTGATAATATTGCCTTCATTGTCATAGATCTTGGTCACGACATACGGTTTGACCAGGATCCCGCCATTCAGTATGGCGGAGAACGCTTTGATCATCTGCATGGGAACGACGGTCAGATCCAGACCGCATCCAAGTCTTGCAAGTTCAACGTCGCGGATGTATTTCCGGTGCGTGATCTCACCGGTATCCTCACCGGGAATTCCTGATTCGGTTTCGGTACCGAATCCGAAAGCATAGATGTAGTCGTACAGCGTGTTGACGCCGACTTCGTGCGCTATCTGCATAAAGACGCAGTCACAGTCGTTCTGAAGGGCCTCATAGATGGTCTGAAGACCGTGGCGCTCGTGGTTTTTGCAATAGACCTTATTCATTCCGTATTCTTCATAGCCCTTGCAGGTGAACGTCTGATCCGCGGTAACGGAATGGGAGTCAAGCGCGGCGGCCAGAACGATAAGCTTAAACAGGGAACCGGGTTCGTAAGTCTCTGATACACAGCGGTTCCGGGACATTTCAAGAAGCGCTGCGACATCGCTCCGGGGCGGGGCATTCAAATCAAAAGTCGGGAAAGTCGTCGTTCCCAGGAGCTGTCCGTTTTTCGGATTCATGAGGATCGCGGTGACCTGGGAGGCGTTGTTTGCGGTGTAGGCGGTGGATATGGAACTCTCCAGATAGGATTCCACAACGGAGTCCACGGTCAGATCAATGTTGTATCCGTCCGTTGGCGCGACATACTCCGTTTCACCGTTTACGACCGTATTCTTATCGCGGTCGACTTCCGAAACAAGGCGGCCGTTTTTACCGGCCAGATAATCCTGATAGGACGCCTCTATCCCGGTCTGACCTTCGCCGTCCGTTCCGGAGAAACCGACAAGCTGGGAGAAAAGCTGACCCATCGGATAATACCGTTTCATATCCGTGGAGAATGAGATACCGCTTCCGAGCTGAAGCGCTTTCAATTGGTCGACCACTTCGGAAGAGACCTGGCGTTTCAGCACGATCTGCTGCTTTTCAACACGGCTGACACGCTCATAGACGTAATTGTAATCCAGACCGAGAATATCGGAGACTTCGATGGAAATTCGGCTGCGTTCCGATTCGGAAATGACCTGGGGATTGACCAGAACACGGTAGGATGTTCCGCTCTGGGCAAGGACAAGACCGGACGAGTCACGGATCTTTCCGCGCTGCGCCTGCAGGGTATCATCTCTTGTCTGCTGTCTGGCGGCTTTTGCGGCATACTCGTCACCGTCCAGTATCTGAACCTGAAAGAGTCGGAAGGCAAGTGCCAGAAAAATGACCACCATGATCAGAAACAGGATGACAAGTTTTTGCTTAATTTTCCGTCCGGTTGTTTCGGGCAATACCACGGCCTCCTTTTACAGGCACGGATCAGTCTTCTTCGTCGGAATCTTCTCCGGGTTGTTCTTCAGATCCTTCATCGGGAACATCGGGGAGATTCTGGGAAGGGGTCTCGCCTGAAGCATCCTCTTCACCGCTGTTGCTTTCCGAATCCGAGGTATCGGAAATAACGCCGGTATTGCCGGTGTTCGGGGCTGGAATGGTTTGCCCCGCCGTGAAAATCTGTGACTGGGAGGGGTAGGTCATGCCGGCCGCCAGCGCGGCTTTTTCAGCGTCATCGATCGTAACAGCGCATTCAATGGAAACATTCAAAGCGGAGATGTGAAGTTTGACTTCGTCGATATCGTTGTTCAGGGTGTTGATATCTGAATATGCGCGGGAAATGCGCTCATATCCGGAAAGGATGAAGATCAGCATTCCGGCGAAAATAAAAGCACAGACCATTATGCCGATTCTGCCCGCGGAAGACATACCTTTTGCTGCCTCCGCACGGAACTGGACCGGTGTTGCCTCAACGGTTTCGTCCTGAACAACTTCACCGGTTTCCGGATCGGTTTCTGGTTTGGCTTTTTCTACTGCGGGTGCGTACAAACGCGTTCCCGCGTTTTTGACATTTTTGGAGCCGGTGTCTTTTTTGAAATGGGATTCCAAATAAAAGACTCCTTTCTGTCAAAGCTTCTCAATTGCCCGAAGTTTGGAACAAGAGGCACGCGGGTTATCCGCGAGCTCCGGTTCGCCGGGACAGACGGGCTTTCTGGTCAGGACCTTTGCCGTCGGCTTCTTGCCGCAGATGCAGACGGGCGCTTTCGGTGGACAGGTACACGGATTTTCAAAACTCCGGAATGCCTGTTTGACGATGCGG
>R22__coassemble_987_pt1 | contig 15792 bp, 16 predicted proteins | sample R22__metabat2_high_PE_038 | metagenome-assembled genome bin R22
CAGTAGGAGGAACTGCTATGGCAAAGAAAATTGTCGGCTACGTTAAGCTGCAAATTCCCGCGGGCAAAGCAACACCCGCACCGCCGGTCGGTCCGGCACTCGGTCAGCATGGTTTGAACATCATGGGATTCTGCAAAGAATTCAATGAGAAGACAAACAAACAGGCTGGTCTGATCATCCCTGTTGTGATCACTGTTTATCAGGATCATACTTTCTCGTTCATCACAAAGACTCCTCCGGCAGCGGTCCTGATCAAGAAGGCTGCCAACATTGAGAAGGCTTCCGGTGTTCCGAACAAGACAAAGGTCGCTACGATCACCAAAGCCCAGGTCAAGGAAATCGCTGAGTTGAAGATGCCTGACCTGAACGCGGCAAGCATTGAGGCTGCCATGAGCATGGTCGCCGGAACAGCCCGCAGCATGGGCATTGTCGTCAGTGACTAAGGAGGTACAGGATGAAACACGGAAAGAAATATACTGACAGCAAAAAGTCAATTGACAATCTGAAACTGTACGATCCCAAGGAAGGCCTCGAGGCTGTTCTGGCCACGGCAAAGGCAAAATTCGATGAGACCATCGAAGCTTCCATCCGTCTCGGCGTAGACCCGCGTCATGCGGACCAGCAGGTTCGTGGCGCTGTCGTTCTCCCGAACGGCACAGGCAAAAAGGTTCGCGTTCTTGTTTTCGCAAAAGCGGACAAGGCTCGTGAAGCTCAGGAAGCCGGAGCGGATTACGTCGGCGATGAGGATCTCGTAAAGAAGATCCAGACTGAAAACTGGTTTGAGTTTGATGTCTGCGTCGCTACACCGGACATGATGGGCGTTGTCGGCCGGATCGGCCGTGTCCTCGGACCGAAAGGTCTCATGCCGAACCCCAAGAGCGGAACGGTTACCATGGATGTTGCGAAAGCTATTTCCGACATCAAAGCCGGTAAGGTCGAGTATCGTGTTGACAAGACTTCCATCTGCCACTGCCCCATCGGAAAAGCTTCCTTCGGCGTGGAAAAACTGGAAGAGAACCTGAATGTTTTGATGGATGCTATCATCAAGGCAAAGCCGGTTGCCGCAAAGGGAACCTACATCAAGAGCCTGGTCATTTCTACGACCATGGGCCCCGGCGTCAAGTTCAACGCAATGAAGTTCTGAGTTGTATTGACAGCCTGACCGTCCTGTGTTAAACTTTTCGACGGTTAAAAAAGAATATCGCCGCAGACAGCCGGTATTATCGTTAGATATGTAAATCCTGCCGAGGCAAGCAAAGATGTTTTTTGGATGCTTCCTGTCTGCGACGGGAAGCATTTTTTTAATAAGTTTGGTTCAAGGAGGTGAAAAACAGTATGGCAAATGCAAAGAATATTGAAGCAAAGGCTGCTCTGGTCGATGAGATCAAGGAGAAATTCGCAAAGGCTTCTTCCGTAGTCGTTTTTGACTACCGTGGTATTACCGTGGAGGAAGATACGGCTCTGCGTAATGAAATGCGTAAGGCAAACGTCGAGTATGTCGTTCTGAAGAACCACATCGTGAAACGTGCCGGAGAAGCAGCTGGTGTTGACGCAGGTTTCATGGATACTCTGAAAGGACCTTCCGCGTTCGCATTCAGTTATGAGGACGCTGTTGCTCCCGCGAAGACATTGAAGACTTTTGTTGACAAGAGCAAAAAGTGCGCTATCAAAGGCGGTATCGTAGAAGGCAGCTTCATGGACACGAAAGCGATGAACGCAGTGGCGGATCTCCCGTCCCGCGAAGTGCTTATCGCCCGTTTGCTTGGCAGCATGATGTCCCCGATTTCCGGACTGGCAATCGTTTTGGATCAGATTGCGAAAAAGCAGGCTGAATAAGACCGTAACCGCAGAACTACAAAAAAGATTTATTAAATTTAATGGAGGATTTAATCATGGATAAGGAAAAATTGATTGCTGATATCAAAGCGATGTCCGTTCTGGAGCTCTCCGAGCTCGTTAAAGCTCTCGAAGAGGAATTTGGTGTTTCCGCAGCTGCTACAGCAGTTGCAGTCGCAGGCCCCGCAGCCGGTGCTGCCGAAGCCGCTGAAGAGAAAACAGAGTTTGATGTTATTCTCAAAGATGTTGGTCCGGAAAAGATCAAGGTCATCAAAGTTGTCCGCGAACTCACAGGTCTCGGCCTGAAAGAGGCAAAGGATGTCGTCGACGGCGCACCCAAGGCTGTCAAAGAGCAGGTTTCCAAAGAGGAAGCCGACAAGATGGTTGCTGCTTTCAAGGAAGTTGGCGCTGTTTGCGAGCTCAAATAATAGATTACCGCTTGAACCTGAAAGACCGTCTTCGTGGCGGTCTTTTTCGTTTGCGGATCAATTGTGCTTGACCGTGCGGCGACAATCTGGCAACCGGTATGGCAAATGGGATTTCAAACGGAAATATTGCAAAAAATAAAAACAATCCCCACTACATTGTCAATATTTACAGAAAAACATTAATAATTCCCCACTTTCAACATTTCTATTGTGCAATTCATTCTGTTGTGTTAATCTAAAAAATCATATTGTTGAACGGGAGACGAAAATGACCGAATTATCCGATGTTTGCGCATATGCGTCCTTTGGGAAGGATGTTTTTTCCGACGAGGTCATGAAGAGCAGACTGAAAGCCGGAACTTATGATTCTCTCCGGAGAACGATAGAGGAGGGGAGCGCTCTTTCTTTTGAAACCGCGGGAGAGGTTGCGCAGACAATGATGGAATGGGCACTGGAAAACGGGGTGACCCATTACACCCACTGGTTCCAGCCTATGACAGGTGCGACGGCTGAAAAGCGCGATGCTTTTCTGGTCCCCGGGAAACTTGACAGAAAACCTATCGCAGGTTTCTCCGCAAAGGCTCTCATTCGCGGAGAAGCTGACGGGTCCTCTTTTCCTTCCGGGGGCCTTCGCGCCACGTTTGAGGCCAGAGGATACACCACCTGGGATTGTACCAGCCCGGCGTTCATCAAAAGGAATCCGGACGGTTCCGCGTGCCTTTGTATCCCAACGGCATTCTGCTCTTTTTCGGGAGAAGCACTGGACGAGAAAACGCCTCTTTTGAGGTCCATGGATGCGCTGAACAGGGAAGCGCTTCGGGTACTGCATCTGCTGGGGGAGAAGGAAGTCAAGCATGTTACTCCGACCGTTGGAGCGGAGCAGGAATATTTTCTGATCGACCGGCAGGCGTTCCTGAAAAGGAAAGACCTGATCTATACCGGACGGACGCTTTTCGGAGCTTTTCCTGCCAAATCGCAGGAGCTGTCGGATCAGTATTATGCCGCGACGCCTGAAAAGGTAATGGCATTCATGCGCGAATTGAATGAATCCCTGTGGAGAATGGGAGTTCCGTGCAAAACGGAGCACAACGAGGTCGCTCCGGCACAGTACGAACTGGCACAGCTTTTTGTTTCCGCAAATCTTGCCGTGGACCAGAATCAGCTGGTCATGGAAATGATGCGGCGGGTTGCGGAACATCATGGAATGACCTGTCTCCTGCATGAAAAGCCATTCAGCGATGTGAACGGGAGCGGGAAACACAACAACTGGTCACTTTCAACCAATGGCGGAAGAAATCTGCTCAAACCCGGAAAGACACCCAAGGAAAAGGATGTTTTTTACACTTTCCTGATTGCCACGATCGCCGCGGTGGACGAGTACGCAACTTCACTGCGTATGTCCTGCGCCGGGCTCAGCAACGAATGCAGACTTGGCGGAAATGAAGCTCCTCCGCAGATCATTTCTGTGTTTCTCGGGGAGGAACTGCAGAAGGAACTGGAGAGGTTTGCCGGCGGTTCGGAGCAGACTGCGGAAAAGAACGATATGATGAATATCGGGGTGTCCACGCTTGCCAACATCAAGCGGGATAACAGCGACAGAAACAGGACGTCTCCTTTTGCCTTTACAGGTGACAAATTTGAATTCCGAATGGTTGGGTCTTTCCAGTCTCTTGGGCTGCCGAACACAGTTCTGAACACAATTGTCGCAGAGGAACTGGGCAGAATTGCGGATGCGCTGGAACGGGCTGAGGATCCGGAAACAGAATGGAAGAAGATACTTTCGGATCTGTACCGCGGACACAGCAGGGTGATCTTCAACGGAAACAATTATGATTCCGCCTGGGTAAATGAAGCGAAAAAGCGTGGACTGCCATCCATAGACAATACGGTGGATGCCATAAAGGTCTATCTGACGAAACCTGTCATGGATGTGTTTAAAAAGCATGGAGTTTTTTCCAACGATGAGATGCGGGCACGATGTGACGTTGCCCTTCAGAGCTATGCTACTGCCGGCATGATCGAAGCAGTGACGATGGTAAAAATGATACGGCAGATGATCCTGCCTGCAGCCGCGGAATACAGCTGCATGCTGGCCAAGACCGTGGCTGACTGTGCGGCGACCGGGGTGGAAGCTACTTCTCAGAAGAATATGCTTCGGGATCTGAATAAGAAGATGAATGAGTGCAGGCTGGCACTGGAAGCCCTGGAATCTGCCGTGGCAAAAGTCCCGGATTCGGACGGAATTTCTGATAAAGCTTCAAAATTCAGAGACAGAGTCCAGCCCAGAATGCAGCAGCTCCGGACAGCGGCTGACGCGCTGGAGCGCGTGGTGGGGAAAGACTACTGGCCTCTCCCCAGCTACGGCGAAATGCTGTTTCACATTTCCTGACCGAATTTTTAGGAAGATACTTCCCCTGCGACCAGGTACTTGTACTCGTCCAGGGGCTTTTTGATTTTCAGAGCCTTTTCAATGGGCATCAGGACGATCTCTGAGTTCAAATAACATACGACCTGGCCGCCTTGCCCTTCCAGCAGGGAGTTGACGGCGAAGTGTCCCATACGTGTCGCCATATCCCGGTCGCGCATTGTCGGGCTGCCGCCGCGTTGGATATGTCCAATGATCGTCACACGCGCATCCACGCCCAGCTCGCTTTCAATGCGTCTCGCAAGTTCCATTGTATTGACGGTTCCCTCTGACACCACGATGATATGATGATGCTTTCCGCGATACTTTCCATTGCGGATTTTTTCCGCTATGTCTCTGTTGAAATCAAAGGGCTTCTCGGGAACAAGAATGGCGGTAGCACCGACGGAAAGGCCTACTTCTGTCGCAAGATGACCGGCACCGTGTCCCATAACCTCCACGATGGAAGTGCGTTCATGGGACTGCATTGTATCGGTGAGTTTATCGATGATACTGACGGCGGTATTGGAGGCGGTGTCAAACCCGATGGAATAATGGGTGCATCCGATATCGTTGTCAATGGTGGCCGGAATGGCAATAGTATTTATACCTGCCCGGGTCAGAGCCAGCGCACCCCGGAACGTACCGTCCCCACCGATGGCGATCAGACCGTCCAGACCGAGATAGCGGCAGTTTTCGGCGGCTGTTTTCAGCCCGGCAGGCGTCTTGAAATCCTCGCAGCGGGCAGTGTAGAGAATCGTTCCGCCCTTTGAGATGATTCCACTGACAGAAGTACTGTTCAACTCTACATAATCGGAGTGCATAAGTCCGTTGTATCCGCGGTGGATTCCTACCGCGACCACATCATTGCGGATGCAGGTCCTGACGGCGGAACGGATCGCCGCATTCATGCCGGGAGCATCCCCGCCGCTGGTCAATATACCAATACGATGCATAACTGTCCTCCTACAAAAAGGAAACGATTTTCCGGAAGGGAATCCAGACTAGATATATCATACAACTTCTTCGCAAGAATGCTCAACTTTCCTTGCAGATTATCTTTTTCTTAATCGTTTTTGGTGCGTCAATTTTGCAGGATTGAGGTCGAAATCCTGCAAAATGAACTACAGGTTGTGGTTATTCCGTATTATGAAACAGGTTATTTACATAATTCCATTATGTGGAACGTGTTTCGATATGTGGATATTTTAGGGAAAAACCGGACCTGCATGAAACCGTAATTAAGTTTTTTCAAGGCAAATCGGCACTTCTTTTCTGAAAACACCTCAAAAATATTTTGCAAGAATGGTATAGACAAGGATTCATTTTCGCGATAGAATGATTTCGTGCCCTGTAATGAGGGGCGAGGTCTTTATTTTCATCAAATAAATGCTTTAAGGAGGCACACACAATGGGTAAGTATGACATCATCGTTGACGAAATGGAACAGAAGCTTCGTCCGCCAACAATCGGACTGAAGCCGTATGAAGCAAAGGTTATCCCGCTGACAACCGGCGAAGACATGCTGGTTCGTGAAGCAAAACCGGAAGAAATCGAAATGATCGTTGAAGGCATTCGTCCTCTTCTCGACCATCCGAAGGATTTCTATGACATCGTTTCCGCACGTATTATCGCTGAAGGTCTCGGCATGCTCCGTTACCGCGTACAGGACGAGTACTTCTTCGTCGGCGCAGTCAACGGCGAAATCGCCGGTATCGTCAATGGCCGTCTTGTGAACGAGAAGGTCGGTATGTCCTACCACACAATGACACTGAAACGTGGTGCTCGTGTTGGTGCTCAGCTGTTCGCAGCTAAGATGGAATATCACTTCGACTTCATGAATCAGGATGAGGTTTGGATCGTTGCAGAGTCTCCGAACGGCTTCAAACGTTGGATGATCGAGTACGAGCTCGAAGATCGTTTCGAGTGCCCGCATGAACTCGGTGGTGTTCCGACATTCGTCCTCACCCGTGAGCTCTGGGAGAAACATAAAGCGAACAAGAACGTCGGTATCCGTCCGGCTGACCTGTTCCCCGAAGTTATCGAAGCAAACGAAGTTCTCCATATGCCTGAGAAACTGAACGTCTAATCGTATTTGACAGAAAGGACTTAGAAATGGACGAAATTAAGCGCGAAGTAGGTATTGTTGGCATCGGCCACACCAAATTCGGTAAGTCTAATGTTCCGTTTATCGACATGACCTGCGCAGCTGCGCTTGAGGCTATGGACGATGCCGGAGCCAAGACTGGCAAAAAGAATGTTATCGACCAGGTGTTCATTGGAACAATGGCAGCTGGAATGGTTCAGCGTATCAGCGGTCTCGCTTCCGCTGTTGTTGACACTCTGAATATTCGTCCCGCTATGGCGGAGACCATTGAGAATGGTCCTGCATCCGGTGCTTCCGCTGTGAAGCTCGGCGTCATGGCTATCGCCTCCGGCATGTGCGACTGCGTCCTCGTAGTTGGTGCTGAGGGAATGCGTGCTGTTACCGGTTGGGAAGGCACAGACTTTGTTGCTACAATGCTCCATCCGGAAGCAGAGTACAAATATGGTTGCACACTGCCGTCTTTTGCAGGACTGTTCACACGTCTCTGCATGGACAAATACGGTGTAACAAGCAAGGATCTGTCCATCGTTTCCGTTAAGAACCATGCGAACGCTTGCCTGAACCCCGTTGCTCATATCCGCAACGTGGTTAAACTTGACCGTATCACCGATGAGAGAATTATCAACGCCACCAACCCGTTGGTCGCGGATCCGCTCCGTCAGTTCGATATGTGCCCGGTTTCCGATGGTGCAGCTGCTGTTCTGCTCGTCGCGAAGGACAAACAGGAAGAGCTCGGCTTTGGTGCAAAGCCCTTTATCCGCGTCGCGGGTATCGCTTCCGCAACAGATACACACAGCGTTGCGAACCGTGCGGTTCCGACCGATCTGCTGGCAGTCCGCCTGTCCGCTCAGAAGGCATACAAAATGTCCGGCTTTGGCCCGAAGGACATCGATGTCGCCGAGCTGCATGACGCATTCCAGATCCTTGAGATCGCAGAGTCTGAGGAGACCGGCCTCTTTGAGCGCGGCACAGGCCATCTGGCTGCTCGCGAAGGCAAGACCGAGATCCACGGAGAAATGCCGATCAACACTTCCGGCGGCCTGAAAGCCAAGGGACATCCTCTTGGAGCAACCGGTGTCTCCCAGATCGTCGAGCTGGTCAAACAGCTTCGCGGAACAGCTGGCGAGCGTCAGGTTGAAGGTGCCAAGACAGCACTGGCAGTCAACTTCGGTGGTTTCGGCAATAACGTCGTAGCAACCGTTCTGACCACGAAATAAGGAGGGACAGAATCATGGAAGAAATGAAAATGTATGCTTATAAGTGCAAAAAGTGCGGTAAGCTTCATCATCCCCGTTACATCGTGTGCCAGAACCCCGATTGTGATGGCCGCGAGTTTGAAGCAGTCCCGCTCGAGGGCAAATGCAAACTGCTCACATGGACCCGTGTATACAACCTCCCCGAGGGATACATGGTTCCGTGGCTCAACTTCGGCATTGTCGAGTTTGAGAACGGCGTGCGTGCAACTGGTCAGCTCGGATTCGATGAAGGTATCGAGACCGGTATGGATCTGATTGCCACAGTCGGCATCGTCAAGGAAAAGGTTATCAAATACAAAGAGACCGTTGTTGAACCTCAGTACGGTTTCATCTTTGTAAAAGCGTAACAAACGGGAACCTCGAATGGTTCCGCAAATAATCAAAACTGAAGCAGTGTGCGAAACTTGGTTTCGCACACTGCTTGCCAAACAGCAGGAAGGAGTGATTCTTTCTGTATTTGACCGGGCGGCAAATTTTGATTTTTCTGACGGGATCACTTCTGTTCTGTGCCGTGGCAGGTCGCTGCAACCGTATTCTTGCAGGACGAGCGGGCCGATAACTTTTTCAGAGATCGGACTCCGTCCGGGTATGCAGGTCAGAGCGGACGCGAACGGCATTCAAATTGAGGACAGATGGCTGATTACGTTTGAGGGATCAGACTGTGTGGATATGAACATCCAGAACAGGGTTTGCCCGGAAGGATATGGAATATATCATCCGGATGCCGAACCTGTTCTTTTTGTTTTAAAAGAGATCGGCGATGAGAACGGACTGTCAAATCTCGCAACCGGGACCGGAAGCAATGTATATGCTGACCTGATCCGGCCGAGACTTCCGGTTTTGTTTGAGGCGATAAAGCACAAAAACGGAAAGGACGCCGCGGAAGCCGCAGGGCGGATCGCGGGCTGCGGTGTTGGTCTGACCCCGTCTTCGGATGACCTGCTGAACGGTTATTTCTGTATTCTTCAGGCGAAAGCCTGTCTGGAGAAAGATTCCGAACTGAAGGGAATCATCCGTTCTGCCGCGGATGCGGCGGCGGAAAAGACCAACCGGATCAGCGGGACATTTCTTTCTCAAGTCGGCAAAGGTATGGCATCTGAGGATGTTTTGAACCTTTTGCATCTAATCTATTCGGATACGGACGCTGAACGGATCCGGCGAGCGGCAAAACGCGTCGCGGAATTCGGTTCAACTTCCGGAACAGATACTCTGGCCGGGATCGTACTGGCCGTCAAAAATCATTATGGAGGGAAATACAGTGGTTAAACTGGAAGTCAGAAAAAACGCTTACTATGATTCCGTTACCCTCATGCTGATCTCCAAAGACCTGAAGAAACTCGACGGCGTGAAAGAAGCACTCGTCGGAATGGGTACCGATCTTAACGTAGAGATCGCCCATAACATCGGTCTTGCAACACCTGAATTCGACGCAAACGTAACTTCCAATGACTTTTTTGTAGCCATTGAGTGCGACGATGAAAGCGTGTTTGAAGAAGCTCAGAAGAAGGTAGAAGAACTGCTCAACAAGAAGACAGAGCAGAAGGAATCCACCTACTATCCGCCGACACTCGAAGGTGCGGTCAAAGTTGATCCGGACCTGAATATGGCGGTCATTTCCGTTCCCGGAAAATTCGCAGCCGACGTGGCACAGAGCTGCCTCGACCGTGACATCAATGTCATGCTCTTCTCAGATAACGTAACCATCGAAGAAGAGAAGGCCCTGAAGGAATATGCTTACGAGCATGAACTTCTGGTCATGGGACCTGACTGCGGCACAGCGATCATCAACAACATTCCGCTGGCATTCGCCAACGTTGTTCCGAAGGGCAACATCGGTATGGTCTGCGCTTCCGGTACAGGTACGCAGGAAGTCAGCTCCATTATCGCTCAGCTCGGCGAGGGCGTTTCCCAGGTTATCGGAACAGGCGGACGCGATCTGAAGAAAGAGATCGGCGGCCTGATGATGAAACTTGGTCTGGATGCGCTCATCAATGACCCGAACACCAAGGTCATTACGCTCGTTTCCAAGCCCCCGGCTCCGGAAATCGCTTCCATGATTCTGGATATCGCCAAAAACGCGGGCAAACCGGTCGTTGTCGAATTCATCGGCGGCAATCCCAAGGAAATCGAAGCCAAAGGTCTTGTCGCTGCGAAATCTCTGGAAGATGCGGCTCACAAAGCAGTCGCCCTGCTCCGCGGAGAGCCCCTTGAGGACTATGTCCACTTCACGATGGGTGACGACAAAGCGGAAGCGCTTGCCAAGGAAGTTGCCGGCAAGATGGCCAAATCCCAGAAGTACGTCCGTGGATTCTACACAGGCGGAACGCTCTGCGACGAAGCTATGAAACTGATGATCGACAAACTCGGTCATATCTATTCCAATATCCCGCTGCATGCGGAAGACAAGCTGGACAATCCGGTTCTCGGCTCCAGCAAGGAGCATACGTTCCTTGACTTCGGTGATGATGAATTCACCGTTGGCCGTCCGCATCCGATGATTGACCCGAGCCTGCGTGCAGAGAGAGTTATTACGGACGGAAAAGATCCGGAGTGCGCTGTTATTCTTTGTGACTGCGTTATCGGATTCGGCTCCCACGAAGATCCGGCAGCTGACCTTTCCGAATCCATCCGCACAGCAAAAGCGGAAGCGGAGAAGGAAGGACGTCATCTCTGCTGCGTCGTGGAAGTCTGCGGAACCGAAGGTGACCCGCAGTGCCTGTCCAAGACCCAGAAGAAGCTCGAAGATGCCGGTGCGATTGTACTTCCGTCCAACGCACAGGCGACCCGTTTTGTCGAGCTTGTTCTTGACAATCTGAAGTAAGGGGGAAGGTACAATGAGTAAGCTGAATGATTTGTTCGGAAAAGAACTGCATGTCGTCAACTTCGGTATCGAGTCCTTCTACAAAGATCTCGAGAGCCAGCGTGTTCCCGCGGTCCATGTGGACTGGAAGCCGGTTGCCGGCGGAGACAAAGTCGCTGCCGCCAATCTGCGTAAACTGAAGAATCCTGAACTGAACGAGAAGATTCAGGAAGCGAATAAAGAGGCCCTGAGACGCATCCTCGCAGCCCAGCCGACACTGGTCGGCGTCGGCATTGCCGGTGAAGTTATCCCCGGAATGACGAAGGATACGATCCTCCATGCCGGCCCACCGGTAACATGGGATCGTATGTGCGGACCGCAGAAGGGCGCTGTCCTTGGCGGACTGGTATATGAAGGCCGCGCAAAAGACCTTAAAGAGGCTGAGAAACTGGTTGAGTCCGGTGTCATCAAATTTGACCCCTGCCATATGCACAGTGCAGTCGGCCCGATGGCCGGTGTTGTGACATATTCCATGCCGGTTTGGATCCTCGAGAACAAGGCGTTCGGAAACCGTGCGTACTGCACATTCAACGAAGGCCTCGGAAAGGTTCTCCGTTTCGGTGCATGCGACGAGGAAGTTTACACCCGTCTGCGCTGGATGCGTGACAAACTGTATCCGGTTCTCAAAGGCGCCATGGAGCTCAAGGGCGAGATCGACATCAAGGTCATCATCTCCAAGCTCCTCCAGATGGGCGACGAAGCGCACAACCGCAACGAAGCCGGTACATCCCTGATGATCCGTGAACTCGTTCCGTCCATCATGAAACTGGACATTCCGGAAGAGGATAAAGTTGCTGCGTTTGAGTTCATCAATAACAACAACCACACCTTCCTGAACATCTCCATGCCGGCATGTAAGTGCTCGCTGGATCCGATCTTCGACATTCCGTACTGCACAGTCCTTGCGACAATGTGCCGCAACGGTACGGACTTCGGTATCCGTATCGCGGGTCTTGGACCGGACAAGTGGTTCACAGGCCCCGCAGAGATGGTCAAAGGTCTCTACTTCCCCGGATTCGACGAGTGCGATGCAGCACCGGACCTTGGTGACTCCTGCATCACAGAGACCTGCGGCATCGGCGGATTCTGCATGGCAGCCGCTCCCGCAATCGTACAGTTCGTCGGCGGACAGGTCAGCGATGCGCTGAACTACTCCAAGACCATGTACGAGATCACCGTCGGTGAGGGACAGTCCTACAAGATCCCGGCTCTCGACTTCCGTGGAAGCGCGACCGGTATCGATCTGCTGAAAGTCATCGAGACAGGTATCCGCCCGATCATCAATACCGGTATCGCCCATAAGAACGCCGGTGTCGGACAGGTTGGCGCAGGTATCGTCAATCCTCCGGAAGAGTGCTTCAAGAAGGCTCTTGCAGCCTGCGCTGAAGCCTGGGGGAAATAAGAAACGAACAGGGGCGGGGAATGTCCCGCCCCGTATCAAAAGGATTACTGACGCTTTTGATGGCGTCAGATAATACACACTAATTTAGGAGGACACACACATGAGTAAATGGTCTGACATCAAGATCTATGATCTGTCAATCCCGATTGGTATCAACTGCCCGCCGTGGCCGACGTATGAACCCCTTCAGATGAAGTTCTTCAAACGTCTTGCACCGAACGGAGCGAATGGTCAGCTGATCACACACAGCAACCATGTCGGAACACATCTGGATGGACCGCTGCATTTCGATACAGCAGGCCGTGACATGGCTTCTCTCGAGCTCACAAAGCTCTGCCATCCTGGCGTAGTCGTTGACCTGTCCGATGAATTCGGCGAGGACGATTTCGGCATCTACACCGCAGCTGATATCGAGAAACGTGTTGAAGTGAAAGAGGGAGATATCCTGATCATCAACACCGGTTATCACAGATATGGCTGGGATGTTCCCGGAACAGCTGATGAAAAACGTTACATGCTCCGTCACCCGGGTCCGTCTCTGGACTTCGTGCAGTGGGTACGTGACAAGAAGATCCGCTGGATCGGCGTTGACTGCGGAAGCGCAGACCATCCGATGAACACCAAGATCCGTGACTGGGAGCCCATGGAAGCTGCGAAGTGCGACAAGAAATTCCAGCAGAAATACGGCAAGACCCTGAACGAGATGTATCCGTGGCCGGATCATTATCAGGCAATGCATATCGAACTGTTCTGCCAGCCCTATGAAGCAATTCATGCTGAGTGCCTTGGCGGCCAGATCGATGAGCTGTCCAACAAGCGTGTTGTCATCGGCTGCTTCCCCTGGAAGCTGGTCGAGGGCGAGAGCTGCATTTCCCGTATCGTTGCATTCGACGGTTTCGAGGATGTCTAATGCTTAACAGAAAAGGGCGGTCCCTGACCGCCCTTTTTCCAACCCACAGGGGGCAAAATATTCGTTAGCACGGCAAAATATATTTGCTGTGAAAAGTTGCAAAAAGTACACAATTCGCTTATAATGGGATAAGCAAAAAACCAGTCAACAATCCATAGTTATCCCTTGTCCCGCGGCGGATTATTCACAAACAACTGCGCAAGGAGAGAGTGTGCAAACGTTTTTCGGAATTCTAGCGATTGTCGCATTGATGGCGATCATCCTGCTTCTGTCGAAAGTCAGAGGGAAGAAGGTTCAGCCGTTTATTGATTCTTTTGCGGACGCATACTGCAAGGTTACGGATCATGTGCTGCATTGCGGGAATATCGTGGAAAAAGTGGCGGTTCAGGCAGAGGACGGCGGGTATGTTTCCGCGCTTCCGAATGAACAGCAGCCCGAATCCGTTCGCGCTATTTTTGAGCAGGGCGTAGACGAGACCGATCTGGAACAAATCAAGACGATGTTCGAAATGAGAAGCGAGGTACAGGAGTATCTGACTTCTTTTAATTTAATCGGAAAGAACATCAATCTGATCATGAACCGTTGTTATGATCTTGTAAATCTCTGTCTGTCTTTTATCGATGACCCGTCAAAAATCAGAACAAAGGATGATTTGAAGGAACTGAGTTTCTATTTTACGAAGCAGAAAAAGATCCGGGAGGAGATGCTCCAGTCGATCGTATCCCCGGAATGTTTTCAGCGAATGACGAAGTATTAAAGCGTTGCTCCGGAAGGGGTACGCTGATTAATAAGCTGCTTTTCGGGAATGCGGACCGGAAAGTGGTAGTAATTAAAAGGGAGGGTGCAAATGAGAGAGTTTGAATATCTTCAGCCGAAAACGGTAGAAGAAGCGATCTCGCTCCGTCAGGAATACGGCAATCGTCTTGTCATTTTCAACGGCGGATCCGATATCGTTATTCAATTGCGCGACCGCTTGATTTCCCCGGATTATGTGATGGACATCAAAAAAATCGATGAACTTCACAAGATCAGTTTCTCCGAGAAGGACGGTTTGTACATTGGCGCATGCGTGACAATGAACGAAATCGGAACAAATCCGGATGTGGTCAAATATTACCCGTTTTTGGCAAAAGCCGCGCTTTCAGTCGGAAGCAAACAGGTAAGGAACCGTGCAACAAGCGTAGGAAACATTGTGAATGCTTCCCCGCTGTGTGACACTGGAACTCCTCTGTATGCATGTGACGCTGTCATGTGCCTGCAGGGCGCGAAGGGGAAGAGAGAAGTCCCCATTCGTGAGTTCATCACTTTCGTCCGCAGAACCGTTCTGCAGCCGGATGAACTGGTAACAGGAATCAAGGTCCCCTACGACAAGAACCTGGTTGGTGAGTTCACAAAAGTCGCCCGTCGCGACGAAGTAGACCTTTCCACCATTTGCGCGACTGTCGCCCGTTCCGGAGACGAGTGGAAACTCGCTTTTGGAGCAGTTGCTCCGACACCGGTCCGTATGCCGAAGACCGAGGAACTCCTGAAAGGCAAGAAGATTACGGATGAGCTGATTGAAGAAGCGGCGAAACTGGCCATTACGGAAGTTTCCCCGATCGATGATGTCCGTGCTTCCAAACAGTACCGCCTGGATGTCGTTCAGGTGATTGTACGCAACAGCCTCAAGGCGTTGGCATAAAAGGAGGAATGACGATGAAAAAGTATCAAGTAAATTTCTTCCTGAATGATGAGCCGGTTGAACTGTATGTAGATGCAAACAAAACCATGCTGAATGTCATCCGTGACCAGCTGGACATGACAGGAACAAAGGAAGGCTGCGGCGCCGGTGAGTGCGGTGCCTGCACCGTCATCGTGGACGGAAAGCCGATCAATGCTTGCCTCGTTCTTGCTCCTGAGATGGACGGAATGCATATCACGACAGTTGAAGGCTTGTGCAAGGAAGGGGAGCTTTCCCCGGTTCAGAAGGCTTTCGTTGAGCATACAGCCCTGCAGTGCGGTTTCTGCACACCGGGATTTGTTATGTCCGCTACAGCTCTTCTGATGGAGAATCCTACACCTACGCGGAAAGAGATCACAAGAGCCATTTCCGGCAACCTCTGCCGCTGCACCGGCTATATGCGCATCATTGAGGCTATCGAGGATGTCGCAGCCCAGAACAAAAAGAAAATGAAGAAGGGAGGCGCCTGATCGTGGAAGAACTGAAAAGAGTAGGTAAATCTTATCCAAGAAGCGACGCGATCCGCAAAGTTACCGGATCTGCGGAATACGTGGATGATATTCATCTTCCGAAAATGCTGTACGCCGCGGTGAAACGCAGCCCGTACGCCCATGCGAAGATTCTTTCTGTGGACCTCTCCGAAGCCAAGAAGGTACCCGGCGTTAAGGCAGTTATCTGCGGTGACGAGTATCCGAACCGTGCGGGACTCTATCTTGAGGACCGTTACTTCATGGCAAAACCCGGAGATACGGCGAAGTACATGGGTGAGGCAGTTGCCGCTGTGGCAGCGGATTCCCCTGAAGCCGCCCAGAAAGCAGTAGACCTGATCAAGGTGGAATACGAGGAGCTCCCCGCAGTCACTAATGCAG
>R22__coassemble_1010_pt1 | contig 15466 bp, 15 predicted proteins | sample R22__metabat2_high_PE_038 | metagenome-assembled genome bin R22
TTGTAAATGTCCATTTTGTCAACCTCCGATTATCTGTTGTTTTTCTTGTCCGTTGGCTTAATATTGCTTTCGTCTGCTATCAATCCGCCGTCAATAGCAAATTGACGCTCAATAGCGGCTAATCGCTCTCTTTTCGCAAACATGGGGGTATCGCTTTCAAAGCAATAAAGCCCCTCTATGGTGTTGAAAAATTGCTTTCCGAACACAAAACGGATTAGCTTTTTATCGCTTTCGGATTGCATATCAATCCATGTTTTAGTGAAATTAAACCAATCTTTAGGCGTGTTTTTGTCTACTCTGTCATAGCGTACCGCCATACGCAAATAATGCTCAACTAATTGCGTGTAATACCAAATGAATTTGATTTGACCCATTTTTTCAAACCTCCTGTGTTTTTTCTTTATCGTGTTAATAATCTCAAGGCGGGAGCGCATACAACGGCGGATAGCGTAGCCCGGCCAGTTTTACATATATTGCTTGCATTGTTCCCGCTCCTGTCTTTATTCGTCATTGTCTCCGCCGTTTTGACCCTCGACAAGATAACGGCGGCGGATTTCATCGGCACTATATGCGGCTTCTTCCTCGTTTGCCGTGTTAGGTGTAATAACAAGTTCGCTTGCTTCTCTAAGCTCATACAGGGCTTTATTAAGGAAGATAGCCATAATATTATTAGCGTTATTCTTTAGGGCGGATTGGCTCAATATATCGGCGCACATATCGTTTACCATTTCAAGCCATTGCGCCGTTTTGCTGTTTGGCTGTTTGCTCCTCCAATGCCTTAAAGCTCTATCAGAATAGCCAAGAGACCGGGCAAGCCCTAAAGATGTCGGGAAAGTGCCGCTTTCCTCGCAAGCTCTCATATAACAGACCGTGCGCCGTTTCACATTGTCCACATCGTCAAGAGAAACCCGCTCCCGTGTTGCAACCTCCGCAAGCTCTTGAATGTTCATAGATATTAAATCACGGAGCTTTGCTTCTTGATATTCTCCGCTTTCCACCTTGTAAACGCTTTTTCCCTTTGTAGCGGTCAATCCCTTTTCTTTGGCTTCGGTCATATCCGCTATCATTTCGCCCATGCTTTGAGCTTCTTTCTTGCCTGTTTTCATTGTTCGTTTTCCTCCTCGTTATCAAGTGCCGCCGCTCTCAGCCATAAAAACCTTGAGCGTTTGCCGTCAATGCGTTTTGCTTTTGTGTTTTGCCCTTTGTCGGTCTCAATTAAATTTTCCGTTGCAAGCTGTTGAAATATTGCGCCTTTTCCAAGCGGAAAGCTCTTGTCTTGAGCGGCGTAAAACTTCCGTACCTCTGTATAAATGCTATCGGGGTAACAGTAATAAAAATCTCCGTCAGTAAAACCAACCGTATTTGTTCCGGCGTACTCCGTGTTAGCGTCTACGCTCATAAAACGAATTGTGCGGCGGTCTCGCATTTCCTTTATAGCGTCCAAAAACAGCTTTACGGGCTTTTCCTCCGATATGCGGCGGTTTTGTTCCTCTGCAAGCTCAACAAATACAGACCATGAGCGGCTTTTTAACTCCGCCGCCTGTGCTTCATTCAGTACACCCGCAGAAATCAGCCAATCACACATAGAGCAAACGCCTATTTGCAAATGTGCCACACATTCAGCAAGCCGCCCATGTCCGCCGCTTTGAGCTGTGCTTCTCAATTCCAAGAAAAGCGGCTTGAGCTTTGCTTGCAGATTATCCCAATTCTGTATAATAAATTGGATATAATCACTCATACATTCGTTAAGCTCTCCGGCCTTTTGCTGTACCTCTGTTAATGCGGCAAGCTCAATATCACCGGGCTTTAGCTCTACAGAAATAGACCTTGCTATAGCACTCTCGCCCACATTAGAGAAACTTTCTTCCGCCGTGATAATCAAATTGCAGTTAGGGCGGTAAGTGGGTTTCAATGACCCGTCAGCGTTCATTCTTGCCCGTCCGGAACGGTCTCCGATTTGCCTTGCTACAGATTGCTCCATTGTCTCCATTTGCGCCTTTACTTTCGGCGTGGTAGAGGGTATTCTATCGTCAAGCAAAACAAGGGTGCTATCTGTCAAAGCGAATTTTTTCTCAACGGCGTTAGGCGTATCACGAAAACCCGCCGGGGGTGCTGTGCCGTTATCAAACGACCCGAAAAAATTCAGAAACAATTTCGCCATTGTCGTTTTGCGTGTTCCCGTCTTGCCTGTAAAATACAGAATAAAGCAAGGCTCTATACCTTCATCACGCAAGAGCGCATTTAACGGGGTAAGGAAAGAGAGACCCAGACCGGCATAAATGAGCTTTTGCGGGGCGGTAGAGGGTAAGAGCTTCAATAGCGTATCAAATCGGCTTTCGTGCTTCTCAGCCGTAAAACGATAATTAGATAATTGACCGTTAAACGCTACATTGTATTTGTTTGTAAGCCCCTCCGCCGTTACGCTGTTTTCACCGTTTAAGAATACCCGTTGACCGTCAATAACGGCGTAGCCCGTGCGCTGGTACAGCGTGGAGCGTGGCGCATTTTCACATTGAATTTGCATAGCTTCACTATAGCGGGATTTGTAGCCCTTGCCTAAATAGATACGGCAAGCCGCCCCAAACTTTAGCGTTGGCGTTTGGCTCAAAATCTCTTTTAGCGTTACGGCAATATCGCCGCTCATTTGATAATTGCGGCGTACCGTAAAAATAAGCTCCTCCAGCTGTTCAATGCCGTTATCCGTCAAACGCTGTTCTTTCAGTATCGGCGCATGATTGGCAATCGCTGTTTCGGCTTGTCCTGTGATTTCACCGTCTTTTATAATTGGCTCAACATAGTATAGAGACCCGTCAGCCCCTACAAAGTAATGTTCGCCAATGTCTAAATAGTGTTTATTTTCTTCTCTCATTGTTAAATTTTCCCTCCTCAAGCTGTGCAATCAAGGCGGGAACATTTACGAAAACTTTGTTGCCGCTCTTGATATGGGGGAGCATTTCGGCTTTTAGCTGTTTCCGCAAGAAAAACTCAGATACGCCCACGGTTTTAACCGTGTCTTTGATAGATTGATAAACGGGCGTTATTGTGGTGTTATTCTTCATCTTTCCGCCCCTCCTTTTCGGCTCGTTTCTTTGCCGCAACCTTTAACCAGTACCGCTCATTTGCGGCTCTGACCTTATCCGGGTTATTTTTCCGCCATTCCTTTTTGTACTCACGGTTATACTCCCTACGGGCTTTTTTAATTTCTTCCTTTTCAAGTTCTGTCAATGCCATTGTTCCAACCTCCTATTTTTAGACAGCAAAAAGCGCATTATCGTTTGAGCCTTCCCCTTGCGGGGCAATCTCTCGCAATAATGCGCCACTAATCAATAATAAAAACTCTTGCGGCAATGCCGCTTGAGAGTGTCCGAAACACTTTTTAGAATGTTGCTGTATTCAATTTTCAATTATATTATAGCACAAATAAGGGAAAAGTCAAGAGGTAAAAAGAAAAAATCACAATATATTGTGTTGCTTTGCATAATACATTCAATATATAGTGTTATAGTTTAACACAAAAAGGATTGTAGAGCAATTCAAGAAAGACAAGATTTAACCAATATAGGACATAAAACACTTTATAGATTTTCGGGAATTTTGAAAGCCTTTTGTAGCTTTGGCGGTATTTGCCGCACTCCCTCACATTTTTTTCGCCGCCGTCTATCCCCCTCCGGGGAGGGGTACGGCAAAGCAAGCACAGCGAAACACACCCAGGCGAACACAATACACAGCTTGAACGGCTAACCCGCCTTGCTCCTTTTCATGCTCTGTTGATTTCATCATATTTTCACCCAATGGATAGATGAAACAAACCCAGCTCATGGAGCAAAGATTAAACCATATTGAAAAGCTACACCCGCCAATAACAAGAATAACCCGCCAACATTCACAGCCCCTACATGAAAGCCCGGTACTAAAATAGTACCGTTGGTACTGCTTCGGTACTGCTTGCGTGTGCCGTTTTTGCTTATTGTATCTTGTTGTAATATAGCGGTATCGTGTTGTATCTTGCTTTGGTACTAATGGTACTGCAATTACAGCACAACACACGGATATTATTTACTACTACCAAAACAGGCATAAAAAAGCCGCCTGTTGATTTTCTGTTGATTTTCAACCCGAAACAAGGCAAGAAAAAAGCCCGTAATGTGCAGAAAACCGCACAATTACAGGGCTTTTTAATGCTTTGTGTATTATCTCTTGGAGAACTGAGGCGCACGACGGGCTGCTTTGAGACCGTACTTTTTGCGCTCTTTCATTCTCGGGTCACGGGTCAGGAATCCTGCTTTTTTGAGGACACCGCGAAGTTCAGGCTGAACCTTCAGCAGTGCGCGGGAGATTCCGTGACGGATGGCGCCTGCCTGACCTGTTGTGCCGCCGCCGTATACATTGGCGCGAACATCGTACTTACCGAGAGTGTCGGTGAGAACGAGGGGAGCACGGACGATCATCTTGAGGGTCTCAAGACCGAAGTAATCGTCGAGGTCACGTTTGTTGACAGTGATCTGTCCTTTGCCGGAGAGCAAGCGAACGCGTGCAACTGACTTTTTCCGTCTTCCGGTACCAAGATATTGCGTAGTAGCCATAGTTCGTTTCCTCCTCCTTACTTCAGCACGAGCGTCTCGGGCTTCTGAGCGGCGTTCTTATGCTCGGGACCTGCGTAAACGCGCAGTTTCTTGAGCATCTGACGGCCGAGGGGGCCCTTCGGCATCATGCGGCGAATAGACTCATATACCGCGAACTCGGGTTTTTCCGCGAGAAGTGTACGATAGGGAACCTCACGGAGTCCGCCCGGATAACCGGTATGATGACGGTAAAGTTTCTGATCGAGTTTTCTCCCTGTCATGCGAACTTTGGCGGCGTTTACGATGATGACGTGGTCGCCTGTATCAACATGGGGAGTGAAAGTGGGCTTGTTCTTACCTCTGAGAATTGCTGCAACCTGGGAAGAGAGACGTCCGAGGATCATATCCTCTGCATCTACAACGTACCAGTTGTGCTCAGCGGTTTCGCCCTTGGCCATATAGGATTTCATGGCGATTCCTCCAACATGATTATTTAATTCATTTTGTGCCTATTTTCGCAGAAATCCTCCGGGGCTGTGGCGAACAACCGCATAAAATCGCACAATCGTTAGTTTATCAAAATGATTTTTTGATGTCAATCGGTTTTTTTACCGATTTTCGGCGATTTGGAACTTTCCGGCAAAAGACGACAAAAAAAGCGCCGAAGCGCTTTTTGAGACTGTTCTGTCAGGCATTTTCGCCGGGATCCATGCCCAGAAGCTTTGCCCTGGCTTCCTGCTTCGCGGCGGCCTCTTCGGCTGCCTTCTGCTTTTCCTGCTCGAAAATGTCACGGAGTTTCTGCTCAATTTCCGCAGCTACCTCCGGGTTGTCTTTCAGGAAGGTACGGGCGTTCTCCCGACCCTGTCCGATCCGCATATCACTGTAGGAATACCAGGAACCGGTCTTGCTGACGATATTCTTCGCGGCGGCGAGATCCAGGAGGGAACCTTCCCTGGAAATGCCCTGACCGTAGAGCATGTCGAATTCCGCGACCTTGAAGGGCGGCGCGACTTTGTTCTTGACGATCTTGACCCGGGTCCTGCTTCCAATGGCATCCGCACCGTTCTTCAGCGTATCGATCCTGCGGACATCCATGCGGACGGAGGAGTAGAATTTCAGCGCGCGGCCGCCGGTGGTCGTTTCGGGATTCCCGAACAGGACGCCGACTTTTTCACGCAGCTGGTTGATGAAGATGACCACGGAGTTGGACTTGGCGATGGCGCCCGTCAGTTTTCTGAGGGCCTGGGACATAAGTCTGGCCTGCAGACCGACATGGGAATCTCCCATCTCCCCTTCGATCTCCGCCTTCGGAACGAGGGCCGCGACGGAGTCCACGACGATGACGTCGATGGCGCCGCTGCGCACCAGGGTCTCGGTGATCTCCAGCGCCTGTTCACCGGTATCCGGCTGGGACACATACAGATCATCCACATTGACGCCGAGGTTTCCTGCATAGACAGGATCCAAAGCATGCTCCGCGTCGATGAATGCGGCCGTTCCGCCCGCCGCCTGGGACTGGGCGATGATGTGCAGCGCGATGGTGGTCTTACCGGAAGATTCCGGCCCGAAGATCTCAATGATCCTTCCGCGGGGGACACCGCCCACACCGAGGGCGTAGTCCAGTTCTATACAACCGGTCGGGATGGCCGATACGGAAATTCTGGCACCGGCGTCTCCGAGTTTCATGATGGCGCCCTTGCCGAATTGTTTTTCAATCTGGTTCAGAGCCATTTCCAATGCTTTCTCTTTTTCAACACTCATAACGTTCAAGCTCCTTTTCAAAATAGTATATCTTGTGGATAGCGATTAGATTATATCAATATCAAGTGGTCTGTTCAAGCACTTTCTGCGCAGCAAGTCCAGGGCTTTCAGCGTGCAGATATGCCGCATTCTGTCCGGACCTCCCATCAGGTTCAGCTCCGCGGCGAAAGCGCCGGAGGCATCCGCCACAGCAACGAAAGCGGTGCCTGTGGGGCGGGGACGGTCAGCCGTCTGGACTGTGCAGCCGGAAACAGACAATCCGATATCCGCGCCGGAAATGACCCGGATCCCTCTGGACATGGCCAGAGCGCATTCCCTGCTGCAGGAGGTCTTGTCCCGGAGCACTTCCTCGGATACGCCGGTACAGAGCATTTTTGCTGTATCGTTGGGAAGAACGAGTCCTTCCCGGAAGAACAGTTCCGACCCGTCGGCACCTGTCAGGGCGGCGCTGAGCAGACCGCCGGAACCGTCCTCGGCCACGGAGACGGTCTTTCCGCTTTCCCGGAGGATCCGGGAGCAGACTTCGGGAAGGGTCTCCCCGTCCAGCGAGTATATGTTGTCCGGAAACCGGTCAAGGATGGTCAGCAGCATGGGCGCGATCAGCTGCTCGCCCTCTTCGGCGGAGGCGCACTTCGCCGTCAGGCGCAGCGTCACTTCTCCGTTCCCCGCGTAGGACGCGATGGTGGGATTGGTCTGGTTCTTGATCAGATTGCGCAGCTCGTAGGTGAGCCGGGATTCCCCGACTCCTGTGATCTTCAGGTTTTTGGAATACAGATGGCAGTTTGCACGCTCTTCCAGATACGGAAGCACGTAATGGTCAAACATGGGGACCAGTTCTCCGGGCGGTCCCGGCAGAAGGACGGCGGCCTTGCCGTCTGCCTCCATGATGCATCCCGGAGCGGTGCCGTGATCGTTTTTCAGGATAATGGCATTCTCCGGAAAGGCAGCCTGCTTGAGGTTGTTGGGCGTCATTTTCCAGCCGGCTTTTTCGAACTGCTTTTTCAGCCATGCTTCCTGTTCCGGAAAGGGAACGCAGGTCAGACCCAGAGCATCCGCCACGGTCTCTTTGGTCAGGTCATCATCCGTAGGCCCCAGCCCGCCGGTGAAGAACACGATGTCCGCCCGGTCCAGGGCGGTACGCACGGATTCTTTCAGGCGGCCCGCATTGTCGCCCACGGTGGTCTGGTACAGGCAGGAGATGCCAAGCGGAGCCAGATGCTCCGCGATATATTTTGCGTCCGTATTAACGATCTGCCCCATCAGGAGCTCTGTGCCGACGGAAACGATCTCAGCAATCATGCAGGTTCACCACGTTTCTGTTTCGAATCAGATAATCCGCGCAGGACCACACGGTAAAGACGGCGGCGGCCCAGACCAGGATCTGGTCCATGGGAACGCCGAGTTTTCCGAAGATCGGATTGTCCAGAAGAAGAAAAATAACGGCGAGACACTGGAGATTTGTTTTTATCTTTCCAAGGATCCCGGCGGCGATCACGGTCTTTTTCTGCGCCGCGACCAGCCGGAAGGCGGAGATGATCAGTTCTCTGCCGACGAAAATGACCACGAACACGGGATGGATCTTTCCGGCGCCCAACAGCATGATGAATGCTGTGCAGATCAGAAGCTTGTCTGCCATGGGATCCATGAGCTTTCCGAAATCCGTGACAAGGTTGTTCTTTCTGGCATACCATCCGTCCCAGACATCTGTCAGAGCCGCAAGAACGAACAGAACCGTTGCGATGATATTCGCGCAGGGGATCGGCAGATAGAAACATACAATAAAAACAGGGATCAGGATGATCCGCAGCAGTGTCGCCTTGTTGGCCAGGTTCATGGTTCTATCACTCCAATCATGTCGTAGTCGCGGGCATTTGTCAGACGCGCGTTCACATAGGTTCCGGCTTTGATGCCGGGCGTAAAGGGAAGACGGATCAGACCGTCCACGTCCGGGGCTTCCGCAAAGGAACGTCCGAACAAGCCTTCCTCATCGGTGCCGTCGATCAATACTTCTGCCTTGCTTCCGATCCTGCGGCGGTTCAGTTCCGAGGAGATCGTCCGCTGCTGACGCATCAGCAGATCCAGCCTTTCCAGACGGATATCCTCCGGGATCTGGCCTTCCATTCCGGCGGCCGCAGTCCCCTCCTCGGGGGAGAAGGCAAAGGCGCCGACCCGGTCAAAGGGGTATTCCTTCAGAAAATCCATCAGCTCCCGGAACTGTTCCTCGGTCTCCCCCGGGAATCCCACCATCATGGTGGTGCGGAGAGTGAAGGCGGAGCGGTAGGGAGAAAGATGGTCCAGGATCGATTCAATATGTGCCCGGTCGCCGCGCCGGTTCATGGCTTTCAGAACGGGCGTGCTGATGTGCTGCAGCGGGATATCCAGGTAATTCACGATCCGGCTGCTGGAGGAAAACAGATCCAGAAGCTCCGGAGTGACTGTGTCCGGATAGGTATAGAGTACCCGGATCCAGTGCAGTCCTTCCACGTTGGAGAGCTTTTCCAAAAGGGGTAGCAGCATGGGCTTTCCGTACAGGTCGACCCCGTATCCGGAGGTATCCTGGGCGATCACGTTCAGCTCCGTAACGCCGGATCCTGCCAGCGTCTCCGCTTCGGAAAGGAGCTCTTCCATGGGAACGCTGTTGAGCGGGCCCCGGATAAGGGGGATCGCGCAGTAGGCACAGCGGTTGCTGCAGCCGTCGCTGATCCGCAGGTACGCGCTGTAAGGCGGGGTCGTCAGGATCCTGCCGGCATAGGGCGCGGGGGCAGGGTCCGGTTCTCCGTTCAGAAGGTCGGGCAGTTTCGCGTAATCATGGATCCCGGTCAGGATATCGATCTCGGGAAGAGCCTCTTTGAGCTCGGCGGCATACCGCTCTGTCAGGCATCCTGTCGCCACAAGGGTACGGCAGGTGCCCGCCTTTTTATACTGTGCCATTTCAAGAATGGTGTTGATGGATTCCTGCTTGGACGGTTCAATGAAACCGCAGGTGTTGACGATCAGGACTTCCGCTTCCGAGGGATCCGTCACAAGGGTGTGCCCCGCTTTGACCAGATAGGCAAGCATGTGCTCCGTGTCCACCTGGTTTTTTGCGCATCCCAGGGAGATGACTCCGATCCGGCTCATATTTCAGGTTCCTCGCCGTACATTTCGGAAAGATCGTCCTCGTCTTCCACGTCCTCGGGGATCTCTTCCTCTGCGCCGTTTCCGAACAGACGGTTGTATTCCGCTTTGGTGATCAGAACGCGGCGGGGCTTGCTTCCCTCAAAGCCGGAGACATATTCTTTTTGCTCCATAATGTCGATCAGACGGGCCGCGCGGGCGTATCCGACACGGAGCCTGCGCTGGATCATGGAGATGGAGGCGGAACCGCTTTCCAGAACGATCCCGACGGCTTCAGGCAGAAGTTCATCTTCCTGTTTTCCGTTTCCGGTGGCGCCGGTCACGCCGCTACCGCCGGCGTCGCTGGTGATCTCGTCCGTGAGTTTGTCATCAAAAACGGGACCGGAGTTCTGCGCCTCAAAGAAACTGACCACCCGTTCCACTTCCTCATCGGAGACATAAGCGCACTGGACACGGGTCGCTTTGCTGGCACCGGTGGGATGAAACAGCATGTCGCCTTTTCCGAGAAGTTTTTCGGCTCCCATGGCATCCAGAATGATTCTGGAATCAACGCCGGAGCTGACGGCAAAGGCGCATCTGGAAGGAATATTCGCTTTGATCAGGCCCGTGATGATATCCGAGGACGGCCGTTGGGTGGCGACGATCAGATGGATGCCCGCGGCACGGCCGAGCTGGGCGATGCGGCAGATGCTGTCTTCCACTTCGTCCGGGGCGACCATCATCAGATCCGCCAGCTCGTCGATGATCACGACCAGCTTCGGAAGATGCTCTTCCGGACCGACCAGAGTGTTGAAACGGTCCAGATCACGGGTGCCTTTTTCCGAAAATTTTCTGTACCGCGTCATCATCTCGTTGACGGCCCAGCGGAGGGCACTGGCGGCTTTCTTGGGCTCAGTGACCACGGGGATGAGAAGGTGAGGCAGGTTTTTGTATACGCTCAGCTCCACCACTTTCGGATCCACCAGGATCATCCGGAGGTCCTGCGGCGAGGATTTATACACCATGGAGACGATCAGGTCGTTGATGCACACGCTCTTTCCGCTTCCGGTGGAACCCGCAATGAGCAGATGGGGCATCTTGGCCAGATCGGCGGTAATGACCTTGCCCGCGATATCCTTGCCGAAGGCCAGAGTAATAGGCGAGGCCGCTTTTTGGAATTCTTTGCTTTCCACGATCTCACGCAGGATGACCGGGATGGATTTTTTGTTGGGGATCTCAATACCGACGGCGGCTTTTCCGGGGATCGGCGCTTCGATACGGACCCGGGGCGCTGCCAGGGCAAGAGCGATGTCGTTGGACAGCCCGATGATCTTGCTGACCCGGACACCCGGGGCAGGCTGCAGTTCAAACCGGGTCACCACGGGACCCACGCTGTAGTCAGTTACCCGTACGGCGATATTGAAACTGTTCAGGGTATCCACAAGGATACGGGCTGATTCATTCGGGTTTTCCCCGCTGGTTGCTGTTGCGGACGGTGCTGTCAGCAGGTCGAAAGGCGGCACCTTGTAATCGGCGGCAGCGGCCTGCTTCGGCACGGAACTGCCCGCTGTCTTTTCGGAAGTCTCCGGAGACGGCTTGGAGGTCCGGCGTTTTTTGGGCGCGGGTTTTTGCTCGGCTTCCTCTGCAGGTTCTTCCGCCGTAAAGCCCGGAACGACGGGCTTGGAGGATGCTTTGTCCGACAGGAAGGAAGGAACTTCAAAACTGTTTGTCAGGGGCGCAAAAGGAACCGGCTCCCCTTTTTTCTTTTTCGGGAGATCCCGGACATGCTTCACATTCGGATCAAGGTCGCTCCAGATGCCGCTGCCCGATTCCTCGGGAATGACTTCCGGCGCGCTGACCTTTTTGACGGCCTGCTTGACGGGCGGGGAGAATGTGCCGTACTCGTCCAGCGTCAGTGCCTGGTTGGCACCGGTCCTGCCGGCACCCGGGCGGACGCGGCGGACGGGAGGAACGGAATCAAGATCCATCATCGGCAGGGAATCGACAGCTTTGTCAAAGCCCTCCAGCCCGGAAACGGACCGTTCCGGCTTTCTCGAATCCTGGGGGGATTGCAGCGCGGAATCAAATCCCTCCAGCTCGGACCTGGGATTTTTCTTGCGCTCGGGGAGGAAGGGATTGTCGAACTCCTCAATGGGATCCTCATCCACGACCTCAACCATGAACAGATTCTTTTTAGCCCTGGCGGAAAGATTCTTTTTGACGCTCTGAACGCTTTCCCCCACCTTCTCACCGGTCTTCTGAAGGGAGAATCTGGTGAGCATGATCAGGATCACAAGAAGGACCGTGATCAGGATCACATAGGCAAGAGCGTTTCCGCCCAGCTGCTGGAAGGGGTAGCACATGACGGCACCGACTCCGCCGCCGCCGCGGCGGTAGAGACTTCCGTCCTGATACGCCTGGGAAAGATATTTGAAATAGTCCACATTCTTATAGGGCACGTTCCGGATCAGCTGGGCCAGGGTCACAATGTCCCAGGTCGCAGCGAAGAACATCCAGTCTGTGTTTCTGTCGGAGGTATCCTCCCTGCTTCCGCGGATGATCATAATGCCGGTGATCAGCAGAATGACAGGCAGGATGTAGGCGGGCCATCCGAACAGACCGAACAGGAGCCGGCTTGCAGCCTGCCCCAGAATGCCGGTTCCGGAAACAAACAGATAGATCCCCAGCAGCACCGCGACAGCGATGCAGATGATCCCGCGGGTCTCACGCTTGCGGCGGAGTTCCTCACGCTTTCTGATCCGTGCTGAGGACTCTTTTCTCGCGGCCGCCGTGCGGTCGGAGGACTTTCCGGAAGATGTGGATTTGTCTTTTGATTTAGATGCCATTTTTTCTCCTTTTACCTCGATAATATTATAGCATTCAAGGGCTTTTCACGCAACTTTCGCGGCTTGCAAGAGTCCCGTCGTGCAGAGTATACTGTTACCGTCAAAGTTTATGCATTATGGGAGACAAGCATGCGAATCGTGATTCCGGACGGGCATCCGACCAATCCCGGCGATCTTTCCTGGGACAGGTTTCTGGAGTTCGGGGAAGTGGATGTCTACGACCGGACCCCGCCGGAACTTGTGGCGGAACGTATCCGGGAAGCCGATTTCGTTCTGGTCAACAAATGCCGGATCGGGGAGCGGGAACTGCGGGAGGCGAAGGATCTGAAGCTGATCTGCGTTCTTGCCACCGGGTATGACGTGGTGGACATAGATGCCGCTTCCGAATACGGGATCCCGGTCTGCAATATCCCGGCGTACAGTACCGAATCCGTTGCCCAGATGACCATGGCACTGCTTTTGGAGATCTGTCAGAACGTGGGACTGCACAGCGAAGCGGTCCACCAGGGAAAATGGACGGAATGTCCGGACTTCTGTTTCTGGGAGAAACCGCTGATCGAGCTGAACGGCCTGACCATGGGGATCTTCGGCTGCGGACGGATCGGAAGCGCCGTGGCCCGGATCGCGAAGTCTTTCGGCATGCGGGTGCTGGGGTACAGCAGGTCGCCGCGTGAGGGGTTTCCCGGAGAGCGGGCCGCGGATCTGGAGACGCTTTTGGAACAGGCGGACGTGCTTTCCCTGCATTCCCCCGCCACTGCGGAAACAGTGCGGACCATCCGGAAGGAAACGATCGCGCGCATGAAGGACGGAGCGATCCTCCTGAATACCGCCCGCGGAAGTCTCGTTGATGAGAAGGATGTGGCGGAAGCGCTGCAAAGCGGAAAGATCTACGCTTACGGCGCGGATGCCGTGTCTCCGGAGCCGATCCGGGCGGACAGTCCGCTTCTTACGGCACCGAACTGCTATATTACGCCCCATATTGCCTGGGCGCCTGCGGCGTCCCGTGCAAGACTGATGGATATCGCCTATGAAAACCTCCGCGCGTTTTTGGACGGAAGCCCCATGAATGTTGTGAATGCCGACCGTCTGAAAAACCGCGGGAAAGGAAGGATGGAATGAGCAAGAACGGAAACAGGATGCTGCTTCTGGCAGCCGCCGTGATCCTTGGAACGCTGCTCGGCGGATGCAAGGCGGAGGAGGAGATCGTCAATGTTCCCACGCCGAAGGTCGAGCAGCAGACGATCCTTCTGGAACGGGAGAAGGAACCCGCCGAGCACTACTTTGAGGTGGTGGGAAACGGAGAGATCCTGGCTGCGCCTGATTTCGCCACGCTGACCATGCGCGCTTCCACACAGGGGGAAACGGCGGAAGCCGCCGCTGCCGTCTGCCAGGAAGAGGTCCAGAAACTGATCGACGCTGCGGAGCAGTTCCGTATTTCCAAGAACGATATCGTTCAGAGCGGCATTGAGATCGAGCCGAAGTACGCGGAAGACGAAACCACGGTTACGGCCTATCAGGCATCGGACGTGCTGACCATTACCATCCGGGTGGTCTCCCGGACGGAGACCATTCTTACATCCCTTGTGGACGCGGGCAACTATGAGGTCCAGAGTCTGACCTACAGTATCACGGAATCATCCGAGGCATACCGGCAGGCGCTGGCTACGGCGCTGGATGACGCCAAGGGAAAGGCAGAGGCTCTGGCGGAGTCCGCTGGCGTACACCTGGGGGATGTCATCGGGATCAGCGAGACGGCGTATGACGAGACAAAACTTATCGGTATGGCTTTCGAAAGCAGCGCCATCGCCGTAAATGCCCAGGTCACGGTCCGGTTCAAGATCGATTGAGCTGTTCCATTTCATAAGGAGGCAGGGAAATGAGAAAGCCCATACAGCATTTGTTTCTCAGAATAACAGTTCTGCTGCTGACGGCAGTTCTGCTTCTGACTCTTGCGGGCTGCAGCCCGTCCCTTAAGATCGAAGGAAGCCCCGCTTCAAAGGACAATGTTACGGTTACGCTGGAGAAAGCCACGGCGGTGAAGAAAAGTGATCCAGACCGGTATGAGTATGCGTTCAGCGGCATCATTGAGAACAATTCGGATGAGGGCGTGATGAAGGTGGTCTACTCCCTCTCGCTCCGGGACAAAAACGGGGAAGAGTTCCGTGCATTTTCGGGTGTGTATGACGGAGAGGACACAGCGATCCCGCCGCACTCCAAGGTTGAGTTTTCGCTGGACGGAGCCAGATGGGGCGCGCAGGATGTGCCCGCGTCCGTTGCCGTCGGCGTTTCGTCCGTGAGTACCGAGACGCAGCTGCCGCCGGTAAGGCTTCCGCAACCGGGAGATTATTTGTACCTGGCTTTGAATGATGAGAAACTGGCGAATATCAAGGAGAAACCGCCGGTCGAGTTTTCTTTCTATGTCGACCAGGGCGGATACGGCCGTACGGCCACTTTTAGAACGGGACCGCTTCTGGACAGGGCAGTTGAACTGTTCTGCAACATCCGGGTCGGGGAAGAGACAGGTGAATACGTCACGGACAACTACAACTGGATCGGCTTTGTGTGGGAGGACGGGACAGAATCCTCCGTCAGCCTCAACCTGAAAAACCTTGAATATAGCGCGCATAATATGCCGCATATCTACGCACTGAAGGATCTGGATGAATTCTGGAATTATGCTTCCGATTATTTGATCGAAGTCCAGTGAGAATGAAAAACCATGAAATGCTGAAAGCCTGCTGATGCAGGCTTTTAATTTTCCGGTTCTTCCGGCAGACAGATCCGGTAGGCGGTGGGAAGGGAATGCTTTTCCCGGTCCAGAAGGATCCATTCTTTGGGAAGGGCGGAACCGGAAGCGGTGAGCACGGCAACGCAGTAGACCCGCATCTGCCACTCGACGTGCGTGAAAATGTGTTTTCTGTGACTGACCCGGATCTCTCCGGACGGGATCAGACCGTGCCCGGAGATGAAGGCGGCCGCTTCGGGACCGGAAAGGAAGCCTTCCGCTTCCGGCAGCTGATACAAAGAGGCGAGAAGGCCGGTGTCCGGACGTTTCAATCCGTATGGAACGCCATCGGAAAGCAGGACAAAAACAGTTTTTTTCTCTACTTTCCGGACGGGTTTAACGGTTCTGACCGGGTAGTCCGTTTGGGTACCGGAACTGCGTGCCACGCAGGATCCGGCCAGAGGACACTTTTCACA
>R22__coassemble_1065_pt1 | contig 14934 bp, 13 predicted proteins | sample R22__metabat2_high_PE_038 | metagenome-assembled genome bin R22
ATATTATATCACACAGGCCGATTGATAAAAAACGGCCTGCGGGTTTTCACCGCAGACCGCCGAGAAAAGGAAAAAACATATGACGTTTCGGGGGAAACCGGCCCCCTGGGATAATATCTTTATTTCCGGAACGCGCGGACCTTGTCCATAAAGCGTTTGACACGCTCCTCGTCCACATGGTTCTCAAACACGCCGTCGATCTTGAATGTCGTTCCGACGACCGCGCCGTCCGCGATGGAGAGCTGCTGCTCGACATTCTCGTAACGGACGCCTGTGTTGGCGAACACGACGGTATCCGGAACGGTATCCTTAACGCGTTTGAGCGTCTGGGTATCCGTCATGGCACCGGCGGTCAGTCCGGAAACGCACAGCGCGTCGGGACGGTTGTTGAAAACGGTGGATTTCGCGATGGACGCCACGTCGCGTCCCGCGAGATAGGCCGCCGCTTCCGGGACGATGTTGAAAAGAAGTTTGACGTTGGTGGCACCGATGGCGTGCTGATGACGGATGGTCTTGCCCACATTGGTGTTCCACATGCCGAAGTCGCTGGCATATACGCCGGTGAAGATCTCACGCACGAATTTCGCGTCCGTGGCGACAGCCAGATCCAGGGATTTCTCCGGATCCCAGAGAACGTTCACGCCGTAGGGCACCTTGATGTCCGGCTGCAGTTCCCCGATGATACGCGCCATAGCGGCGACAGTGACCGTTTCGACGTTCGTCAGATACGGCAGACTGAACTCGTTGGAGAACATAACGGCATCCACTCCGCCGTTCTGCAGAGCGATCAGATCCTTTCTGGCATCCTCAATGACCTTCTCCATGGAGCTGTTTCCGTAATACGGATCTCCGGGAAGCGGATCCAGATGACACATGGCGATGATCGCCTTTTCGGTTCCTATAACTTCTTTCAGCCAACTCATTTTCTATCAAATCCTTTCTGAGATATTCATAAACTTCGTATTAATCCTCACGGCTTCTGGACAGCCAGAGGAACAGGATCGCGATCGGAACGATCATCAGCACCAGATAGATACTCATGGAAGCCGCGGAACCCGTCTTCAGGTACCGGTAGGCCTGGTTGTAAATGGTGTAGCTGATGAGCTGGGTAACGGTTCCGGGACCGCCTCTCGTCATTACGTAGATAAGGTCGTATGTTTTGAACGACATGATGGCCCTCAGCAGAATAACCACCGAGAAAGTGGGCATCATCATCGGTACAGTCAAATGGAAGAAGGATTGTCTCCTTGACGCGCCGTCGATCAGCGCGGATTCAAAGGGCTCAATGGGCAGTGTAACAAGACCGGCCATCAATACAAGGACCATATACGGGATATTCTGCCAAATATCCACGAACATGACCGATAGCAGGGCTATCTTGCTGTCTCCGAGCCAGGCGACTTTATCCACCCCGAAAAAGCTCAGCAGGTAGTTCAGGATACCGAGCTGCGGATGCAGGATCAGACGCCAGATCAGACCGACCGCGATCGGTGTGATCATCATGGGAATGATGATAATGGTAAAGATCAGGTTCTTGCCTTTCTTCAGGCTGTTCAGACCCAGGGCGATCAAAAGCCCCAGAACAAACTCCACCGAAACAACGCCCAGCGTAAAGATCCAGGTCGTAACGACAGAACCCGTAAACTCATCATTCTTCAGGGCGGCGATATAGTTGTTCAGCCCTATGAAATTGCCCAGTCCCTGATATTTCAGGCTTTTGTCGAAAAAGCTGACAATGATGTCATAGCACAGCGGAACCGCAAGCACCATGAGCACCGCCACCAGAGACGGAAGCATGAAAGTCAGGAAATCGTTTTTATTTCGAGTTTTCACGGATTATCTCCCCCGTTCAAAGATTTCATTGGGGGGCCGGACGGGCGGTTGCCCGCCCGGCATAAATACGGTAAAAAACAGGTTACATATTGTCCATGAACTCCGCGACCTGATCCAGTGCGGTCTTGGCGTCCTTCTCACCGGCGACGAATTCGCTCAGCGCTTTGCCGAGGATCTCGATCATACCGTTGGAGTCTTTGACCTGCGGCATGCCGATACCGGCTGCGAGGATGTCAGAGACATCGGAGTAATGCGGGTACAGCGCCAGAACATCCGCGTCATTGTAGACATCGGAACGGGTCGGTGCGCCGCCCTTCAGAGCGCGCTCTTTGCAGATATCAAAGGACTCGACCCATTTGATGAACTGCCAGGAGAGTTCCGGATCCGCTGCGTTGTGCGGGATAGCCCAGCCCCAGGAACCGACGTTGGAGGAATGTCCGGGGGAATAGGTCAGTTTGAACTGTTCGGCTGTGACGGAATCCTGCATGTTGTTCAGGGCCGGGAGCTGCCAGTTGTAGTTGATCATGGAAGCTGCCGCACCGCTGGCAAGAGTCATCTGAGCATCGTCCAGGTTGAAGTTGACAGCGCCTGTCGGGGATGCTTTCTCGATGGCTTCCTTGTAGAGCTCAGCTGCCTTGACGGCCGCGTCGCTGTTCAGCATGGATTTGCCGTTTGCATCAAACCAGTCTCCGCCGAGGCCGAAGAACCAGTTCAGCCATTCCATCGCGATGGGGTCACCGCGGCCGCCCTGCTGGACGAGTCCCGCGAGGGTGTCTTTGCCGTAGAACTCAGAGATGAATTCCACTTCCTGGAGGTATGTCTCAACATCCACATCCACCGGGTTCAGATCTGTGCCGTATTTCTCCTTGTAAGCAGCGCAGAGAGCCTCGTCGCTCCACATCTTGTCGTTGTAAACAAGACACATTGCGTAGTTGTAGAACGGGATCTGGAGCCATTTGTCCTCTGTCTTTCCACTCTGGGCGGAAATGGACTCGAGGTAGCTGCTCGTATCAAAACCGTCTCTCTGAATGAACGCATCCAGGTCATACATCCAGCCCGCATCCGCGAACTCACCGGTCCAGTAATAGTCGACGACCATGACATCATAGGTGTTGGTGCCGGCGATCAGCTGGGCAGCCAGTTTCTCGTGCATTGTGGAGTAGCTGATGGATTCGATCTCAACTTTGATCCCAGTCGCTTCCTCGAACTGAGGAACGAGAGACTGTACATATTCTGTGTCCGGAACATCCTCCATCAGAATACGGATCGTTTTCCCTGCGAAGGGTTTGTCATCCGCAGCAGCGGGTGCTTCGGCGGCCGGTGCTTCCGCAGCCGGTGCTTCCGCGGCGGGTGCTTCCGCAGCGGGTGCTTCCGCGGCAGGTGTCGACTGGCAGCCTGCGAACATGGTCACGACCATGAGCAGAGCAAGAACCAGAGCAAGTGCTTTGCTAGTCTTCATTACTGTGTATCCTCCTTTTTTATTTTGGCCCCGTTTTCGGGGCAAAGTAGCTTATTTTACAGCGCCGAACGTCAGTCCGTTCACCAGGTATTTCTTGATGAAGATGGACAGCAGCACGACGGGCAGGATGGCGACGATACAGGAAGCGCACATTTCAGCGACCTGCAGACCGTCCTGCGTCTCCAACGCGGCGATGGCGACCGGAATCGTTCTGGTGGCCATGCCCGAGAAGTTGTTCGCGAACATGAATTCGTTCCAGGAAATGATGAAGCAGTACACGCCGGAGGCGATCAGACCGGGACGCGCCAGCGGCAGGATGATGTTGAAATAGGCCTGCACTCTCGTACAGCCGTCCACCGCCGCCGCTTCATCCAGACCCGCGGGGATCGACTGGAAAAAGCTGATCATCTGCCAGATGACATAGGGCAGGTTGAAGGACAGATAGGCCAGGATCAGCGCGATATAGGTGTCACCCATTTTCAAACGGTTGATGATGATCGCCAGCGGGATGACCAGAACCACCGGCGGGATCATCTGGGTGCACAGAACGCAGATCTTGATGGGGTTCGGGTTCCTGCTGATCCTTGCGATCCAGTAGGACGCCATGGCGCCCAGCAGCAGCGAAAGCAGGGTACTGGCAAGTCCGATGAGCAGACTGTTCAGAAAATACTTTCCGTAATTGTTGTTCTGAAAAACGGAAACATAGTTCTCAAAGGTCAGTTTCGCGCTCCAGTCCGGCGGGATCATATAAGCCTGGGCCTTGCTCACCATGGAGCAGCGCAGGATCCACAGGAACGGAAGCAGGAAAAACATCGCCACCAGGATCATGACGATATACAGGATGACCATTTCCGTCTTAGATCTTTTGTAAGTCATTTTGAATCCAACTCGCTTTCCGCTAATAATCGAGGGTTCATACGGCAGAGGTCTCTGCCGACATCAGGTCAGCTGCGCGCCTCCCGCGACATTAATCGCTTCACCTGTCAGGAACTTGGCTTCCGGAGAGACCAAAAATCCCACCACGTCCGCCACATCCTCCGGATAGCAGAGCCTTCCGAGGGGTGTGTGGTCGATGTAGCTCTGGCGGACTTCCTCCGGTTTCATGCCGCGCATCTCGGCTTCCCAGACGACCTCACGGTCCTGCATGCTCGTCTTGACCCATCCGGGGCAGACGCAGTTGACCGTGATCCCGTAGGGCGCGAACTCCAGGGCGCAGGCCTTGGTCAGTCACAGTACCGCGAACTTGGACGCGGTGTAATGCGGCAGGGTCGGGTCGGCTTTCACGGCTGCCATGGAGCAGGTGTTCACGATCCGTCCGCCGCTGTGAGGCGTCATCAGGGGCGCCGCGGCCTGGGTCACAAGGAACATTCCCTTGGTGTTGACGTTGAAGTTCAGATCCCATTCCTCTTCCGTCAGGTCCACCAGATGATGCATGCTGGACACGCCGGCATTGTTCATGAGGATATCGATCCTGCCGTAGTTCTCCTTGACCCACTCCATCCCCTTCTGGACGTCCGCCTTGCTGGTGACATCCATCCGGATGGAAGCGTGTTTCGCCTTGCCCGTGGGATCCGTCAGGGTATCCACTGTCGCTTTCGCGCTGTCCGGATTCAGATCCGCCACGATGACGGAAGCGCCCAGCGCCGCCAGTTTCTGCGCGATGGCACGGCCGATGCCGGAACCCGCACCGGTGATGAAAGCAATCTGGCCCTCATTCTGAAGCATGTGTTTGTCCTCCGTTAGAATCGAATTTATTGATACAGAGACCTGAGATCTCTGCACGCGTCCTGCAGCGCCGGATACAGTTCCCTGTATACCTTGTACGCTTTATTATATACTTTCACGGCTTCCTGGTTCGGTTCATAGATCTGATAATCCGTCAGGAAAAGAAGAATATCCTTCCAGTCGGAGAAGATCCCCGCCGCCATGCCGGCAACAAACGCGACGCCGAGGGCGGAACCCGGATGGCTGGGATACGCGCGGACCGGTTTGCCGAGGATATCCGCGGAGATCTGACACCAGAGCGGGCTCTTGGCACCGCCGTCGGTGGCAATGATCTGCTGCGGCTCGTAGCCCATATCCTTCAGAACATCGATGTGATGCCGGAACCCGAACACGACGGATTCCAGGATCGCCCGGAAGATATGCGCGTGGTTGTGGCTCAGGGTCAGGCCGAAGATGGTCCCCCTGGCCGTAGGATCGAACAGGGGCGTTTTCTCGCCGAGGAAATACGGCAGAACGATCACGCCGTCCGACGCGGCCGGGATCTCCGCCGCTTCCTTGTCCAGTTTCTTCAGGATCTTCGGATCGTCCGAATGCAGGATGTCCTTGGTGAACCACTTCACCAGGGAACCGCTGGCGGCCATACAGCCGTTCAGCAGATACCTGCCGGGCACGTCATGATAGTCGAAAAACAGTTTCGGGTTCGTCTTCAGTTCTTCCGTGCAGTAGAGGATGTCCCCCGCGCCGCCGAACTTGATCAGAAGATCTCCCTCGTCGATGATGCCGGCAGCCAGCGTGGAAGCCACGTGATCCGCGCTTCCGCCCACCACGGGAGTCCCCGCCGGGATGCCCATGAGCTTCTCGATCTCCGGAAGCGTTTCGGCGATCACGGAGGTGGGCTGCATCACCGGGGAAAGGATCTCCGGGGAGATGCCGAACTGCTCCAGCTGTTCCGTCATCCACTGGGAGGTGTAGATATCGTAGCATCCGCTCTCCGCCGCCCAGTTCAGTTCCAGCGCGTATACGCCGGTAAGTTTGTACGCGATATAGTCATAGGAGCCCAGAACCTTGCGCACCTTGCTCCAGACCTCCGGTTCGTTTTCCTTGACCCAGAGAAGTCTCGGCAGGATGTGCTGCTGGTTCGTTCTTCCGCCGGTACGCGCATACAGTTCGTCCTGATCCAGGATGCCCGCGATCCTGTCGATCTGCTCGATGGCCCTGGCGTCATTCTGCTGGATGGTGTTCCGGAGCGGTTCCCCGTTTTCGTCCAGTAAAACAAGAGCCGGGACCATGCCGCTGCACCCGACGGCGCAGACCCGACGCATTTTGTCCGGCTCCCTGTCCGCTATTTCTTTCACCGCGGAGACCGCATTCTCCCACCATATGCCTGCGTCTTCCTCCGCCCAGTTCTGATAGGGCGACAGCAGGTCATGGGCGCGCGTTGCCTCCGCTTCGATCCTTCCCGCGGAAGAAATGAGAATCACTTTGACAGAAGTCGTTCCGATGTCAATTCCCAGAGTGTACCGTTCCACTGCTCTGTCTCCTTCTGAAATGATAAAAAGATATGATATCCGGATGTCAGTTTTTTCTGACCTTGACACTTTTCCAAAAGAAATATAACATAATATTACATTATCTTGCAATAAAAAATCATAATTTTTTCAAAATATTGCATTATTTTGATGCTTTTGTGAACAGGAGGCAGTCAGATGGCTTTGATACACGCGGGATCCGTCAGCCGTGAGATCGAACTGATGGTTTTCGACAAAGACGGTCTGATGTTTCAGAGCCAGGCTTTCTGGTCCGAACTGGGCAACGAGCGGATGCGCAAGCTCCGTGAGGTCCTTCCGGAAAAAGACGTGGAAGAGTGGGCGAAGCTGAACGGCCTGACGCTGGAGAACGGGTCGGTGGTGCATACCGAGCCCAAGGGCATCCTGGCCCCCGCCTCCCCCAGAGAGGAATGCGCGGTCATGGCGGGCTTTATCGTCGGAAAGCTTTCCGTTCCCTGGGAAAAGGGACTTTCCGCCGCAAGAGACGTTTTTCTCCGCGCGGACCGGGATCTGAGCCTCGCAAAAGCCCTCTCCCCCAGACAGGGATTCCCGGAGATCCTCGGACGGCTGCGCAAAGCGGGCATCCGCTACGCGGTAGCCACCTCGGACACCTACGAACGGGTGCTGGACTCCTTTGCCCTGGTGGGAGAAACGCCGCCGGAGCTGATCGTGTTCCCCGACATGGTGGAACACGGAAAGCCCGAACCGGACATGCTCTTTTATCTGAGTGAAAAGTCCGGCGTGCCTTTGGAAAAGATCGCCATGGTGGGCGATTCCTACGTGGACGTCAAAATGGCGTATCTCGCGGGATCCCTCGGGATCGGCGTTCCGGAGACGGATGAGATGCGTGAAGTGATGCGTCCCTATACCGGCTGTATCGTAGACAGTCTCGACGATATCCTTACAGAATAGTTTTTTGGAGGTTGTTGTTGTGAACGTTAAAGTCAATTACGTGCCTGCGGAAAGGCAGGAAATGATCGTCCAGTACGTCAAGCAGCACGGCAGCGCGCAGATCAAGCCGCTGTCCGACTGGCTGGATGTTTCCGAAGCCACGGTGCGGCGCGACCTGGATGAGCTGAGTGCCTCCGGGTATCTGGAAAGGACCCACGGCGGCGCCATCTCCAGAAAATCCGGCACCTCGTTTGAACGGCAGTACGATGAAAAGCTCACCCTTATGGAACCGGAAAAGAGAAAGATCGCCCAGGCGGCGCTCCAGTTCATAGAGCCCGGCGACACCCTGTTTCTGGATTCCGGCACTACCTGCTATTATCTCGGATGCGCGCTGGAGGACATCCCCAACCTGACCGTGTTTACCTACGACCTCATGAACGCCTATTCGGCGTCGCTCCATATGACCTCCACCCTGATCCTGTCCGGCGGGATCCGCCGTCCGGCCTTCAACAACGTTCTCATCGGGAGCAGCGTAACGGATTTCCTGCGCCAGCTCCGGTTCGACAAGGTCTTTCTGGGCGCGGACGCCGTGGACGTCAACTACGGCGTCTCCAACAGCAACTATCCGGAAGCGGAGATCAAACAGCACGCGCTGGAAGCCGGTCAGAAAGCCATCCTGCTGACGGACAGTTCCAAATTCGGAAAGGTCGCCCTCTCCCGCGTCTGCGGATTCGACCAGATCGATACCCTGATCACGGACTCGAACATTGACCGGCAGGATCTGCAGGAACTTTCCAAACACATGGAAACGATCGTGGTCTGACAACACAGCAGTACAACCGCCGGAAGGCGGTTTTCCTTTTATCCGGTCTGTGTTTTCGAGAGGAGAATTTATGAAAGAAACGATCCAAAAAAGAGGACTCCCCGGCACCCTGTGCGGAGTGTTCTACGGCTGTCTTTGTATTTTCAGTCTGGTCATGGGGCTGTATTACTGGATCTTTGCGCCGGATCTCAGCATGATCGAGCTGTCCCGGAACATGACGGACAGGCTGTCCTCCGTGTTTTCCGCTCCGCTCACCACGGTCTTCGGCATCCTGACCTTCTCCGTGGGCATTCTTCAGGGACTGGCGTCCTATGCGATCCTGAAAGCCACCAAAAAGGGTCTCTACAGGTATGCCGTCGGGTTTACCGTTTTCTCCCTTCTTTCCTGCTCCAGCAAACTGCTCATGTCGGTGAACGCGTTCTCCATTGTGAAGATCGTGTGCTACACAGCGATCCTGGTGATCCTGCTCGCCACAAAGATCAGGAAGGCTTATCTGTAACACCGGAAAACAACCCGGACTCCAAAACCAAAATGCAGAACGGATGTTCTGCATTTTTTCGAGTCTTGATATTTTTTCCGGGATCAGAGATCCGTCAGGATCCCCCTCAGATCCGTGATCGCGCTGCGCTGGCATTTGACGGCGCACATGCCGCAGGACAGGCACAGATCGTCCTCGATCCGGGCGCAGAAATCCGTGATGCGGATCGCGCCGGTGGGGCAGTTTCTGTTGCACAGGCCACATCCCATGCAGCTTTTATCGCACTGTTTCTTCGCCTCGCCGCCCTTGACATGGTTGGAGCACCGGACAAGAATGTAATTCTGCTCATCATGCAGGGAGATGATCCCCTGAGGACAGGACGCCTCGCACATGCCGCAGCCGGTGCACTTCTCACGGTCCACCAGGGCCACGCCCTGTTCCGTGATGGAGATCGCTCCGGACGGACAGGCGGCAACGCAAAGTCCGCAGGCAATGCACCCGTAAGTGCAGTCATGGTTATAACATCCGCCGTTGCAGGCAACAAACGCTTTCTTCTTCATGGGTCATTTCCTCTCATACGGCGTGCCCTTCAGAGGCAGCACCGTCTGCCGTTTTCCGTTCCATCTGTAGTACGCGTCCACGATGGCAGGCGCCGTGGGAATGGATGTGATCTCACCGATCCCGATGGCTCCCATGGCATATTCCAGTCCGGGCTTCTCCACCACGATGGCCGTGATCTCCGGCAGCTCATGCGCCCGGAACAGTCCCAGCGCGCCGAACCGCTTCTCCGGCCTGCATTCCCCGTCGATATCATAATGCTCCCGCAGCGCGAATCCCATGGACATGACCACGCCGCCTTCAATCTGGCCCTCGCAGGCCATGGGGTTGACCGCCTTGCCCACATCGTGGGCGGCGATCATCCGGCGGACCTTGCCGGTCGCCGGATCCAGAACGCAGACCTGTGTCGCGTATCCGTAGGCCACATGGGAAACGGGATTGGGCACATCCGCGCCCAGAGGATCCGTTTTTGCCAGATACTCCCCGCGGTATTCCCTGCCGGTCAGTTCCGCAAGAGATCCCTTGTAATCCTTCCGGAAGGCCTCGCAGGCCCGGATGCAGGCTTCGCCTGTCACCAGTGTCTGTCTGGAGCCGGATGTGGTTCCGGAATCCGGTCCGAAAACGGTATCCGGCCGTTCATACACGACCTGATCCCGGGTCAGTTCCGTATTGCTGACCACGAACTGGGTCAGTACCGTTCCGAGTCCCTGTCCGATGCAGGACGCGCCGGAATAGATATGGAGCTTTCCGTCCTTTTCCACCCGGAGGAGCACTCTGCCCGTGTCCGGAATGCCGACGCCGACGCCGGCGTTCTTCATGGCGCAGCCGAGTCCCACGGGAAGTCCCTGCCGGACCGCTTTGTCGTAATAGGGACGCACCGCCTCCAGCGTCTCCACAAGACCCGTGGAGCCGTCCACGATCTGTCCGTTGGGCAGTTCCTGCCCGGGACGGATGGCGTTGCGGTAGCGGATCTCCCAGGGAGAGATGCCCACCTTGTCGGCCATCATGTTCAGAAGGGTCTCCATTACAAAGCAGGTCTGCGTCACGCCGAATCCGCGGAACGCGCCCGCCGGCGGGTTGTTCGTATAGAAAGCGATCCCTTCGATCTCAAAATTCTGGTAATTGTAAGGTCCGGCGGCGTGGGTGCACGCGCGCTCCAGAACGGGTCCGCCCAGAGAGGCGAACGCGCCGGTATCGGTCCTTACGGAAGCCTTGACTCCCTGAATGATGCCATCCCCGTCGCACCCGATGGTGAAATCCATCCACATGGGATGCCGTTTCGGGTGGATCAGCAGGGATTCGGCTCTGGACAGTTTCACTTTCACGGGGCGTTTGGTCACATAGGTCAAAAGCGCGGCATGATGCTGGACCGTCATGTCCTCCTTGCCGCCGAAGCCTCCGCCCACAAGAGCGTTCTGGACCTTGACCCTGTCCGTCCCCAGAAGCATCCTGCATTCCCGCAGGGTCTGGTGGGGATCCTGGTCCGTGGAATAGATGAACACGCACCCGTCGTCATCCAGACAGGCAACGGCGCACTCCGGCTCCAGGAACGCGTGTTCCGTCCAGGGTGTCTCAAAATGTTCCGTGATCACATGACTGGAGTTCCGGATCGCCTGATCCGCGTTTCCTCTGGCGATATGACGGCGGACGCAGACATTGCTGTCCTCCTCGTCGTACACTTTGCCGTAGGTCATGTTTTCCGCGTCTTCCAGGGTATGGATGGGATGCAGGACCTCGTATTCCACCTTGACGGCCTTTTTGGCCTGCTCCGCGGCTTCTCTCGTCTCCGCGGCGATCAGGGCGACGGCGTCCCCGAGATAATGGACAAGTCCGCCCTCGGGAATGAGGGTATACTGGTCATGCTTCAGATGTCCGATCTTGTTTTTGCCGGGAATATCCTTCGCCGTGACGACAGCCACCACGCCGGGCAGTTTCTCCGCCGCGGAAGTGTCAATGGACAAGACCCGCGCCCTGGCGTGCGCGCTCCGCAAAGCGGTCCCGTAGAGCATGCCGTCGGGATAGAAATCGTCCGGGTACATGCCCGTGCCCAGCACCTTCTCCTCCGCGTCGACGCGCTGGACGCGTTCCCCGACCCGGAATGTCTTCGCGGCGGGATCCGGGATCTTTCCCTCCCGCATGATACGGGCAGCCAGACGGATCGCCTCGATGATCTTCACGTACCCCGTGCAGCGGCAGTAATTGTTCCGGATGGCATACCGGATCTCCGGCTCCGTCGGATCCGGATTCCTGTCCAGCAGCGCCTTGGTGCACATGATCATGCCGGGAATGCAGAAACCGCACTGTACAGCGCCGGCCTCGGCATACGCGAAGGTATAGACCTTCTTCTCCCAGTCCGTCAGTCCTTCCACCGTGATGACGGTCTTCCCGTCCAGACGGTCCGTATCCGGAACGCACGCTCTGCATGTTTCCCCGTCGATAATGACCGTACAGGCACCGCAGGCGCCTTCGCTGCAGCCGTCCTTTGTCGCTGTCAGGTGCATCTCATCCCGGAGAAACCGCAGGAGTTTCCCGTTGCTCTTCGGAGTGACCTTTTGCCCGTTCAGTATGAATGTTGCCATGTGATCTGTTGCCTCGCCGTGTTGAAAAGCGGTGCCCCGTACGGACACCGCACTGTTTCGTTCTTACGCTTCTTCCTTCCACTCCATGCCAAGACGTTTGTACATGGTCTTTTTGACCGCGCGGAAGATATTCTCGTATCCGGTGCAGCGGCACAGATGTCCGCTGAGGAGCTTACGGAGCTCGTCATCCGAATACAGTTTCCCGCTCTCCAGGATCTCCACCGCCGTCATGACGAAGCCCGGTGTGCAGAAACCGCACTGGACCGCCGTCTCGTCCACAAAGGCCTGCTGGATGTCGCTGAGTTCCCCGTTGGGTCCCAGAAGGCTCTCCAGGGTGCGGATCTTCTTGCCGCGGGCCCAGACCGCCAGATAGATGCAGGAGTTGAAGCACTCTCCGTCGATCAGGACGTTGCACGCGCCGCACTCGCCCACTTCGCATCCCTTTTTGACGGAGGTCATCCGGTAGTCGTTCCGGAGCATGTCCGTCAGGGAAGCTCTGCAGTCCACCATGCAGGCGACATCTTTTCCGTTGAGGTTGAATTCCACCAATCTGTACTGGTCTTTCATTTCACTTCACCTCCGCAGCGTTTTACGGATTCCACCAGACAGCGTTTCGCCATCTCCACGGAGATATGCTGACGGAGCGCTTTGGAAGCACGCCAGGAATCTCTGGGATTGATGTCCTCCAGAACGGTAAGAGCGAATTTCTCAACCGTCTCCATGGTCACGGGCGCGCCGTTAGCCACCGCCTCGGCCTTGGGAGCACGCACCGGAACCGGCGCGGCGACACCGTAGGCGATACGGACACGCTCGAATGTCTTCTTGTCCGCGGAAAGCCTCGCGTTGACGGAGCATCCCGTCGTGGCGATATCCATCGCGTTACGCATGGCGTATTTCCAGTAATATCCGGAAGTGTTCTCGTAGCTGCCCTTCGGAATGAGGATGGCTGTCTGGATCTCGCCTTCCCGGATGTCCACGGTCCCGGCCTTGATGTAGAAGTCCTTGATGGGGACCTGACGGACGCCCTCGGGTCCGGTCAGCTCAATGACCGCTTCATACGCGTGCAGCGTGGAGGCGGAATCGGCGCTGGTCACACCGTTGCAGGTGTTGCCGCCGATGGTCCCGATGTTCCGGATCTGGGGACCGCCCACCTGATCCACCGCCTCACCCAGAACATTGATGTATTTCTGGATGATGGGATCCTTGGTGATATGGGAAAAGCTGGTCAGGGATCCGATGCGGATCGTTCCGTCCTTCTCCAGGCTGACGCCGCGCAGCGCGTCGATCAGGTAGATGGAGATCAGTTCCTTCCCCGCGCGTTTTCCTTCGCGCATCTGTACAAGCACATCCGAACCCCCGGCGATCACCTGGGCTTCGGGATGTTCCACACGAAGCTGTACCGCCTCTTCAACGGAAAACGCTTCGTAAAGCTCTTTCATATCGTACATCAGTTCTGTCCCTCCTCTTCTCTCCAAGGATCTTTGATGAGGCCCTCCTCGCTGAACCGCTGGTACAGCGTATGCGGGTTCATCGGCAGAGTGTCGACCTCAACGCCGGTGGCGTTCAGGATCGCGTTGCGGATGGCCGGCGCCACCGGACAGGCCGGAGGCTCGCCGAGGCCTTTGGTTCCGAAGGGGTTGGTCGGCTCGGGATTTTCAACGAACTGCGCTTCCAGATGCGGATGATCCATCACCGTGGAAAGCTTGTAGTCCAGCAGGTTGTTGTTCAGAGCGCGTCCGGTCTTCGGATCGTACATCAGTTTCTCGGAAAGAGCGAAGCCGATGCCCATGGACATACCGCCGTGGACCTGGGCTTCCGCCAGAGCCGGGTTGATCAGCTTGCCGCAGTCATGGGTGTTGATGATCTTCTTGACCTGCACGCGGCAGAGCGGGATATCCACTTCCACCTCGGCGGCACAGGCGCCGAAGGTGTAGGCGTTGCTCTTGATCTGATAGGTGGATTCCGCCGTGATCGGCTCGCTGTGGGTCCTGTCATAGTAGGAATGCATGGCCACATCCGCAAGGGAGCCCAGTACGCGGCCGTCCCACTTGCGGACGATGTTGCTGTCCACCACGTCCAGGATGTCGACGGGCATCCGGTACATCTCGTGGGCACGCTCCAGGATCTTCTTCTTCAGCAGGTTTCCTGTCTGGGTGATGGAGAATCCCACCACATAGGTCTGACGGGAAGCATAGGCGCCGAGTCCGAAAGGCGTGACGTCCGTATCCTGGCTGGAGACCATGTGGGCATCCGTGTTGCTCTTCAGTCCCACGACCTCCGCGGCCATCTGGGAATAAGCGGTATCCGCGCCCTGGCCGATCTCCGTCTCGCCCACCTGGACCTGGACGGTGCCGTCCGGATTCAGGATCATGCGGCAGGAGGAATCCTCCAGCGCGATGGGATACACCGCCGTGGTGTACCAGGAGCAGGCAAGTCCGACGCCGCGGCGGATGTCTCCGGTCTGTCCGGCGTACTCCTTGCGCTTTTTGTCGTACTCGATATACTCCATGCACTTGTCCATGCACTGGTTGTATGTATCGTAATAGTTCTGGTTCTGGTTGTTCTTGTCCACGAATCCCACCGGCATGATGTTCTTCCTGCGGAATTCCACCGGATCCATGCCGATGCGTCTTGCCACGTCATCCGTGTGGCTCTCGTAGGCGAACATGACCTGCGGGATGCCGTAGCCGCGCATGGCGCCGGCCACGGACTGGTTCGTGTAGACGGTATAGGCGTCGCATTCCACGTTGGGACAGGGATACATCTGCGGGAAGCAGCCCATGCCCTTGGCCGCGATGGCGTGCGCGTGGGACGCGTAGGCGCCCTGGTTGGAATAGGAATCGCATTTCCTGGCGACATACTCGCCGTTGGGGCGGACCCAGGAAACGATATGGTACTTGATGGCGTGACGGACACGGTTGGAAACGAAGGTGTCCTCTCTGGGAACATCGATCTTCACCAGACGTCCGCCCAGCTGCTTGCAGATCCAGGCTGTAAGCGGTTCATACAGCGCGTCCTGCTTGTTTCCGAAACCGCCGCCG
>R22__coassemble_1133_pt1 | contig 14213 bp, 13 predicted proteins | sample R22__metabat2_high_PE_038 | metagenome-assembled genome bin R22
AAGAATACTGACTGTCAGCAGCAAAGACACACAGGCAAGCAGTATAAAATAGTCTTTTCTATCCGCGCCGAATTCCAGCAACATCCTCCGTGGTCCGGTGATTTGGGACAATTTGAAATTTACGAATATTTTTTTCAGAATCAGAAATACACTCCCGACCCCCGGGGCCATTACGATTATTTTTGCAACGCCTGTAACGAAAAAGGTCCGGATGATCCTGAACAGTTTCACCCCGAAACGTTCCCCGTTCAAATGCAGAAAGCCGTTCACTTTTTCATAAACCGGTGCAAGCAGCAGACTCAGGGAAATGATCAATGCATTGTACAAACCATACAGGATGTAATTCCAGGTGGCACCATGCCACAGTCCAATCAGCAGAAAAACAACGAAAGACGCCACGGCGGACGGCAGCACACGGGCAATATGTCTGCCGAATGTTTTCCGGCTGCGTGAAGTCAGTTTTGAAACGGGCTTTGATAGCATCACCGGGTAAAACACATAATCTCTCATCCAAGCCCCGAGCGTAATATGCCAGCGCCTCCAGTATTCCGCAAGAGACTGTGAGAAGTACGGCCTTTCAAAGTTGACCGGAAGATTGATGCCAAGCATCTGGGCAGCGCCTCTGGAAATATTGATACCTCCGGAAAAATCGCAGTATATCTGGATCGCTTAGACAACCATGCCAATCAGATAGACGCATCCCCCGTAGGAATCAAGACCCGATTGGGAGAATATCTGTGACACGATCGGAGCCGCGCGGTCGGCAATGACCAACTTCAGAAGAAATCCCCACAGCATCAGTTGCGCGCCGTATTTCAGGTTATCGTATTCCAGGTCATGTCCTTCCGCAAGCTGCTTTCCGACCTCATCAAACTTTCCGATCGGCCCCTGAATGATCGTCGGAAAAAAGGAAACAAACAGAAAATACTTCAGATAATTTTTCTCCGCCGGATATCTTGAACGGCTCACATCCAGCAGGTAGCCAATGGACATAAACGTGTAAAAGGAAATCCCCAGCGGAACCAGAATGTCCAGCTGTTTGATCGCGTTCTCCGCGTTCAAAAAACTGTTGATGTTTGAAATAAGAGAATTCGTGTATTTTGTATAAGCCAGAATCCCGAGATTCAATATGACCGTAACGGCCTGAATGGCATAATTTTTCTTTTTGACCCGCTGCTTGAATTCCTTTTTGTCCTGACCCGTAAACTCCTCGTTTTCCAGGCGGGTGTTCATACCGTCATTGTTCTTCTGGATCAGAAGGGATGCGCCCCAGGTGGACAGAGATGTCGTAAGAATATAAAAAATTTGTGCAAACCCGCTGAAAAAGTAAAACACGACATTTGCCACCAAAAGAACCACCCAGCGGATCTTCTTGGGCACCACATAATAAACAACGATCACCGCTGCAAGAAAGAACAAAAAGCGAAAAGATGCCAGACTCATTTAACTTCCAACCTGTCACACCCCGGAGATTGACCCGCAACCGCCGGTTGTTTTTCCGCGTTCCGGAACGCTGTAATTACAATTGATTGCCGTTATTCGGCCTCATCGGGAAGAATTCCGAGATACGCCGTCATACCTCCGGTATGACGGTTGTCTCCTCTGTGGGAAAACAGTCTCTCATCCTCCACCGTACATACTGCCATCAAAGAAATGTGCTCCGGCAAAATCCCCGCCTCCAGAAACTGGCATACGGCAACCTGCCAAAGATCCACCCTGGCTTTTCCCTCCCTCTCTCCGGGAAGCAGGCACTCCGTGGCAGGAAAAGCCTCCTGAAACTCCTGCCCGAGCGACTCATCCACCTCGAAACATTTCTCGCAGATAGACGGCCCAACACCGACGATTATATCCCCAGAATCGCTCCCATAGCAATCCTGCATCATCCGGACAACTTCCGATCCGATTCTGTTAAACGCACCGCGCCATCCGGCATGACAAAGACCGATGCATTTTTTCACGGGATCCGCAAAAAAGAAAGCCATACAGTCCGCGTGTCCCGTCATCAAAGTCACTGCGGAATCATCTGTGACCAGCCCGTCGCAGGCAGGCAGCGGATCCCGGTCATATCCCTTTCCGCAATCCGCCCGGTCAACCCGGCGCACTGTGGTTCCGTGCTCATATGAGTCCATGACCATGCTTTCAACGGGAATTCCTTCCGCCTCGCAGAATATCCTGTAGTTCTGCATTGTCATCCATCGCGGTTCCTCTTCCCGTGTAAAGCTGAGATTCAGGGATGTCAGATGCCCTGTGCTGATCCCGCCCGTACGCGCGGAAAATCCATGCCGGAGCCACGGCATGGCACCGAACGCCGGAAGCGTAAAACTGCCCACGTGTGCGTCATTCTCATGATAAAAATATCCGCGTGAAACATTTTTCCATGCGGATAGAAACTGTTCTTTTTCCACTGAAAAGCCCCGTTTATTTTTCGTCCAGAAGGTGCTGCAACTCCGCGAGGAAAGTCTCGGTATCCTTGAATTCCCTGTAAACGGAAGCGAACCGCACATATGCGACTTCATCCACCTTCTTAAGGTTGTTCATAACGATCTCACCGATCTCTTTGCTGGGCACTTCTGAAGCGAGGGTATTATAGATGTCTTTTGTGATATCCTCCACCAGTTTGTCCTGCGTAGTCGCTGAAATCGGACGTTTCTCACAGGCTTTCCGGATTCCGGACCGGATCTTCTCACTGTCAAACGGTTCCCTGCGTCCGTCCCTCTTCACAACCATGATCGGAATCTCTTCTATCTTCTCATACGTGGTAAACCGTTTCCCACATTCCAGGCATTCGCGGCGGCGCCGGATTGCGCTGTTGTCTTCCGTCGGTCTGCTGTCAATGACCTTGCTGTCCACACTCCCGCAATATCTGCACTTCATCGTAAAGCGCTCCTTTATTTTTTATGTGCTGTTAGTACATAGCGACTATATCACATCCGTTCCGCGTTCCAATGAAAACCCGGGGGAATTTAAACATTGTTCAAAAAACAGCCGTAAAATGCTTTCATCCGGTTCCCACAACTTTCGAAGCAGTCCCTTCCGCCGGTTCAAAAGTCGAACAGAAGATATCTTCCCTTCCTGAAAAACATTTTTGGATACCAAGAAGAATTTCGGCAGAATAACAAAAAGGAAACCGTCATCTCTGCACGGTTTTCTCTTCCAAATCAGTTCAGATCAATACTTGCGCTTTCTGGCTGCTTCTGCCTTCTTCTTGCGCTTTACGCTTGGTTTCTCATAATGCTCACGGCGACGGACTTCCGCCAGGACGCCGGAACGGGCGCATTTGCGTTTGAATCGCTTCAGAGCGCTTTCCAGGGACTCATTTTCACCAACGCGAATTTCCATTTTCAGTTTCCCCCCTCTCTTAGGCAATTCCTTCTCTCCGGAGAAGACGCCGAAGGTTATTATAATCAACCATATTAGGGAAGTCAACAGAATTTGTATAAAACATCTCTCTGCCGGCATGAAAACAAAAACTGATTCCCGGAAACCGTGTCCCCAAATCTTTTCATCTTTATTCCTTCTTCCATATGGTATGATATGTAAACGGATAAAGATACGAAATGTCGAAACAGGAACGGGGTTCTTGAATAATGCGGATTGGTCAGTTCAGTGATTCCTTCTATCCGATCGTTGACGGCGTTGGCCGTGTTGTATACAACTATGCCACCACCATGTGCCACGCGGGTCATGAATGTTATGTGATTGCCCCCATGACGGACATAGGTTATCTCGGACAGTTTCCTTTTGAACTGTTGGAATTTGTCAGTGTCAATGTCCCGACTCAGAACCAGTATCAGACCGGAATCCCGGTACTGGATGTCCACTATATGCAGCGGATCCGCAAGATCCCCCTGGACATTATCCATGCTCACAGCCCCTTTATTGCAGGTCAGGAAGCGGTACGTATCGCAAAAAGGAACAATATCCCGTTGGTGGGTACTTTCCACAGCAGATACTATGACGACTTTTATCAGCTGACAAAGGCGGAAATGCTGGCAGATATCGGTGTCAGAATGGTCGTAAGCTTTTACGAACACTGCGATGAAGTTTGGACCGTCAGCCACAGTTCCGCGGAAACTCTGCACGACTACGGATACAAGGGCGACATTGTTGTTATTCCGAACGGAACTCCGGTTCCCGATCCATCCCGGAAAAACATGCAGGAAGCTGCCGACCTGTTCCATCTTGGAAACGACCCGGTCCTGATGTACTGCGGACAGATGAACTGGAAAAAGAATATCCGTCTGATCCTTGAATCAGCTTCGCTTCTTTTGAAACGCGGATATACCTTTCAACTCGTCATGGTCGGGCAGGGGCCGGATGCAAATGAAATCCGTTCCTTCAGTGAAAGTCTTTCCCTTGGAAACCGTGTCGTCTTTACCGGGCATCTGCGGGAAGACCGGCTGATCAACGGCATCTATCAAAAGGCCTGTCTGTTTGTTTTTCCGTCCCTGTACGATACTTCCGGAATGGTCGTTCGGGAAGCGGCAGCCATGGGGACGGCAAGTGTCGTTCTCCGCGGCAGTGCCGCAGGCGAAGACATCCGGGACGGTGAAAACGGACTGCTTTGCGAGAATACGCCGGAATCTCTGGCGGACACCATTCAAAAGGTCTTGGATGACCCGGCACTGGGCGCGCGGCTTGGCAGGTCGGCTGCAGACACCATCTTTCTCCCTTGGGAGGATGTGGTCGACTCCGTCCTTTCGCGTTACGAGAATCTAATTGAAAAGAAAAGGAATACTCCCCGTGATCATCAATCCGTTTAAAAACAGGAAAACCGCTTTTCTCCTCCCGCTGCTCATTGTCGGTTTTGTTGCGCTTTATTTTAAATTCGGTGTTCTCATCGCCAGCGACTCGGATGCCTATCTGAAAGCCAGTATCCGCGTCAGCCCGTTGTACCCGGCGCTGCTTTCCCTGTTTAAAACTGTTTTCGGGCAAAACGGATATCTCAGTGCCGTTGTTATTTTTCAGGAGATTCTTGTTGCATATTCCATTTTTTCGCTGATGTCCTTTGTCGGAACTCGTTTCTCCCTGCGCACTGTCACGGTCTGCATTCTGACGCTTTTGTTTACGGGGATTTACCTGTCAAGACTGTTCCTGACCGGTCCGGAAACGCTTTACTGTAATGTCATCATGACGGAAGCACTCACATATCCCCTGTTCTATCTGTTCGTCAAATACGCTTTCTCCGCCTGGGACTCCTGCTCGCCGAAAGCTTTTACCACCGCGGCGGTTCTCGCCTTTCTTATGGCCAGTACCCGCGGACAGCTTTTCAGCCTGTTTCCAGTCCTTGCTGTTCTTTTCTTCGTCCTGTTGGGAATGCTGAAGAAAAGATCCCCCGCTTCAGCTGGCAAATTCCGGGTCAGAGGCATTCTGATCACCGTCTGTTATTTCGGCGGTGTTTTTCTGTTCTCAGCACTTTATCACTATGGAACGGCAGGGACCTTCTCCTCCACTTCTATGGGCAGGGAAGCTGTGTTCACCGCGGTACTTTACAACAGCGATGCGTCGGATATGGAAATGTTCGACCAAAACAGTGAGGAGTATCAACTGCTGCGGAAGACAATGGACATGGCAGAATCCGACGGAATCACTCACCGGGGTTCCTCCGGGGGTGTTATCGAACGGTTCAGGCACTATGAGCAGTCCCATGATGAGCTGAAAAACTGCCTGCTGGACCACATTCAATCCATGTATCAGGTCAGCAAGTACAAGACAAAAGCACGTCTCGTCCTGATGTCTCTCTGTGACAGATGCCTTCTCCCGCTTCTTCGGATCAATCTGGGACAATACCTGCAAACCTGCGCCGTCAACGCTTTCGGCGGACTGATGCGCAGCATCTCTTTTCTGAACACCCCGGGCATCCTGATCGCGGTTTCCGGATATTTACTCTCCGCCGTTTTTTTGATTCTGACACGGGAAAAAGAGCGGTTAAAAAAAGAGCGGACCCTGCTGATTCTGGTCCTGCTCACGATCCTCTCAAACGTTCTTTTCTGTTCTTTCGGCGTCTTCGAACTGACGCGGTACGTTTTCTACTGCTTCCCCTGTTTCTATCTCACCGCCGCTCTCTGCCTGATCTCGCTCCTTCGGGAAAAGCGAACGGCTCAGAAATCCTGAGGCTTTCCCACTTCTTTTCGGCACTGGATCATTTCCGCGGCAATGCTGACAGCAATTTCCGCGGGTGTTTCCGCACCGATCCTCAATCCGATCGGCGCATGGAGTCTGTTGAGATCCTCTTCCCCGAAGCCGTCTTCAAGCAGCCTGCTCCTGATTTTATTAATCTTTTGCATACTCCCGATACATCCGATATAACGGGCATCCGTCTTCAAAGCGTTCTTCACAGTAACATAATCGATCTCGTGGCTTCTCGCCATGGCGATAATCTCGTCCTCTCCGGAAACGGTGATTTGTTGAAAGCCCTTCTCCGGAGAAAGAGGCAGACAGACAGCTTCCGGAAAGTGTTCCTGATTGCACAATTCCTCTCAGTCGTCCAGAACCGTAACATCCCGGCCGAGAACTGAAAGAATACCGGCAAGCTTTCCGGCAACATGCCCCGCCCCGAAAAGATAAACTCTGCTCTTTTTTATTACAGGCATGACAAACCAGGCAGGATCGCCCTCTTCGAATACAGGACGGTCCCATAGGAACTGCCGGATCTGCTCCGCCCGGACATTCGCGGAAAAAGATACTGCCTCTCCGTTATACAGTGCCGTTTCCGTGTTCCCGTCCGGACGGATCCGGAGAACCATCCAGCCGCCCGCATCCGAAACACACAGGGATGCCGCTTCCTCCAGATATATGCGGTCTCTGATTGTATCCGGGGACAAATACAGAAAGTGCACCAGGATCTTCCCTCCGGGCAGATCTTTTGACGGTGTTCCGTTGACCGTTCCGAATCTTCCCAAAGCGCTGCGTCCGGTCCGGAAACATTCCATGGCCATTCGTACGGCCTCCTGTTCCGATGTCCCTCCCCCGATGGTCCCGACAGATGTTCCGTCGGAAAACACTGCCATCTGGGTACCCGCAACGCGGGGAACGGGCCCCTCTGTATGCAGTATGGTGGACAGGACCGCGGGCTCTCCCGCTTTCATCCGTTTCAGGGCAGACATAAAAAGATCGTACAATTCTAAACCCTCCGTAATAATCCGGTGCGTTCCGTTATTCATATTATATTATATCTGTACCGTTGCGCCTGCGCAAAGGTCAAACAGGCCGCAGGTCCGTTTGAAGTATGTTTGCGTTTGCTGTATACTGAAAAAAACATTTTCGGAAGTGCCCAGATGAACAATGAAACAGGCAAAACTCCATATTTCAGCGTTCTCGTTCCCGTGTACAATACTGAGAAATATCTGGACGACTGTGTTTCCTCCGTCTTGAAACAGGGTTTCACGGACTATGAGCTCCTTCTCGTGGACGACGGTTCCGATGAGAAGTGTCTGAGCAAGCTGGATTCCCTGCAAGGCACGGATCCGCGCGTCCGTATCCTGAAGAAGGAACATCTTGGTCTGATGCACACCCGACGGTACGGTATTCAACACGCGTCAGGATCCCACATCATATTCCTTGATTCGGACGATATGCTGGAACCGGATGCGCTGCAAACGGTATACGGTGCCTTTGAACAGTACCGCTGCGACGGAGTGTTCTACGGTATATCCCGCTTCTCCGGCGAAGGGTATCTGGACGAGGAAAAACTCTGTAGCGAACCGAAAATCATTACAGATAAACGGGAACTGTATCTGACCTGTCTGTTGGACGATACCTATAATTCTCTTTGCGTCAAGTCCGTCCTGCGTTCTGTCTTTGACGGCCGGGATTACACTCCCTACTACCATATTCAGAGCGGGGAGGATCTTCTCCAGTCTCTGGAGATCCTGCAGAACTGCAGCTCGGTCGTTCTTTTGCCGGATGTCCTGTACCGCTACCGCCAGACCGAAGAAAGTATCACCCACATTCGTCTGCCGGACCGGTACTCCCTTGAAATGACGATCCCCTCCATGCTGCTGGATTTCCTTAAAAAAGAGAATGCCTTCGGCAAAGAGGATTACGACGCCTTTCGGAGAGTCTATGCAAAATTCGTTCTGGACAAGGTCATTACGGTATGCCGCACCGCTCCGGACCGCGATTCCCGGGATGACATGCTGGAAACGGTCCACTCCTGTCCTTTCTGCCGGGATTTTCTCTTCCCAGCCGAATGGAATGCGGGAGAGCTTGGCTCCGGCAGCTTTTTGTTCCGCGCTTTCAGGAACAAACAGTTCGGTCTTGTAAATCTGCTGGTAAAGCTGTACGACCTTACTGTCACGAAATGCAAAAAACTGGTTCGCAATATCAGGAAAAGAGATCATGTCGGATAACAACGAATTTGAAACCGAGGAATCGGAAAAAAGAAAGCTCCCCGTCTGGACCCTGCCGGTCCTGGTCGGTTTGATTCTGGCGCTGACCGCCGGTCTTCTCCTGTTCCACTATTTTGCGCCTGATGTGCCCGAAGAACCCGTCTCCGCCTCATCCGAACCTGTCCACACCCCGATCCCCGGGCCGGACGGTGAACCCGCTCCCATGGATGTCTTCTTTGTGGATGTGGGAAACGGATGCTGCACGATACTGAAAACAGCGGACGGACATGCCATGCTTGTGGATGCCGGGCACGAAAACGATGTTCCGGATATCTGCGAACTTCTGGATCGGGAAGGGATCCGTTCTTTCGATATTGCGGTGGTCAGTTGTGCGGACAAAGGACATATGGGAGGCATGGCTTCCATCCTTTCGGAATATCTTGCAGACGTCTGTTATATGACCTCCGAATGCGCCGAATCTCCCGCAGTCCGTCCTCTGGTGCAGATTCTGAAGCAGCGGGGAATCCCTGTAGAAACCGTTCGGGCAAGCTACACATCCGTTTTTGACTGGACTGAGAATGTCCAAATACGGATCCTGTCTCCCTTTGACGCCGTATACGACAACGAAAAGGATCTGAGTCTCATGCTCAGGGTGTCCTACGGCGGGACCGCAGTCCTGCTTGCCGGAGACGCCCAGAAGGTCGCGGAGCGGCTTTCAGTCAAGGCTCTTCCGAATTCCATGCTGAAGTCCGCTGTTTTACTGGTGGGCGATCATGGGGACAACGATGCCACCGGTGAGAAGTTCCTCTCCGCCGTGCGGCCCCGCATCGCAGTAATTTCCTGTGGCAAAAACAATCCCCCCGATGCCTCCGTCCTGCGTTCGCTGGAAAAAGCCGGTGCAAGAATCATAGATACGGAAACATCCGGCACCATCCATATCACGCTTGACGGTGCGGAAGTTTCAGTGATAGAATGACCTTTACAAGCGATGAAGGGAAAAAGGGATCATTGCTCCTTGTTCAGAGAGCGCCGCACCGCTGAAACCGGCGCAGGAAGCAATCATTCCGGGAAGTTCGTCCCCGAGCAGTGTGGGTGAAAGTTCAGTAGTCCGCAACGGGTGGGCCCGTTACAGCCAAAAGGTTTCGGTTTTCCGGAGCAAATGAGGGTGGTACCACGACGCTTCGTCCCTTGCGGACGGAGCGTTTTTATATTAAAAACCAACCAGGAGGAACTATGTCAGTATTGGATTCTTTAAAAGAGATCCGTGAGGATGCGCTCAAGCAGCTTCGCTCCCGCGAATCTCTGGAGGAGCTGGAACAGCTCCGTGTTTCCGTTTTCGGTAAAAGCGGAAACCTCACATCCATCCTGCGTACCATGGGTGGCATGAGCCCGGAGGAGCGTGCAGTAGTGGGTGCTGAAGCGAACAAGGTAAAACAGGTGCTGGAAAACGCACTGAACGAGCGGCGCGCCATCCTGCAGGAAGCAGCCCAGAAAGCGAAGTTCGAGCTGGAGCGTGTGGACGTCACAGCACCGGGCACCAAAACCCTGCCGATGGGGCGCATTCATCCCATGACCCAGACATACCGCGAGATTCGGGATGCACTCGTTGGAATGGGATTCTCTCTCTTCGGCGGACCGGAGATTGAACTGGATGACAACAACTTCACCTTGCTGAACCTGCCCCCGGACCATCCGGCAAGGGACATGCAGGACACTTTCTACGTTAATGAAAAAGTGGTCCTGAGGACCCATACATCCCCCTGTGAAATCCGGGCTCTGAAGAATGTAAAGCCTCCCTTCCGGCTGATTATGCCGGGACGGGTCTTCCGTGTGGATGAGGTGGATGCCTCCCACTCTCCCGTCTTTATGCAGATTGAGGGGTTCATTGTGGACAAGGGTCTGACTCTCGGAGATTTGAAGGGAACTCTCGACACTTTTGTACGTGCCGTGTTCGGAGACAATGTCAAAACAAGGCTACGTCCCTCCTACTTCCCCTTTACGGAACCTTCCGCCGAAATGGATATGAGCTGTACCATCTGCGGCGGCAAAGGATGCCGGGTCTGCAAGGGAACCGGCTGGATCGAGATCCTCGGCTGCGGCGTCACCAATCCCCATGAACTGGAGAACTGCGGTCTGGATCCCAAGGAATGGACCGCGCTGGCCTTTGGCATTGGTGTTGACCGTGTTGCCAGTCTCAAGTACGGTATTTCGGACATCCGGCTGGAGTATGAGAACGATGCGCGTTTCCTGCGTCAGTTCTGAGAAGGAGGGCTGTAAAAATGAGATTACCGCTTAGATGGTTAAAAGAATATGTGGATTTCAACGTCACCATTGACGAATTCGTTGAAAAAATGATGTGGCGTGGTTTTGAGATGGCCTCCGTTGACCCGGAAATGCCCGGAGTATCCGGTGTGGTCGTGGGAAAAGTCCTGGATATCCGGAAGCATGAAAACTCGGATCATCTCCATATCTGTCAGATCGATGTGGGAACCGAGGTCCTGCAGATCGTAACCGGAGCTCAGAATGTTTCCAAAGATGATCTGGTCCCTGTCGCCAAAGTTGGTGCCGTCCTTTCCGGTCAGGAGATGAAGCCCGTCAACATGCGGGGCGTAGACAGTTTCGGCATGCTCTGTTCCGGTGGGGAACTCGGACTGACGGATGCCGACTACCCCGGCAGCGAAGTCAACGGGATCCTGATTCTCCGGGAGGATCATCCTCTGGGACAACCGATTCAGGAAGCCGTTGGTCTGGACAGCGTTGTGTTCGATATTGAACTGACTCCCAACCGTCCCGACTGCGCCTCCATTGTGGGTATCTGCCGTGAAGCGGCGGCAGCTCTGGGACAGTCCTTTAAGGAACCCGAGATCCGTCAGATCCCCGGTACGGGAAACGAGGCGGACTATGCCTCCGTCACTGTGGAAAATACAGACCTCTGTCCACGCTACACTGCGCGTGTCGTCACGGATATCGTGATTGAACCGTCCCCTGAATGGATGCAGAAGAAGCTCCGCAGCGTCGGGCTCCGCCCCATCAACAACATTGTGGATATCACAAACTATGTCATGGTGGAATACGGACATCCCATGCATGCGTTTGATCTCGCCTGCGTCAAGGACGGTCATATTATCGTCAGAAACGCGCATGAGAATGAAACGGTTACCACCCTGGATGAAAAAGAGCGCTCTGTGGATCCCGAAATGCTCCTGATTGCCGACCCGGAGAAGGGTGTCGGAATTGCCGGCGTAATGGGCGGATTGAATTCCGAGATCACCGAACAGACCAAGGCAATCCTGTTTGAATCCGCCGTTTTCAAGAGCAGTAATATCCGGCGGACTGCCCGGACGCTTCGGCACACAACGGACGCGGCTCCCCATTTCATCAAGGGCGTGGAACCTGTGAATGCGGAACTCGCTCTCAACCGTGCCATAGAACTGATCGATGAACTCCACGCGGGCAAGGTGATCGGTAAAACGATCGATGTATGCGCCGTGCCGCTTCAGGACCGTGAAGTGGATATAGACACAGCACATGTCAACGCGCTGCTCGCCACCGACTTCACCGCAGAACAGATGGCTGATACTCTGAAAACAATTTGTATTGACAGCAAGCCGGAAGGTAAAAACCTTCACGTAACCATCCCTCATTTCCGTACCGATATCGAGAGCGGAATTGAATCCGACTGGGATATTGCCGAAGAAATCGGACGCGTCTACGGTTACTACAAGATTGCTCCCACTCTGATGAGGGGAGATACATTCCGCGGAACCGTCGGCACCGAATTTGCATTTGAGGATCAGGTCAAGGATACCATGGCGGCACAGGGTGCCTATGAGATGTACAACTACAATTTCACCGGCCCCGCCGCTTACGAAGCACTGCGAATTCCGGAAGGAGATCCTCTCCGCGCCGCTGTAAAGATCCTCAATCCTTTCGGAGAGGATCAGAGCCTGATGCGCACCACGCTGTACATGGGAATGCTTGATTCCGCTTCCAGAAACTGGAACAGGCACACAGCACAGACCAGATTCTTTGAGGTCGGAAATGTGCATTTTGACAACAACGATACTCTACCTGAAGAACAGAAAAAACTCGGCATCGTGTTCTTCTCGGACAGCGAAGATTTCTTTACTCTTAAGGGAGCCATTGAAAACCTTCTGGATGCCTGTGCTGTCAGCAATGTGCGTTGCAGCGTGCTGGAACGTCCTTACTTCCAGCCCGGACAGGCTGCCTCCCTTTCCGCCCGGGACGGCGCTCTCCTTGGAGAGTTCGGACGACTGCACCCGGATATTGCCGCAAAATGGGATCTGGACTGCCCCGTATACGTGGCGGAACTTTCCATGAAGGCCCTTCTGGAAGCCAGCGGCGGAACGAAGAAGTTCTCTCCCCTGCCCCGGTATCCCGTTGTCCAGCGTGATCTGGCCGTTGTTGTGGACGAACGAAGGGAAAATGCAGAGATCGCTGAAATCATCCGAAATACCAAAACGGACTGCTTGATTGAGAACGTGGAACTGTTTGATGTATACCGCGGAATCGGAATCGCTCCGGGGACAAAGAGCATGGCATATACGTTTACGCTCCGTTCCGAGGATCACACTCTGAAAGATGAAGAGATCCGCTCCGCCATGGACGCGATCATTGCCGAACTGGCCGCGAACCAAGCGGTTCTCAGAAGCTGATAATTTGACGAACCCCATGGATTCTTGTATACTCTTTCCAGTTGATTTTTTGGAGGTAGTTTGAACATATGAACTGTCCATACTGTGGAGCCGAACAGCTCGAAGATACACGGTTCTGTACAGAATGCGGTAAATATATCGGTCAGACACAGGAGTCCGTTTCCGCGGCCCCTGCCGGGGATACTGTCTCCGCCGGCATCGGTTCAAACGGTACCAACACTCAGGTGTTCGTTACCGAAGCGGAGCCGGACAGAAACGGAAAATGGGGCACTATTACAACGTGGGGATGGATCGGCATCCTTCTTCTGCTCCAGATTCCCATTGTCAATTTTGTGCTGGTCATTGTCTGGAGTTTTGGTGTCAGCAAGAAGCAGGTCAAGCAATCTTTCGCACGTGCGGTTTTGATCCTGGGCCTTGTGACAGCGATAATCTCCGTGGTTGGAACCATTCTCCTTGTCCGATACGGATCCTCCCTGTATACGAGCATCCTAAACGCAATTTTCTGACAACCCGAAATACAAACAATTCAAAACGGCTCCGGAACGCAATCGTTCCGGAGCTTTTTCAATCAGGTTTTTCGGAAGATCGGCATCGTTCCGTCGAATTTGTGGTAGAATGACCAAAGAATTGGAAAACAGAAAGGTCTGATCTGTACTTCATGGATACTTTGATAAAATGCTTAACGATAATCGACGGAACGGGAAACCCTTCTTTCCCGGGTGCAATTGGAATGGAGAACGGCAAACTGACCGTTTTCAACGAACCCGATCCTTCTGTTCCGGCTAAAGAAGTCATTGACGGAACCGGACTTACTGCAGTTCCCGGTTTTATTGACGCACATTCCCACGGGGATCTGACCATGGTCAGCGATTATGCCACCGCAAGTAAAATTACCCAGGGAATCACCACGCAGATAACCGGGCAGTGCAGTTTCTCCATGTTTCCCTGCGACCCCGACAGAAACTCCTATGACCGTTTTACGAAGTTCATCGGAGGTATTGCTCCCTATCCCGACATGCCGGAGGATCCGGCATGCTGCGAAAGCGCGGGCGCTTTTCTTGAGTGGATATGCAGTCTGGACAATCCTGTCAAGACCTACTCCCTTGTGGGACACGGCTCTCTTCGGCTTTGGGCGATGGGATACGAGGATCGCAAGCCGGATTCCACAGAGTTGAAGCGTATGCAGGACATGCTGCGCCGCTGCATC
>R22__coassemble_1143_pt1 | contig 14112 bp, 12 predicted proteins | sample R22__metabat2_high_PE_038 | metagenome-assembled genome bin R22
ATAGGCAAGTGCAGGTGTCGGGAGGACCCCAACGTCCAAAACATTCCCTCCGACCGAACAGATGCCTGCGGCAAGGGCGGCGCCAAGCATAGGTCCGGAACGGCGCGTGTCCATTCCGATCAGAATTCTCGGAAAATGAACTTCATTCGTCAGGACATAAGCTCCGGCTGCACCGATTTTAAATGCCAAATCACAGTCAAGGTCTCTGTTCGCAATGCCGCGAACTCCGTCTGTACCAAATAGTCTGGCCATTTTTTTCTCCTTCTTTTAGTGCGGATGGACCAAAATCAGCATCCGAAAAATTCAAATAACGAATCATTATAACACGAAATGTTGCTCTGATAAAAACTGTTGCTCTTATTTAGACTCCCTTCCTGCCGCAGTTCTATGTGGTATAATGCTTTTCGTATGGAAGAAAAGCTGACCCCGCCCAAACCGTTGTGGACAAAGGATTTCACAATCATAACCCTCGGAAGCACGGTCTCTCTGCTTGGAAACGCACTTGCCGGCTTTGCGATGAGTCTTTTTGTGCTCGATTTCACCTCTAACGCGTTGCTTTATGCCGTTTTCCTTGCCGTATTCACCCTTCCGCAGATTATTGTTCCCTTTGTTTCCGGTGCATTTTTAGACCGGTTTTCACGCAAAAAAACGATCTATAGACTGGACTTCCTGTCCGCTTTGATCTATTCCGTTTTCGGTCTTGTCATGAAAGCGGGCTGGTTCAGTTTTCCCCTGCTTGCAGCCGTCACTTTTCTTGTCGGAACGATTCAAAGCGTCTACATTGTTGCATATGAAAGTTTTTACCCCATGCTGATATCAGAAGGGAATTACACAAAAGCTTACTCTATTTCCAGCGTCCTCGAAACGCTGACCTCGGTCATGGTTCCGGTATCCGCTTTTTTATACAACCTTGTCGGCATTTTCCCTCTCCTTGAGATAACGGCGTTGTTCTTCCTGATAGCCGCGATCGTTGAAACGCGCGTTACGGCGGAGGAACCATACGTCAATACAAGACAGTCCGACAAAAAGGAACTCCCTTTATTCGGCCGGATCAGGAGTGACCTCCGAGAGGGTATCCGCTACCTGAAATCGGAAAAGGGCCTTCTGGCGATCACACTCTATTTCACATTCTGTTTTCTGGGCTACGGGGCATCCAACACGATCACGCTCCCGTACTTCAAATCCACCTTTCCAAACGGAGAATACACCTATACAGTCGTCTGGGGCATGTCTGTAATCGGCAGAGCCCTCGGGGGAGCACTGTACTACAACATCAAAATTCCTGCCAAAAAGAAATACTCCATAACCGTTGCCGTGTATATCCTGACCGCGCTGATCGAAGGTTTCTATCTGTACACGACTGTACCGTTCATGATGGCGGTATGCTTTTTCTCCGGGCTTCTCAGCGTGACAAGTTACACCATCCGTGTCTCCGCGACACAAAGCTACGTTCCAAATGAAAAAAGAGGCCGTTTCAACGGAATCTTCAACATGCTGACTACTACCGGGAGTTTTGTCGGAGAACTGCTTGCCGGTCTTCTGGCATTGACCTTCTCACCGCGTCATGTACTTACCGCTTTCATGCTTATGAATGTTGTAATGGTAATTATCTTTATTGTCGGGAAAAAATCAAAGGTCTCGGGAATATACAACAGGGATCAATAATATGGAAAAGCGCTTTGTAAAATCATTATCGTTTATGGCGGCGGCAACCGTTTTTTTTGCCGCAATTCCGTTTTCCATGGCAGAAGGCATTTCCGCGGATGCCTCCGCAGCGTGCGGACAGGCCGATTGCGTCAGCCTTTTGTGTTCCTATTCTCTGAACGGGGAAGAAGAAATGAAACGTCCGAATATCCTCTATGACGGAAGCCTGCGAACCAAGCAGAAACTCGGACCGGATACCTTTCTTCAAATCAGTATTCCGGAAGAAACAGATACCGCAAAGCTGTTTCTGTCCTTTTACAGTATGCCTGTTCCCTATTCTGTGACAGAATACGACAGCGAAGGGAATGCCATCACCTGCACCCGTCCGGAAACGGACCTTCTGATGCCGGTGCTCCCCGTTTCCGGAAACACCAGTGTTATAACCGTGGTCCCTGAGGCTTCCTGCACGATCAGTGAATGCAGTCTGTATACCGCAGGATCGGACCCGGCAGCTTTTCACACCTTTTCCAAGACATCGGACAAACTGGATTATTTGATCGTTTCGGCACATCCGGATGACGAGCAGCTGTATCTCGGAGGCGTGGCCCCGATCTGCTCCGACCGCGGTTTAAAAGGCACCATTCTATATATGACATGCAACCGCAGAGAAAGATATACCGAAAGTCTTAACGCGTGCTACACCGCTGGAATACGCCAAATGCCTCTGTTCCTTTGGTTGGAAGACGGCACGGTAAAGCAAAACATGATATGGAAACACTGGGACAGGGACGCTGTTCTGTTGGATCTCGTCCGCGTCCTCCGCAGGACCCGCCCGGAAGTAGTCGTAACGCATCACTTCGGAGGAGAATACGGTCAGGGGCTGCACATCGCCACCGCGGAAGCCGTAGCTGAGAGTGTGCAGCTGGCCGCAGACAGCACCTATGATCCCGGCGCCGAACCCTGGCAGGTGAAGAAACTGTATATCCATATGCACGATGAAATCACCGTAACTCTTCCTGTGAACGATCCCCTGCCGTCTTTCAAAGGAAGGACGGCACTTGAAGTCACGCGCGAAGCGTTCAGAAAGCACAGATCGGAATTCAAGAAACTTCATCTGGAAGCGAACGCCAGCGGTCCGTATGACCTTTCCAAATACGGACTCTACTACACAACCGTTGGACCCGATACCGGAAAAAACGATCTGTTTGAGAATATCCCTGACTCCTGTCTGACCCGCTTCTGCTGTATCGGCGGCCGCGCGGGAGCGTAGGATAACCGATCCGTCATCCCTTCACCCTTCAGAATGCTTTCCTGACAGAAAACCCGTTTCACTTACAAGCGCCGCTCCGATGATCAAAACTGCGCCGATGATCCCGTATACGGTCATAGGTTCTTTTAGTACTGCCGCAGAGAGGATCAGTGCGGTAACCGGATCAAGATAGCTGAAGACTGCAACAGTCTGGGCGGACAACCCGCGAAAACTCCCGAAATACAGTGCATAAGCCACCCCGGTATGCAGAATGCCGACAATCAGAAGCAAAATGACTGTCCGTGGTGAAAAGTCATCATCCAGCCCCTGTCCGCTCAGGAGAACGTACGGAAGAATCACAGCGGCAGCAGCCCCCAACTGGATGATCGTTTTTTCATAATCATCGATCCCGGCAAACTTTTTATTCAGAATCATTACAAAAGAATATAGCAGCGCCGCACACAGGCCGTACAACACGCCCTTCATTTCTCCGGCGGCCGGGATACCGTTTTCTGCAACACCGGAAACAAAAACCATCCCCAGAACCGCAGCAACAGCGCAGATCCCTTTCTTCAAAGTGATCCGTTCCTTCAGCAGGACCGCCGAAAGGACGATCACGAAAATCGGCGCCATATAGTAGCACAGAGTCGCCGTAGCGACGGAGGTGTAATTATATGCTTCAAACAGAAAGATCCAGTTCAAGCCGATAACCGCTCCGGTAATCACCAGAAGCAGGACATTTTTCGTCCCGATCCTGTTCTTGATCTTTTTCCCCTGAATCTTCGCAAGGAGGATCATAAACAGCGCGCCGATGACTCCTCTGAAGCACGCGAGGGTCGCCGACGGGATCGGAATGAGTCTCCGGAAGATCCCGATCGTACCGAATATGAGCATGGATGCCGTCAGCATCAGCAAAGATTTTGTTTTACCGTTCTGCATTGTTCCCTTAATATTCCACCGGTTTATTACCATATGATTTTATCACAGTTCAGGTGTCATCCACCATCATCAGCCCGGTCAAATGCATTCGGTTACCCGCATGTTTTTCTTGAACGGAATCGGTGTTTTGCTGTAGAATGTATAGAAAATATATTAAGCAATGACTCAAGGAAATCTCTTTATGGCACATATTGACAACGCAAAAAGAATCCATCTGATCGGTATCGGCGGATGCAGCATGAACGGGCTTGCTCTCATACTTCAGAGTCAGGGGCATACCGTGACCGGAAGCGACCGTGAGCCCACGCAGTTTACCGGTTCCCTGGATGAAGCAAACATCCAATATTCCATCGGACAGACAGGTGAATATGTCCGTGATGCCGATCTGGTCATCTACAGTGCTGCAATCAAGCCGGACAACCCGGAACGTAAACTTGCAAGAGAACTCGGTATTCCCGAATTGGAAAGGAGCGTGGCTCTCGGGCAGATCTCCGAACGTTTCCCGAATGTCGTGGCGATCGCGGGATGTCACGGGAAAACGACCATCACCTCCATGCTGGCCTGTATTGACAAAATCGCAAACAAAGACGCCACGGTGCATGTCGGCGGTTTTGTTGAACTGCTTCAGGGCGGTGTTAAAGTCGGACATTCCGACACCTTCATTACGGAAGCCTGTGAATATGTGGAAAGCTTTCTCACTCTGAAGCCGACGATCGCCCTTATAAACAACATTGATGACGATCATCTTGATTATTACGGCGACTTCGATCATATCGTTGCTGCCTTTGAGAAATTCCTTGCCCGTCTTCCGGAAGATGGCCTGTTTATTGCGGATGTGGATGATCCCGTTGTGGAAGAGCTTGCGAAAAAATCCCCCGTGCGGATCAAAACATACGGCTTGAAAAACGGCACCTACCGTCCATCCGACATTACCTTTGACGAGGAAGGCTGCGCCACGTTTACAATCACCAGGGACGGCGCACCTGTAGGGCGCGTGCAGATCCACGTGCCAGGTCTCTACAGTGCCAGAAACGCCCTCGCTTCCTATGTAGTCGCGGAAGAACTCGGAGTTTCTTTTGAAGACTATGCCAAAGCCATGAATGACTTCCGGCACACCAAACGCCGGTTTGAATTTTACGGTGAACGGAACGGGATCCGTTACTTCCATGATTACGGTCACCATCCCAACGAGATACGCGCCACGCTGGATGCGGCCTCCAGGATCCCTCACAACCATTTGTACTGCGTATTTCAATGCAACAGCTACACACGCGCAAAAACATTGTTTTTAAACAATGTGACCTGTTTTGAACTGTCCGATGCCGTTCTTGTTCCGGATATCTACCCGGGACGTGAAACAGACGACGGCACCGTCCATGCCAGGGATATGTGCGCTGCGATCGAAAAATCGGGAACGCCCGCGTACTATCTTGGGTCCTTTGAAGCCATCCGGGACTGGCTGGACAAAAACGGTCAGGAAGGAGACCTTGTTATTGCGGTCGGATCCGGCGATGTTTACCGTCAAACCAAGAAACTTCTGTAACAAGCGGAGGATGCCTTGAAACTTTTCGGTTATACCGTCAGTAAGGAAAAGCTCCACCATCATCCGGATTTTGATTCCCTTGCGGAACCGTTTTATCATCCGGGTATTGATGTGGGCTTTCTTGTTTTACACGGAATCGGCGGCACACCGGCGACGGTACGTATAGTATCCGACCGTCTTGCGGAAGCCGGATATACGGTATATGCGCCTACTCTTCCCGGTCACGGTACAACCGTCGCCGACCTCAATAAATCCTCCTGGAAAGACTGGCTTTCCACAGCGGAGGGCGGATATGGCAAACTTCTGAATGAAGGATGCAGGAAGATCATCCCCGTCGGTCTGTCCCTTGGTGCGATATTAAGCGCCTATCTGGCTTCGGAACGTGAATGCGCCGGGGCCATCCTGCTCTCCCCGCCTTTCAGAATGCGTCCTTTCCTTCGTTTTTCACGGCATATCAGTTTCCTGGTCCCGTTCGTAAGCAGCGATCCGGAACGGGTGAAACATGTCCGCGAGAGTTCTCCGTACGGACAGATGTACGAAGGGTTCTCAACGTCCAAACTGAACGATCTTCAAATTCTCATACGGAAGACAAACGAACGGCTGCCTAAAATCAAATGTCCGGTGTTTGCCATCTGGGCAGAGCAGGATAATAAGGTGGATCCCAAAAGCAAAGAAATCCTAAAACGCGGGCTCATCTCCGCACCGCTTACCGAATATACTTTGGAGGGATCTCCCCACGGCAGCACCTACGGTCCGAAGCGCGATCAGGCTGCCGAAACCGTCATGTGCTGCGTAAAGCATATTCTGGAAGGAGAACCGAATCCATGCCGTCCGTAATTCGAAAACTGTTTTTTTATGAAAGTTGGGCCGTTGCCTGGCGCTTCCTGCTGGAAGAGGGCGCACCCCTTCCCTGTGATTCCGACAGGCGTACGGAATATTCCGTATTGCAGACAGATTCCGGGCACTGGGCGGCAGACCCGTTTTTGATCACTTCCGGGGATAAAACATGGCTGTTCTTTGAATATATGCCCTATCATTCCAACCGCGCCTCCATTGGCTGCTGTGAAATGACCCCGCAGGGCCCGGGAAAGATACGTGAAGTCCTGAAATCTGACGGCCATCTTTCCTATCCGGCGGTGTTTTCGTACGGAAGCAGTTACTATATGGTCCCGGAAACACTGGACAGGCATTGTATCGCGTTATACAGAAGCGACTCCTTTCCGGATTCCTGGTCTCTCCACGGGGTTCTGAAGGATCCGTTCAATGCGGTCGATTCCACCCCCTACGTTTCCGGAAGCGGAATGCGCCTTCTGGTATACGACCCGGACGAACCGGCTCATAAACTGCAGAAACTCTTTCTTTGCGATCTGGATCCCGATAAACCGCTTCTTTCCGATCCGGTTCTCCTGAAAGAGTATCCGGAAAAACTCGGCAGACCGGCCGGAAACCTTATCCGTCTCAAGGATGGAAGGTACATACGCCCCACGCAGGATTGCCGCAGTCTCTATGGCGGCGGGATCCGTTTCCTCGATTATACGGAAGACCCCTTTTCGCAGGAAGAGACAACCGTCGGGACTCTTTCTCCCGAGCAGATCGGCACAGACCTTCCCTATTCTGTTCTGGGAGTCCACACATATAACCGTTCCGGCCGTTTCGAAGTCATCGATGTCTTCTACCGCCGTTTTTCGATCCTGAAGCCTTTTCGCGCCATTCTGCGGAGGTTCAAATGAAGCATTCTGTACTGATTCTTTGTGATTATAAGGCTCTCTACGGTGGAAACTTTATTCCGTCCGTTACGGACCTTGCTCTCTATACCCGGGAAAAGGGATCTGATGTCGGTTTTATTTTCGGAACGGAATCGGAAGGCCGTGACTGGCTTGTTTCCATCAGGGAAATGGGCTTCCCCGTTTATATGATCAACAAAGGCGGTCTCCTGTCCGAAGCAAGACAGGTTGAAGCCATTGCGAAAGAGACAAACGCCACCATCATCCACGCCCATTTCGGCTTTATGACGGCCGCGAGAATCACAGCCCTGAAGATTCCATCCCTGCGTCTGATCCTTCATCAGCATTCTGATTTTTCCGCAGGAAAATCCCTTCCCTTCAAAAGGAAACTCAAACTGGCCGGCGCGGCGCTTCTGGACCTTCTTCTTGGAAAGCGTCTGTTGAATATCAATGTCGGTTACGGTATGAAACGCAAGCGGAACACCGTAATTATCCCGAATGCCCTGTCTGTCAGCCGTTTTGACGCAGACAGATCAAGCCGTTCCGAAACGCGCCGTTCTCTCGGAATTGCCGATCAGGATACGTTTGTTCTTCTTCTCGGTTGGTCGCCTTATGTAAAAGGAGTTGACATTGCCGTAAACGCTATGCAGAAAGCTCCTGCCGGAAGCGGACTGAAACTCGGAATCGTCTGCGGGAGAGAATATACGGAGCAGGTCCTGAAAGACTGGATCCAAAGCCGTGGACTCCCGATCCGGGACGATGTAGTGTTTCTGCAACCAACGGAAGAGATATACCGGTATTACAAAGCATGCGACATCATGCTGTCAGCCAGCCGTTCCGAGACCTTTGCATATTCCATTCTGGAAACGCTTCTTGCGGGAAAATGGGTAGTCATGAGCGATATTCCCGGGACTGCATGGGCAGCCGAGTATCCGATCGTCTCCAGTTTCCGCTCGGAGGATCCCGTTTCCTGTTTGGAAGCTATCCTTGACGCAAAAAAGAGATTGAGTGAACCGGACTGTCCCGGCATCTGTGCGGAAGTATCCTCTCAGGTTCGCAGTTCCTACTGCATACGCCACTGGTCAGAGCAGATATTCACCGAATATGAAAGGATCAGCCGGAGCTGATCCTTTATCTGTTTATTTCAACCCTTCAAAAATGCATCCACCCTGTCCGCCGCATCCTTTGCGGCGGCTACTTCGAATACGGGAGCGTCTCCTGCTCTGCTTTCCGCGCGGATCATTCTCTCTCCTGGGGCAGCGGAAACCCATTCCGGCATGTCTTCTTCCCCGGAAACAAAAGCATCAAACCTTGAAAGGTCCGGTACGTCTTCCGCTGTTTGTATTCCGGTTCTGACTTCCACCCCATTCAACAGCAATTCTATCTCACGTAAGAAGAGTTCCTTCTCCGGCTTGTCATCCGGAACGTACCTGAGCGCATCCTTCCCCGGACATTCCGAGGCTTCCAGCAGAACGGCCGAATACCCTTTTTCATAAAGAAGATAAGCGCAAACGATACCGAACAAACCGTTCCCGACCACAGCGACATGCATTCCGTTGGATTCCGTCTTTTCCCCACGTGGAAGGTTTCCTTCTTCCAGTGCTTTACCCACAGCGAAAGACTGCAGTTCCGATATACGGACTGTACCGCCCAGCTTACCGCAGTTGCATTCAGACCTGCAGAGTTTACCGGCAGGACAGGTCTTCCCGCAGATAAAGCCCGCCGGATTGTTTCTGAATACAGAATCGTACGCGCCGGAGAAGTCCGCCGTGGCAATACGCCGGATAAATTCGGGCACATTCACTCCGGCGGGGCAATTCTTTACGCAAGGTGCTTCAACACAGCCAAGGCAACGGTTAGCCTCCGAAACCGCCTGTGCTTCTGTCATGAACACTGTTCCCTTTTTCACGAAATACCCCCTATTCCCGTTCTTTTACCGTCATACATCCGGCTACCGGGCAGACAGAGCGGCAGACCCCGCAACCGCGGCATTTTTCCGGATCAACAACCGGAAGCCCGTCCGCCACGGAGACTGCGTTATATCCGCCGTCCCTACAGGTTATGTAGCAGTTGTTGCATCCGACGCATTTCTCATAGTCTATGAGACAGACGCGCCTGGCCGTTCTGTCCAGGTTCTCATGTTCCTCAAAGGAAGAAAGGCACTTCCCGACCATGCTTCGCACGTCCGGAAACCCTTTTTGTTCCATATAGTTGGACAGGCCGCTTACCAGGTCTTGAATCATTTCAAAGCCGTACCGCATGATGGCAGTACAGACCTGGAGATTCTCAGCTCCCAAAAGCAGGAACTCCGCTGCATCTCTCCAGTCCGTGATCCCTCCGACGCCGGCAACCGGGATCCCGACATTCCTGGCAAGTTCCGAAACGGATGCCAGTGCGACCGGTTTCACTGCCGGCCCGGAAACACCGCAATAAGTGGACTTCCCCCGCACACTGAGTTTCGGCTCCAGCGTATCCAGATCAATTCCCGAATAGCCGTGCACAGAATCAATGGCGCAAAGAGCGTCCGCTCCTCCTTCTTTTGCAGCTTTACCGATCGCCGTAAGGTCCGTGACCATTGGAGTCAGCTTCACGATCACAGGCGTATTTTTGGACCTGGCGGAACAGATCCAGCCTGTCACTTCTTTTGTCAGAGACGGGTCTTTTACGGGAATGATCCCCTCCCCGTCTCCCTGCGGACAGGACATACTGCACTCGATCATATCCGCGCCCGCATTTTCAAGTTTGGAAACAAGTTCCTCCCATTCCCGCCTGCACCCGGCCATAATGCTGCCGATCAGGATCCTGTCCGGGAACTTTTCCTTCAGATAGCGGATATCGGAACATATCTCGTCGATATGCCGTTCGGATATCAGATCGATGTTAAACAGTGCAGACTGCGGCCTGCCCATATAGGAAATGCCGTCCATCATGGGATAGACAAGACTGACCTTCTCTGACTCCACGGATGTCGTCTTAAAAACCGCACCCGCCCATCCTGCCAGGAACGCACGTTCGATCCTTTCCCTCCTGTCAGACGGCGGAGAAGCGGCAACCGTGAAAGGATTGACAAAATGTTTCCCGCAAAAATCAACGGAAAGATCCTGAATTCGTCTCATTTCCCCTCCTCCTGTTCCGATCCGTCCGAAAGCAGCGCTTCCATGATCCCTTTGTACCCTTCCCGCGCTTTGAAAAGCTGGTCAAGTTCTATATACTCATCCACCGTATGGGCAAGGTTCTCACGCGAAGGCCCGAACCCAAGCGTCCGGATACCGGCCTCTCCCGCGTAATGACTCCCGTTTGTGCAGAAGTTGTAGACCGTCAGTTCGGGAGATATCCCGAGTTCATCCAGTTTCTTTTTGCATTTCCGGATATATTCCTCCTCCGGATCGTATAGCCAGCCAGGGAAAAAGCGTTCCCCGGATATCTTCTCTCCGGTATAACATTCTTCCTCACCCAGGGCAAAATAAGCTTTTGCTTTGAAATCCGGGTCTTCCTTTTCCATCTGCAGGATCACTTCCTCGACAGGTTTCAGAACACTTTCCTTTGTCTCGCCAGGCAGCAAACGTCTGTCATATGTCGCCAGACAAAGAGACGGCAGAACGGAAGCCCCGGGATAGGGAACAGACTTGATATCCGTCAGTTCCAGAATTCCTTTGTTCAGCCGGGGGTTTTCCGGAGGCCGGACCGATTTCAGGCGTTCAATGAGTTTCGTCATCTTGTAGACAGCATTAACGCCCTTTTCCGGATTTGCCGAATGAACACTCTTCCCGTAGGTCTCCACTTTGATCTCGGCGCGTCCCCGCTGACCGATCTTCAAATTCATCTCGGAAGCTTCTCCGATCACAACGATGTCCGGACGGACCGCCTCGCTGATCAGTCTGGAAGCGACCCCTTCAAAGCACTCCTCGTGAACCACCCCGGCAAACGCAAGCTTTCCGGCAAAATCTCTTCCGTGTTCGCGAACAAAATCGACTGCCGCAACAGACATGGCTCCCACGGCGCCTTTCATATCGGATGTCCCGCGTCCATATAGTTTCCCGTCTTCCACTTCCGCGCCAAACGGGTCATGTGTCCACACCGATGAATCCGGCACAGGCACTGTATCTATGTGACCGTCAAAAAGCACCGTTGGGCCCGGCCGGTTGCCGACGGCAACAGCGATGATATTTCCATATTTATCTGTATGAACATCATCAAGACCGTTCTCCCTGAAATACCCCGCCAATATGTCAGCAACGCCCTTCTCCTCACCGGAGTAGCTTCTTGACCGGATCAATTCCTGTGTAAGGCGGATCAGTTCCCATTCATTTGCATTCTGTTCCATTTTACAGTTCCTCCAAAGATGCTGGGTGTTTTCTCTTCAAAAATCTTCCGCGTTTGTCCGTTCCCAGATACTTCTGATCCTTTGCAATGATGTCCCCGCGGGAAACCGTCATGCAAACCCTGTGCCGCAGCGTCATCCCCTCAAACGGAGTGTAGTCGCTCTTCTCATGCAGTTGATCCGCACGGAGGACATACGGCTCGCACTCTTCAACGACCATTAGATCCGCATCGCTGTTCTCGCGAATAACGCCCTTCTCCGGATAGATTCCGTAAACCTTGGCAACATCTGTGGAAAGCAGATGTGCCAGTCTGGAATAATCCAGCTTTCCGGTCCCCACTCCTTCGGAAAGCATGATCGGTACCCTTGTTTCTATTCCGGGCACACCTCCGGGGACTTCATAGAAGTTTTTCGAAACTCTTTTCTGTCTCAGATAGAACGCGCAGTCATCCGTTCCGATGGTAAACCGCACACCGCTGCTGAGCGCGTTCCACAGGGCTTCCCGGTCACGTTCTCCCCGGATCGGAGGATTGCAGATATAATCTTCCCCGTGGGGTCCAAGATACACATCTCTTGTCAAAAGCAGATAATGCGGACAGGTCTCTCCTATGACCGTCTGTCCGTTCCGCTGCGCCTCGGCGATCAGGGCGGTCCCGGCGGCACTGGACACATGCCTGATAAGAAGTTTTGCTCCCGGTTTATCCGCTATGGAAATTGTGTTGCGGACAGCGCTTTCCTCGCTTTCGTCCGGCCGGCTCAGAGAAAAGAACCGGATATCCGTTTTCCCTTCCTGTATCAGGCGGTCTGTGGCGGAAAGAACTTCAGCTTCCGTTTCGCAGTGTACCGTCGCCAGCGCGTTATTCTCCGCAACTTTCTCAAAAGCCGCCGTCATCTCCCTTTCGGGAACAAACAGACCGGAGGCGGAATAGGCCGTATAAAACTTAAAAGATGTGATCCCCTCTCCGACAAGTTCCGGTATCTCTTTGAGCGTCCTTTCGCAGATATCCGTCAGCGTGCAGTGGAAGGAATAGTCCACAACGCAGTCACGCGCCTGTTCCATCCGTTCATCAAGCGCCTCACGCACTGTTTTCCCATGGGACTGGTCGGCAAAATCGATGAGAGTGGTGACACCCCCGATGGCACCGGCTACCGTTCCATCCCGGAAATCATTCATGGTGTGTGTCCCGCCAAACGGCAGAAGCATGTGCGCGTGTGTCTCAATAGCGCCCGGAAGGACCACCTTACCGCGGCACTCGACAATCTCACGCGCCTCCGGCTCATCCGGTCCGATATACGCTATCTTTTCTCCGCAGATTCCTATGTTCACAATGCCCCTATCTTCAGGGCAGTAAACATGCGCATTTTTCAAAAGCAGATCCATACCTTCAAACCTCATTTTAACCGTTCGGGATGTTATTGTTCTGTGTTGTTCTGCGCCGCCCGCTTTTCCTCGGCTTTCCTCGCGACATCGTTCGTATCTATGGAATTACGGAACACGACAAACCGGTCAAAAAGATATTCGGTCACGAAATTCAGGAACATGTTGATCAGCGTCACAAGATACTCGTTCCATCCGTAATTATGGGTCAAAACATATTCGATCTGGAGCGAAATCGGCGTGAACACGCAATAGTACCCGAGGACTTTGAGCATTGCAACGGGGACATTGTTCGCCGACTGGAACGTGAACTTCCGGTTGAATGTGAAGTTCCAGATCACGGAACAGACAAGAGCGATCAGATAGGACCACCAGTACGGAAGATGCAGCAGTTCATTCAGAAGCGTGAACACGCCGATCTGAATCACGCCGGCAGACATGGAAAAAAGGACAAACTTTACCGTACGGATGATCTCTTTTCTTTTTTCGTCGGAACCTGGATTAATCTCCATCTTTAACCTCCTGCTTTATCTCTCCGAGTCTCCGGAAGAGCTTTTTGTTCGTTTGATACATTTTTTTGAATATCTGATAATAGGGTTCATATTCCGCATGCTTCCGGCCGTCCGGACGGTATACGGCACTGGCAGGTACGAAATCTCTGATCTTTTCCAGATTCGGGATCTCTCCGAGACCCACAGCCGCCACCGCGGCAGCTCCGACCGCTCCCACGTTCTGCGGAGAAGCAACCGTCTCGACCGTACATCCCGTGATATCCGCCAGCATCTGGCAGGACACAGGAGAAAGAGCTCCGCCGCCGACAAAACGGACCGGATCCGATGTCTTCAGCTTTCTGTTCTGACATTCCAGCATCCAGCGCAGGTGGTAAAAAACGCCTTCCAATACAGCATGGATCATTTCCGTCTTTCCCGTCTCCAGTCCGATGCCGATAAACATTCCGGACGCCGACGGATCTTCAAACGGGCATCTGTTTCCGTGCAGCCAGGGCGTAAAGATCACGCCGTTGGATCCAGGCGGTACGTCCTTGACCGTCTCCGTCAGGTATTCGAATAAACTGGTGTAGACCGGTTCATAACCCTCCGTGATATGCTTCTTTTCAAGATAGACCCCGATCTCATCCAGTGCCAGATGGTCCTTGACCCAATCCAGACATTTCCCGGCCGTTTCCATTTCTGCAAAATAGTTATACTTACCGCTCTGCGCTCCGACAATGGCCGCGATCATAGCGTCCGCGTCAACCATCTGTTTGTCTGTTACAGTAATGACCCAGCCGGAAGTCCCGGAATAGATATGCGT
>R22__coassemble_1148_pt1 | contig 14046 bp, 13 predicted proteins | sample R22__metabat2_high_PE_038 | metagenome-assembled genome bin R22
GTATTGGCCACGCTGCCGCCGGCGTGCACGTCCGCCGGTTCCGTCCGTATGAGTTTTCCGGGAACAAAAAGTTCATCCGCACCCGTATAGGTCCGTTCCGCGGGGAACACCGGAGTTATGTCCAGACAGATATGTCCGGCGGCGATCACTTTGGGTTTCTTCATCAAACCAGTCCCATGAGGAGATTCATTGTGTACATTTCCAGCTGCTCGAATTTCATGTCGGCAATCAGTTTTTCGGCAAGAGCGTAGTCGTATCTGTCCACCTTGGCTTCCAGAGCTTCGAAGACGGCCAGACTGTTTTTCAGGTGCTCGTAGCTGTCCTCATCGGAGGTGGTGCGCATGGCTTTCACATCCAGACCGACATAGCCTTTCTCCCAGAATTTGTTTTCGACCAGGACTTTGACCTGATTGAAGGAAGCACGAAGATTCTCCACGCCGAAGGCCTTGTCCTGATCAAAACGGATACCGTTCTGGTCGTTCAGATGGACGGTGAACAGTTTGTCAAAGGCAAGGGCGAAGCCGATCTCATTGGCGGGATCCAGCCCGGCAAGGATGGCGTGAGCGGATTCCAGGTTGCCGCCGACACGCTTCGGGTCGGTGGTGGCGGCGGAAACGGCCATGACATGTCCCATGGTGCCGCAGATGGAGCGGTCAATGGGCTCATTGGGCTTGGATTCGATGCAGATGCGGATGCTGCTGTCATATGCCAGCATCTGATTGATGGCGTCAACGAGCTGCTTTGTCGCCCATACAGGACTTTTGCTTTCGGCGCAAAGAGTGCCTTCGCGGGCAAGCCACAGAACGATCAGGTCGCATCCCAGTTCTTTGGCGATATCGATGGAACGGAACGCGCGCCACATGGCGAACTCCCGGTCTTCCTTGCGGGTGCTCATGAACCCGCCGTCCTTGGTGTGTTCATCCATCCACAGGCGGGGAGCCACAAATTCGGCTTTCAGACCGTATTTGTCCAGCAGTTTCCTGACACCGCGGGCGTACTCCCTGATCTCAGCCTCTGTCATATTGTTCATATTGGGCACGGCGTCGTCGTCGTGAAACTGAACGGCGGAAAAACCCAGTTCCGCAAATTTGGCGAATTTTGTTTCAAGATCAATGGGACTGCGGGTTTCGGGACCGTAGGAATCAGCGCCTGTATGAACGTTCCAGGGACCGACAGAAAACTTGAACTTTGACATAGAAAACCTCCTTGAAATTTCCGGATACCGGTTTTTTGACAATATACAACGGTGTTGAATCGGATTCTTTCGGTAGAATCACTATGGTAATGATAGCACAGAAAAAACAGTGCTTTCCAGCCGGCGCTGCGGGAACATTCTCAACCGGCCGGGTTTTTGACCATGAAGCGGCCGTTGACGACATCAAACCCGAACTTGCTGTATAATCCGTGGGCGTCTCTGGTGATCAGGATCCCTCTCAGATTAGAAAAAACAGGCAGTGACTCTATATAGGATATCAGCTCTGTGCCGTATCCGTTCCGACGGTATTCCCGGTCGATCACCACATCGCACAGATAATACGTTGTGGCGAAGTCGCTGATGACCCGGGCGAATCCGATGAGTTTGTCCTCATCCTCAAGATACACGCCAAAGCACATGGAGTTCTGGCAGGCTTTCTCGATCTGCTCCGGAGGTCTCTGACCGGCCCAGTAGGTCGTTCTCAGAAGCCGCGTGATATCTTCGAGTCTCATATTCCCGTAGCCTTCGATGATTCTGCAGGGTTTTTCAATTTTCCCGGGCTTTTCTGACATCATTGCCTTTGCCTCCTGAAGAAAGTGCTATTCATAAAGGTTCCGGTAATCGGCACGGTCCCATTTCCGGATGACGGAAAGGCACACGAGAACGACCGCACCCAGACCGAGCACCCAGAGCCAGGCCGTCCGGGAACCGAAATCGTCATAGATCATGCCGGTCGCCTTTTTCAGAAGTCCGCTGGCGATCGATGAAAAAACGCTCATAGCCGCAATGATCCGCCCGCGGTGGGACGCAGGGATACGACGGGTCAGAAACGATGTGGAGGTGATGGTATTCAATATTTCACCAAAGGTGAAGACGATGATCGCAATGTAGCAGAACACGACGGAACGGAACAGGAACATGAAAATCACGTAACCCGCAAGGATCAGTCCCTCGCCGAGAAGCAGACGAGTGGTCCCGCGGACTTTTCGGACAAGGTTTGTTATGAAAGCCGTGCAGATGACGACTTCGATACAGTTGACGCTTGTGATCGTTCCGTAAATGACGGAACTTCCGTCACCATGGGCGGCGCCCATATCCATCGGGATCAGGTAGCCCCACATTTCATACACCGCAGCCGCGAACATAGTTGCGATGATAAAGAGGCAGACAACACGGTTTGATTTCAGGAAATCGAACGCGGAAATGCTGTCCGCAATGGACTCCTCATATACGCTTTCCGGGGAGTCATCCGTTTCACGGTGCACATCGCGGATCAGGAAGAAAATCAGTACCGTTGACAACGCTATCGCGCAGCCGTTGATCAGGAACGCGAGATTGAGATGGTTATTGAAAAGGATTCCTGCGATGCCCGGAGAGAGAACGAGACCAAGGTTCGAGCCGAGGTATTCGAGGGAGTACGCCCGGTCGCGGTCTTTTGATGTCGTCAGGTCCGCCACCAGCGCGTCGTAGCTTGGCCACTCCACCGTCTGATACAGGGAAGCGACAGCGAATATGACGACTGCACGCATCGTCAGAGGCACAAACGCGCAGTAAAGAAATCCCGCGATCGAAAAGAGATCGCAGACAACGATAATGTTCTTTTTGTTCAGACGGTCGGCAAGTTTCCCGCCAATCAGACTGATGGGCATCGCAACGATACTGTAGATGAGGATATACGTTCCGATCTTGCTGGCGGAGAGTCCGAGTTTCTGGTTCAGGATCATGGTCAGCATCGGCCAGACCATTGATCCCATATTTGTCATGATCCGCCCGATGAACAGTATGTACAGCTCCCGGCGGAGTCCTTTGTATTGTTCCAGTATTTTCATTTGTAAATTTAGGCAGACGGGATAATCACTTTCGAATGCGGATTCTGCTCCGGTGAATCATTTGCGGCGGGTGCCTTCGTTTTCAAGAAGGGACCGGATCTTTTCCTTAACTGCATCCAGGTCGCTGTCGGTCAGGATTGGGATCAGTCCGTTGATTTCCTCCACGGGTTTGTCCCACCATTTCCACTCAAGCATCAGTTCCGTCAGCTCTTCATCAAACCGTTTCCGGACAAGCCTTGCGGGATTTCCCACGACGATCGAATAAGGCTCAACATGGCTTCCCACCACACTGTTTGCGCCGATTATCGCACCGTCACCGACATGAACGCCGGGAAGAATGACTGCATTCTGCCCGATCCAGACGTCATTTCCTATGACCGTATCGCCTTTACAGGGCATTCTGTCCGGTTCGGGAGCCTGCATATCCCACCCGTCGAGTGTATAGAACGGATAGGTCGATACCGAGTTCATCTGGTGATTTGCGCCGTTCATAATGAATTCGACCCCTGAGGCTATCTGACAGAATTTTCCGATGATCAGCCTGTCGGTGCTCCAGGGATAGAAATTCGTCACATGACTCTCAAATTCAGAGTCTGCCACATATGTGAAATCTCCGACTATGATACCGGGATTTGTGACGGTCGGTTTCACATAGATTTCCCTGTCATAGCCCACCACCGGGTGGACCGTATTCGGATCCGGTTTGTTTCCGCTTTTCATGCTTTTCTCCGGATGCCTGATTCTGCTTCAACGTATCAGGCCTGCTCTTTTTTCTCTCTTTCGTACGCTACCACCATGCCGTATCCCATGGCTGCATTCGGCATGACCTCGATCACTCTCCAGCCTTCACTTGCAAGCCGGTTCATTTCCTTTTCCGCTTCTTTTACTTTGTAGATCTCGATTTTGTACTCAAACATTGAAGTTCCCTCCTGTATGCTGTCATATGCGCTTTGTGTATTTATATACTCCAAAAGAAGCCCCGCTATCATTGTAGCATTAACGGAAAGCAGTTTGTCATGGAAATATTTGCAGACAGTTTTCGGTTTCCGGTTTATAGCGGATAAGAGCTTTCCCAGCATATAAAAAAGCCGGGACATCCGGATTGTTTTGCGGCCCATATTTGTTAGCTCCGGGCCGGCACTGTTTGTATGAATGACAGCGGATTACCGGTTTTATCAGGGATATTATTTCAATAATTTGTACAAATGAATTGTGTCGTTGTGGAAGATTTCCAGGAAATTATCTTTGCTGAACCCGGGGAATCTTTCCCAGTTTTCAATATGCATATAATAATCCGCGGTATTTATATCTCCCTCGGTACGAATCGTTAGCCTGTTGGTGTTCAACAAAACGGCACGGTATTGACTGACCATGATAACGCAGTCCTGAGGAAGATTGTTCTGGATATAAGAATAAGCCTCGCAGGAATCATCCGAAAAAGCGCCAGAGCCGTGGTTTTTCCAGTTTGCTCCGTGACGAACGGCATTATCAGTCAGAGGGAAAACGGCATACAGAGCAAAACATATACAACAAACTGCTTTGATGATGCCTGCTTTTTTTGCGGGAACGGTTTCCGTTCTTCTTTTTCCTATTATCAGCGTAATTATTTTCTGGATACCGTAGAAGACGTACATCATGAATAGCGGGAGAAGAACAAATATGTACCGGATCTTCTGGTCCTTGGCATAGGGAAGCAAACATGTGCCCACGAAACAGGAAATAAAAAAGGCGGTCAGATGGACATTTTGCTTTTTAAACCCGTTGGACACGATCCCGACAAGAAAAAGGGACTCGATCATCAAAATGATTGCGGTAACGATTTTTCCGCTGAAGGAATCTTCGCTGCCGTGCAGATGAAGGACCATATCATGCAGCCAGTCGTATACGTAGAAGTAATATGCTTTGACATTGCTCACAATAGTCGAGAAGGAACTGCTTGCCAGGTCGGATGTCTGAGAAGTGGCCTTTCCCAAAACGAAAATATTGAAAACAAGGTACAGAAGACCAAAAACCGCATACGGAAGCAGGAGAAGGAGGTCATCCCCGGAGAAGGGCTTTTTCCGGAAGAAGAAGCGGCTGAGTATTTGCTGAAACAGTACGCAGAGAAGGATCATTACTCCATTTAAACGTACCGCGTATGTATACCATAAACATATTCCAAGCAAAATCCCATATGCAATGATTCTTTTATTTTCTTGCTGTTCCAGGAACTTTTCTGAAACATAAAAAGAGGCGAAGCACATGGAAAGAAAAACGATTTCTGTCGTAGTGCTGTTCGTATATTTTGTTACCTGGGTGCATGTGCAGAATAAAATAACCAGCAGGGCAGAGACCGGAATGCTGAAACGTCTGCGCAGAAAGAGATAGAAAACAAAAACAAAGATACCGAGGAATATCAACCCCGGGATTTTGTAATAGACCAGTGAGTTGAATGCGGCTGTATCGTAGCCGACGATATTGTGTACAAGGGACAACAGAAGAGGATATCCCCAGACATATATCCGGGTCTTACCGTAATCGATTCTGGGGTCTAACCGGCTGTGAAGAGCGTAATTCAAGGAGATCTGCTTCTGGTAGGTTCCTTTTGAAAGGGAAATGCCTTCCAGAAGATATGCGGCAAAGTCATCGCCCCAGTCATGAGAACAATCTAATACAAGACCTGTAAGCAGAACAACGATTAAAGCCAAAGCAACAGCAATAATCAGGTCTTTGTTTTTTTCAGATTTTCTTCTCAAGTTACTCCTGCCTTAACAATGGTTTGGATCGCTTGCCGACGCTCAGAGAAACGGATACATTTCAGAACTTCGGACTGCATAAGTATATCTGAATACGGGATGACTTGCAATGCCGTAAACACGGGAGTGCGAGCCGTCAGTTGATGCGGGACCTGAATAATGAACTGGAGATCATTTTGCGGCCAACTGTCCGGCGTATACCGCAGCAACACACAGAACAACACTTAATGCCGCATACAGGATCCCTGAAACCCATCTTCCGGATTGGAAAAGGGAGAGAGTTTCGAAGGAGAATGTTGAGAAAGTGGTGAATCCGCCGCAAAGTCCGACTTTGAGCATCAGCAGAAGTTTGTCGTTCCATTCGCCGTGCTTACTGAACAGAGCAACGATCAGCCCGATCAAAAACGCTCCGGCAATGTTGATCAGAAGAGTGTTGACAGGGAATGACATCCTGTTTTTCAGCGGGATCATCCCCATGAGATACCTCAAAATGCTTCCGGCAAACCCGCCTATTCCGACGGCCAAACAATCCAACATATCAATGACCTCCCACCGCATATGTAACCGGCTGCATCTTCCTCAGCCGCATATGGAACGGTCTTCTCCGGTCAATGCCGCACCGGCGTATGCCCCCGGGTTCCATCCGGGCAGAGGACGCAAATTCGCCTTTTCTATAATATCATTCTTTTGTGTTTTTTTGGCAGTCCTGCAAACAGAACCGGCCGGGAAAACGCGTTTCTGCCATCGCTTTTGCCGTGTCCGTTTTGGGCAGGATTTCTTTGTCAGATTCCCGGCATCCGTTACGGCGCGATTCCCTCAAATTGACCGCTTTTTTCAAAAGATATATAATTTTTTCATAGGAATGAATATGCCGCCCGGAGGACTCCGGAGGAGAACCGCAAAAGGATCTGCATAAGAGATGTCTGGTGTTTCTGGAAGAAAACTTGACAATATACTGAATAAAGTCTCCCTGGAGAACAGGACTCCGATAACGGGGCTTTTTGAGCTGACACCGTTATGCAACCTTGCGTGCAAAATGTGCTTTGTCCACGTGCAGAGCCCCGGGGTGAAGGATCGCGTATTAAGCGGGGAACAGTGGATTGCCTTGATGAAGGAGTCCGTTGCCGCAGGATTGCTAAGAGCGGTGCTTACCGGCGGGGAAGCAATGATGCATCCCGATTTCTGGGAGATCTATATGTACCTTGCCTCGCAGGGAGTCCGGACGGTGGTAAAGACCAACGGTATTCTGCTCGACGGGGAAGCCGTCCGGAAGTTTACCGAGTATCCGCCGGTCTCCGTGGACGTTTCCTTATACGGGAGCAGCGGCGAAGCGTACGCGGCGCTTACAGGCAGGGACGTGTTCGAAACCGTCACGGAAAACATCAGGAGGGCGATCGAGGCGGGACTGCGTGTGCAGATATCGATAACACCCAGCAGATACATGCTGCCGTGGGTGGAGGAGACGATGGATCTTGCGAAGTCGTTCGGCACCGGTGTGATAGTGAATGACGTTTTGCTGGAAGCCCGGGACACGACCGGGAGGAAGCTTGACGGGTATAATCTTTCCCTCGACGAATACGCGGAAATTGACAGACTCAGAAGAGAAAAGTTTCCTGCGGAAACCAAAGCCGCACCGGAGAAGGATGTTCCGCCGGAACGGGGAAGCGGAACCGGGGATCAGGCCGGGGCAAGAGAAAAACGGCTTGCCTGCAGCGCGGGAAGGAACTCTTTTGCGATCAACTGGGACGGAATCATGGTGCCGTGTCTCGCGTTTCCGCGGGAGATCGCCGCCGCAAAGCCTTTTGAGACAGGATTTGAAGCAGCGTGGAAGAGCGTGAACGGATCGGTCGAAAGATACGAGATCCCGGATGCCTGTCTGACGTGCCGGCATTTTGAAAAGTGTAAGTATTGTCCGCCGCAGCACGGAGCGGTTTCAGCGCAAAGACAATGCAACCCGGATGTGTGCGGTTACTGGGACCTTTATTTCAGAGCCAGAGAAGGGACGGGGAAATGATCAGGGACGAGTTCATTTTAAGGAGAATACCCGGTATCAATCTGGTCATCGCCACAGGCAGGGCAATGAAAGATTTTGACGGAGCGCTGATTCTCAATGATACCGGAGCTTTTATATTCGAGCTTCTGAAGCGGGGTCTGTCCTTGGAAGCCGCAGCGGAAGAACTGACAGAAAGGTTTGATGTCGGATTCGAAGAAGCCGGACAGGATATTTCTGAAGTTTATCGTTCACTGAAAGAGGCCGGGGTGGCAGATTGAATTGGCGTTTTTCTTTTTTTGGTGATATTGTAATAATAAGTTGGACGGTCTTTAACATAAGAAAGGAGATGCAGAGAGATGGAAAAGAAATGCGGATGCAAAAAAGAGGAATATCAGAAACCCACTGTGGAGCAGGCTCCGGCTGCGGAAGTGTACGGTCATGAAGAGAAGAATCCGCAGGTTCAGCACGAACCGTTTGTAGGCTACAAGGTGTGCCTTGAGCAGTCAAAGGAATAATTCGAGGAGTCTTTTTGGGTTTTTCCGTGCTGACACGTGAAAGCACATGGAAAAGTTTATTCGGGAGATTTGCCGACAACCGGGCGGATCTCCTTTGTTTTACCTTTTTTCGGAAATCCATCATTCCACGAAAAAGGACAGGGCGGCAGATTGACTTGGTGTTTTTGCGGTGTTACTGTTATAGCAAGGTGAGTGGATTCTATCAAACGAAAGGAGAAGTGAAGAGATGGAAAAGAAATGTGGATGCAAAAAAGAAGACTATCAGAAACCCACTGTGGAAAAGGACGACAAAGCGTTTGATTATGCGCCCGCGAATGATGAGAAGGCTGGACAAGAACCGTATGTTGGCTTTAAAGTATGCCTCGACCAGCCACAGGAAAAATAAGGGAATCTTTTTGGAACTTTCTGTGCTGACGCATGAAAGTGAACGAAGAACGAATAATACAGGAGATCTGCTGTCAATCGGGCGGATCTCCTTTGTTTTATCCATCAGCCAAACAGATTTAGAACAGTTTTTGATCCATCCGTTTTTACGTGGATGATCTGGCTCTGGCGGTCAATTGTTGGGAAGTCACAGCAGTAAAATTTCGTGTCATGCATGTTGAAACGGGTCCAGAAGCTTTATATTTCTCCGCGGAGATTCGTTTCCATCAGATTGCATATCGTTGTGCTGTCATACCCCTTGCTGAACAGGTAGAACATTTTGGCAATGGCGGCTTCCGTCGTCATGGACTTTCCACTGACGGCGCCCGCTTCTTTTAAAGCGTTGCTGGTTTCATAGGCCCCGAGCTGAACGGTTCCCTGCGGACACTGTGTGCAAACCGTGACTACCGTTCCGTTCCGGAGCCCTTTTTCAACGATCGGAAGGAGAGAACGGGCGCTGCCCGGGATATTTCCCGATCCGAATGTTTCGAGCACGACCCCCCTCAAGCTTTCCGTCATGATATTGCGGAACAGCTCAAACTGGATCCCCGGGAACACTTTGATGACTCCGATCGGAATGTTTTCAAACTTTTGAAACGAAAATTCTCCTACTGGTCTGGGCAGAAGCACTGCCTCATTGTAGCTGATGGAGATACCTGCCTGGGCAAGGGCGGGAGCGTTGGGCGACTGGAAAGCCATAAAACCGTCCGCGGAGTATTTGATGGCGCGGTTTCCCCGGAGAAGTTCTCCCCGGAAATAGATGCAGACCTCATTCACTTTCCCGGAAGACGCGATGATCATCGCGGCGATTATGTTGTCTTTCCCGTCGCTCCTGAGCTCGCATATGGGGATCTGGGATCCGGTAATGATGACCGGTTTTCCCAGATTTTCCAGCATGAATGACAAGGCAGACGCGGTGTATGCCATAGTATCGGTTCCGTGCAAAATAACAAACCCGTCATAGGACGAATAGTTTGAGGATATGATCTCTCCGATTTTGTTCCAGTCCTCGACCGCCATATTGGATGAATCCAGAAGCGGATCCATGTCAAGGATGTCCCATTTGCTGATCTCGCCGGTCTGCAATTCGGGCATTTTTCTTAGATTCTCACGGAATTTTTCCAGGTCGGGAGCATATCCCTGCTCCGTTTTCGACATGCAGATGGTGCCGCCTGTGTTAATGATCAGAACTTTTCTCATTTGCAGATCTCCGTAGACAGAATAAAAACAGCGGGTCCTGGCAGATTCCCCGGGACCACACAAAAGGGCCGGACCGCTTCAAACCGAATAAGACGGTCAAACGGTCCTCCGGTACAACAGCAGTCATTCCTGGACCGCTTCGAACATCTCTTCTATCGTAAAGCCGGGATCGTCAGCCTTTTCCGCCATCATACAGACTGTTTTCGTCAGGATCCGCCTGAATTTGTTGATGCTCTCATCCCGGTAACAGGCTCCGTTGTATTCCATGAACAATTTGCACCCGTCCGGTGTCTCATGGATCTCAATATCCAGAAGGTTATCCGCGACCGGGGCAGCAGACGGGATCGTGATCATCGTGTACGCAAGTTCCCGGGTTGAGGAAAAGGTCCGGATCCCTCCCTGGTAGATCAGAGAGGCGTCCTCGCCTTCATCCGCTATCCGCTCGGGACCGGGATAGGGATAACACGAATACTCCATGTTCATCTGTATTTGTCTGAGGACTTCGGAATACAGGCGTTCCAGCGTCATATCCTTTTCCATTCTGACTCCGACATAGAGATCCTTGATCAGCGCACCCACAATGCGCTGTTCCTTGGCTTTTTCTCTTCCGCTGAAGAGCCAGGAGATCTTTACATCCATCTTTTGGTCGTATGCGCCGATTGCCATCAATGCAGCCGCAATGAAGAAGGCGTTTTTACTCAGCCCGTATTTTTCGTGCAGTTCCTGATAGCGGTCCTCATTCACGGGGAACAGGGATTCCATTTTTCCGTACGTGTGCTCTTCGGTTTCCTGGTCGATCCGGGGGTAGCAGACCCACTCGTTCTGGTCCAGCATTTTCTCATAGTATGCGCGGCCTTCCTCATACAGCGCGGAATTCGTCTGCGCCAGTCTTTCTTCCAGATTCAGATAATAGTAATCCTTTTCCGGCTTCTTTCCCTCATATGCGTTTTGGATGTCATCCAGAATAATATGCAGGGAAGTTCCGTCCGCAATACTGTGATGCAGGTCAAGGAACAGGTAGCCGCCCCTTTCTGTTTCAAACAGCCGCACTCTGTACAGAAAACTGTTCAGCAGCTTATACGGCTGCACCAGTGTTTCCATGATATCCACGAATGCCGTTTCTGTCGTATGCTCGATTTCCGGATTGAACTCGGTCCCCGGGAGGAATCTCTGGACCAGTTCCGTGTCGCTGTTGAAGGTGTAGACCGTTGAGAAAACAGGATGTGCCTTCATTGTTTCAATGACGGCTTCCCGGACTTTCTCCATATCAATGTCCTTTTCAAATCTCAGCAGCATTGAAAGATTCCATGTCGTTGATTTCGGTACATACAGCTGGTAGTCGAACATATAGCTCTGGGTCAGCAGAAGCGGCTGATCCTTGGACTGCGCATTTTCGTTTTTGACCTCAATATCAAGACCGGACAGGTTTTTGACGGCCTCTTCATATATCTCCGCGATCCTCTTCGGTGTCCGTCCGTTGAAGATCATACCGGCTTCCAGATTATCCCACCGCAGTTCCGTGACCAGGCTGATGGACCGGATGGAATCTCCTCCCAATTCATAGAAATCATCCGTGGCGCCGACTTTTTCAAGGTTCAGGATTCTGGCCATGGCTTCGCAGATCGCTTTTTCCCGGTCATTGGAAGGAGCTGTATATTCCGAAGCATTGCCTTCCGGAACCGGTTCGGGCAGAAGCTTTCTGGAGAATTTGCCGTTTGCATTTAAGGGGATCTTGTCGATTTTGATGAATTGCCCCGGGACCATGTAGGAAGCCAGCTTTTTTCGAAGCTTCTGCTTGGCTTCTTCAATGGGGATCTTGGGCTCCTCAGTGTAATATGCGCATACAAAAGCCCTTTTTCCGTCCACAAAAGCTTTTGCACCGGCCCACTCCACGCCAAGGACATCCCTGAGCGCTTTTTCGATCTCTCCCGGTTCCACCCTGTTCCCATTGATCTTGACCATGTCGTCATTCCGACCCTGAAATACCAGGTTTCCGTCCGGCAGGCGCTTTACGATGTCTCCGCTGTGTATATATCCTCCCTTCAGCGCTTTCTCTGTCATTTCTTTCAGACCGACATATCCTCTGAAGAACGGATTACGATAGCACAGTTCTCCCGTGCCTTCTCCTTCAACGATCTGCCCGTCATCATTGACCAGGAAAACAAGTTCCGGATCAAGACAGCATTTTCCTATGGGCGTAGGCTCATACGGCCTGTCTATTTTAAAATTGGTCAGACCGTAGCCGGTTTCGCTCTGCGAATATAGAGAATAAACATTCGGAACATCCGGACAAATGCCGTTGACCGGTTCTGCTCCAAGCATCAGCTTGTTGAATCCCTCATAGAAATCGGGGAGCAGTTTTACGAGAGACGGAGTGAAGAAAGCCACATTGATCCGAAAATCCTTCATGGCAGAATACAGTTTCTGGGGATTTCTTACAATGGTAAGAGGAAGCACAACAAGGGAAGCAGCACTGTAAAACACCGGCACGGAGATCAGCAGAGTTGCCGCAAAATTCAACGGCGTGGACAGCGCGACTCTGTCCTGCCGGCCGTACAGGTTTTGTCCGTTGCATACGGCACTGATCGCACACAGATTCTGAGAGCCGTACTCATGCATAACACCTTTCGGGTTTCCGGTGGTTCCCGATGTGTACACGATATAGGCCAGGTCATGCAGATCTGTTTTTTCGGCCCCGTGTTTGGACGGGGATTCCATCATGGACTGGAACTCTTCATTGTCGATCAGCAGTTTGCAGCTGCAGTCCGAATATATATAGTTCCGTTTTTCCTGCGGGTAGTCCGTTTCGAGCGCGGTAAAAGCCGCCCCTGCTTTCCAGACTCCGAACATGGCGATAAAGGGGGAGATGCCTCTGGTTAGGGAGATCATGACAACATCCCCTTTTCCGATCCCGCTGTCGGACAGGTTCCGGTAAACTTTTCCGGAGAGCTCATCCAGTTCCCTGTATGTGACATTATATCCGGTAGCCACGTCAATGACTGCCGGATCATCCGGGTACATGGAAACGTTCCTGAAAAAGCGATCCATGAAGAGGTCGTTGCTTTTTATGAGTTCCTCTGCATTCATGCTGCTGCCATCTCCCAATCATCTCGTTTTGATAGTGAACTGTCCTGTCTTGAACCGCCCGGGAAACATTTCCGCTCTGATATGAGTCTGTGTGCGGGATTATTTCGGGAGGCCAAACCGTGCCCGGAACAGCAATCGCCCTGTTCCTACAGTCTATTGTACCAGTCATTTCGCGGTTGGTGCATTGAATTTCACCGGCAGTTTGTTTTTGCCGGCCTATGCCTTTGAGATGTATCTCCGCATTCTCCATCGGTGTTGAATTCAAATGCAGAAATATCCGGCAGATCGGAACAAGTTCCATTCCCGTCACCAGCCCGCAGGCATGCGCGCGGCGGTGCTGGTGGATGTCGTTCTGTATGTTGATTCCCGGAAGAGCTTTGTCCTTTTTTCTATCCGAAATGTTTTATACAAATCCCAGCCATTTGCTGATTCGTTTGCCGCATATTTTTCTTCCAATTAACACACAGCCAAAACTCACTAACAGAACAATGATGGAATTCAAGACATAAGGGATCGAAGAATAATACGGAACATGCAAGAATACCTTTTTGACCATATTGTGTGACAGGTATACTCCAAACGAACAATCACCCAGAAGCGCCAGAAATTTTCCTTTAACAGGAATATTGCTGTTCAAATATTCATGAACCAATAACAAGAAAAGCGTACTGGTGAGAAATGATGTCAGTTTTATTTGGCTTCCGCAGTTTCCTTCTCCCAGACGAAACCAAATATACCCCTCGCCCATCTGCAGCAGTATGGAAATTCCGTACATAACGGCAAGTTTCTTATAGTTGTAACGGCACACCTTGATCCCGTTTCCCAGCATCAATCCCAAGTAATAGAAAGTAAACCAGCCAAGACAACACACATCCCATACAACGGAGAGGTAGTGGTTCATTTCCCTGCCGCTGAGCAGGAAGTAATACTTGAAAAAAACCGTGGAAATCGGTGCAACAAACCACCCCATCCAACGGTATTTGGACTTTAACAGTTTTCCCAGCACGGGAGTCAATAGAACAAATTGGATGTATACAAATATGAAGTACAGATGTCCGGAGGCTTTGGT